>Ga0102934_1000273_pt1 | contig 33153 bp, 28 predicted proteins | sample SalPonR2_A_D1_MG_FD_78175 | JGI IMG/M metagenome (GOLD analysis project Ga0102934, IMG submission 78175) | Salt pond soil microbial communities from South San Francisco under conditions of wetland restoration - Salt Pond MetaG R2_A_D1_MG | ecosystem: Environmental > Aquatic > Marine > Intertidal... | reverse complement strand
TGGGGAAGCGACAAGTCAAAAGAAGAATGGGGGGGGATTTGGGGGATGGGGGGAACTGGATGGAGGGAATGTAATTCCAAGCTTTTGTGGGGGGCGTCTGGTGGGGGGGGAGGCGCCTCAGCCGTGGTCCCTCTCTCTTTGCGCTGGCTTGCCGCTCGCCCCCTTGTCCAGTACCCTGTGCCTTGCAAGGTCGCTCTCTCGTCCCAACTTGCGCCGCACCGCGTTTTGACTCTTCTTCTTCTCGCACACGCCTCAGCCACCGACGGGGAAGTACGCCTGTGCATGCTCCTCCCCCACTTCGACCACTTCTTCGGACAGGTGTGTGGAACTTCTCTTTTCTCCTTTCCTCCCCGCCCTCCTCCCTTTTTTTCTCCCCCCTGCCTTGTTCCCCTCTCTCCTCCCTCCCTCCTTCCTCCCTCTCTGGCCTATCGGGCCGCACATGCCCCTACGCTAATTCTCATCCCCCCTCATCGTCTTGCGCACTCCAGTTGATCCAAGCAGACGAGGCCTACGCCATGCAGTGCATCGACCAGTACATCCGGGTACTCAGGTGAGGCACGGGAATGGGACGTAGACAAACCAGGGGGGGGATGGCGGGAGAGGAAGGCGAGGACGGTCTAGCCAAGCGATAGAATAAGACAACCCACCGAGGGATGTATGGCCTCGGTGCGGGGCTTGTAGAAGTCTCTCTTTCCTGCACCCTCTCCACCGCAATCCTCAGCGTCTCGACGTCTCCCCCCCTTATTTCCACTCCTGGTCCCCCAGTGGCCCGCCCACCCATCCCACGCCAGACGCCCACGGCCTTCTCCCCGCGTGCCTTTCCGTCTTGCGGGAGAAGCAGAAAGCTTTGAAAGGACAAGTGGAGAAGGGAAAGCGGAAAGCCTGTCAGAACCAGCGGCAGCGGCGGGAGGACGGAGGAGGAGGAGGGAGTGGGGGAGCGGGGAGTAGAGGGGGGTGGCTCTCGGGTTGGTTTGGGCTGTAGGAGAATGGCTGTGCAGAGGGGGAGGAAACATACTACTATGAAAAATCGGACCAGACAGAGTGAGAGGAGGGTGGAGAGGGGGGGTGTTGTGGATAGGTTGGGGGGGGCGCGGGACAAAGTGTACAGAGGCGTAGAGGCTCTCGATCTGTGAAGGGGCGGGCAGGGCTCAGAAGAGAAGGGGGGAAGAGGGATTGGAGGGAGGATGGCGGGTACGGCCCCTTCCTTCCTTACCCCTGTGTTGTCCCCTCCCTGTGAGCCGTTGCTGATTCCTGCCCGGCATATTTTTACAATAAGTTGAGACGAGATCACACACCTACCAGTAAGACGAGACAAACCGCCCGTCAAACCAAAGAGCGACCAGAGTCCCCTGTATAATCCATAACGAAACACCAACAAGGCAGACAGTGACGTGAGAGGTCAAAGAATCACGGGGAAAATGTCGCGTCCTCCAAAAATTTTCATGTTCCTCTTGATTCTTTTCTAAGATCCCACAAATTTCAATCTCTGTGCATCTCCGAGAAAAGGGTGGATCGGGAGGGTCGAGGAGAAGGAGGGCGGACACCGAGGGCTTCTCTTCTCAACCACCCCCCGGCCCACCCAGCTGCGCCCTGATGGCTTCCTCTGTCACCCGCTCCACCTCCTTGTCTCCTCACTGCCTCAAGCTAGCTTACCATCATCTCAAATTGCTCCCAAAAAAACTAAAGCATATGCAGACACATTGCTGAGTCCCGCCAACCCCTCCCTCCTCCCATGCTGCCATCGTCTCCAACTCTTGGTTCAATTCTACCACTCATTACAGCAGGGTGTCACGGAAATGGGTGTACAAGGAATGCTCAGGTTCAAGCGGCAATGGACGCTTAGAAGAAGAAGTTGTAGACGTCCGAGAGGGCGAATCGGTGGAACTCGAACTCGGGGAGGCCGTTGGTGACGAACTTCTCCTGCAGGCATAAGAGAGGGAGTTGAAAGAATGAGATATTTTCCAGTATCCACGGGTGAGAGGGCATCAGGACATGCACCACGGGTCGGTCGAAAGTCATTGTGAAGTGCGGAGGTAGGGAAAGGTGGAAGGGAGGGAAGCAGAGGGGGACGTGGACAAAGCGAGGGAGGGAGAGAGGGAGGAAGAAAGAGAGGAAGGGAGGCAAGAAGGGAGGCTACCTGGACGGTGATCCCAGCGGCTGCGATCATAGCCAGACGGCCGTTGTTGAGCTCCTGAAAGATGAGGTAGGGCAAGAACCGGTGAGACTGAGTATTAGACCGCGTTAAGGGGAAAAGGAAAGGGATCCGGTGCCTGTGTGTGCCTGTGGTGTGGTAACTCTTACCTTGTTGCGGTAGGACAGGAAAGCCTCCTCGTCGTCATTTTCGATGATCTTGAGGGGGTCCAGGCCCAGGTTCCCGCAGATGTAGTCCTCCTTCACGCCGGCGATCTGGGACTGAAGGGAAAGAGGGGACAGAAAGCAACGGTTGGAGGTGAGCGACGTACTTCGTAATCGCGTCGGGTTTATGAAGGTCCAGCAAGCCGAGGTGAAGGGTCAGGGGTGCAAAGCGAAGGGGGATATGAAGTAAGAGAGGCGTCCTACTGCACACGCAACGGGCAAAGGACAGGCAAGGAGGGATGATGGAGCGGGAAGGAGGGAAGGAGATGGTGAGGAGGTTGGGACGTACAGATCCGGCCATGTTCTCATCCCATCCGGTGGAGATGGTGCGAGCCTCAATGATGCCGATGATGAAAAGGAGGGCGGTCCAGAAAAGGGGGTAGACGTTTTGGATCTCCTACAATGGTCGACGGCAGGTGGTACGAATGTTTGAGGGGAAAGAGAGAATCAGCCACCAGCATCCACATCCAGAGCGCTCCCGCTTTCCGATCACTTCTCTAAAACCCTTGTCTGTCAACCGACGCCGTCACGTCTATAGGAAGGCCACGCACCTGGAAGTGAAAGATGGCACCATCCATCTCCTTCTCGTTGAAGCCCCACAGGGGGTGGAAGTTCTCTTGCACGGCCGTGCCCAGGACGGCAAGCATGGCAACGCGGCCTGAGAGGTGATGCCGGAAAAGTGGTCAGCTGTGGGATCATGGGTTATCCTCCCGAGACAGAAAGAGGGACGGGAGAGTAATGCGGGAGTCACGCGGAGGGTGGAGGGACATACCGTGCTTGAGCTCCGCCTCGCGCCACTTCTTGAGCTCCTTGAATGACTTATCCTTGGACAGACCGAGAGGATCGAAGCCATCGGGGAAAGGAGAGGTCTTGCCCGCCTCCAGCTCGATCTCGGCGAGGTTCATGCTTATGGAGGAGAGAAGGCGAGGGAGGCAGAAAATAGTTGGAACACATGTTAGAGGAAGAGATTACAGGTAAGCAGGATTGCAAAAATGGGGGCAATGCACACCCAGAACTATTTAAAACATCAGGAGACAAGTTCCAAACGGTCATGGAATTGGACTATGAAAAACAGTCGGGAGAACAAAGCAAACCCTCAGTTTGATGGGGGACACTTGTAAGATGCGGGGAGAAGATACCACGCCTGTGTCCAAACCCTAGCAAGTGCTTCCTTTTGACACATGATAGAAAGACAAAGTATGCATAGTACGATGCAAGCAATTGTGATAAATTCTTTTCGAATAAGCGCGTACATTTCCACTTTGGCGCACCATTCCTTGCATGCATGATTCCAAGAAATTTAGATATATGTTCAACGTGGGACAGACGGAACCACTTACCGGAGAGCGCCGGCACGAGTGCGAGACCCAGCAGCAGGGAGGGTGGGCTTGACGAAGGCAGCGGCAGTGCCGATAATAGCAAGGAAAGAGAGTACACGCATGGTTCTGGGGGTGGGATGGAAGAACAAGGAATGAAAACGCGAGGTGAACCCTTGCAGCCCGTCGGAGAACACGAAAACAGGCGACAAAGCCCCCACGCCAGGTTAGGTGCTGACGAGTACATCACACCAGGTGCGTTATCACCAAATTAGAGTCATTAAAAAATACGACAGGGCACAACAAGGCTAAGAAAAAGATTCCAGAAATTACACACGCACTGCGATGGGCGAGCAGACGGGGCGAGCCAAATGGAACGCGAGAAGCACGTGGTCGAAGGCATGGCATATGACGACAGGGTTGACGTTTCCAACTGCAAGCAAATCTTTGGAGACTTGGGCGCATACGAAGCCTTTTTTCCTGGCAACCGGGACTCACCTGGACGGACCTGTCCTTTTTTCTGCTCTTTCATTCCATTCTATCAATAATGCATGCTCATGGCTTTGCGTTCAACAATAATGGTGCTTTGAGACTGCGTCCTTACAAAGCTGAGAACGCCGAAAAAGTCCCGACGGACTCGTTGAAATTTCGCGTAAGCCAAGATCGACAAAGGACGGGCGTCCTCACACCCCTCGCCTGGCTGCTTCCGAAAGGACTTCTACTTAGGTAACGATGAAAGACAACAGTAGCAGTCTCTTGCCTGAAGTTTGACCGGCTAGCAGACATAAGGGCCGTGGATCTGATGATTTTATGATGAAATAACGGGGATAAGGAGGCATGCAAATGGCTTGCATTCTCCTGAGACATACGTACTCGCGTTTTTTTACAAGAACATTCCGACGCGCCTGCAAAAAAAGTCGTACAGGATCGTGTTAAGAAATTTCACATCTTACTGTGCAAGGAAAACAACTTCAGGCAAGTCGTACATTCTTAGAAAATCCATGATTATTTAGAACTTCTATGTGAAGAAATGTTGTCCGAACATGTTGCGGCTTCAGACTACAAGCTTTTTTGTCCATCAAACAATACCTAATTGACCATATATGGTAAAGGAAATATAAAGTATGATCTTTCTGCCGCCTTTGATATGCCCAGAACTTTTTGGAGGTGTAAACTCTGGAATTTGTCTCGTCGTTTGCTTATGTTGAGACATCTTTCTATTGACAGTTCGTTCTACACATCAACCTTTGTACGCGTCTATTCCTCCTCGCATCCTCCATCTTCGACTTGCTGCACAGCCTTCTTCGCGCGCTTTCCATGTCGATAGCGTTTCCACAGTCATCAAAACTAACTACATACATAAGCGCCCCTATTCGAATACTTGATATGGTCAACCATCCAAGTTCCCCTCTATTCCTTGTCCTCCTGAGCTACTTGAGCTTTCCTTCGTCGATTTCTTCCAGTTATTCCCCCTCAATTTCTTCCCATCCCAGCCCCAAGCCTCCTCATCCTCCACGATTCCTATTTCACTCGCATTGCCACTCTCTTCTTCCTTTTTCAAAATTCCAACTTCTCTTTTATAGTATTTCAGTCTTTTTCCCTCTCTTCTAGCCGCCTCAATCATCACCTCTTGATACCATCCCGTAGGATCTACTCCTATTACCCTTTCGTACCCTAGCTTACCATACAACGACATCGCTGCGACGTCCGTCTCGTCTAAATGCAAATACACCACATCCTCTTCCCAACACTCGGACACCACGTTCTCCGCAATGCGTACGAGCGCTTTTCCCAACCCCTGACCCCTATACAACGGTGACACTGCAAGGTTGCATAAGTACGGGCGACAGGCCGCATCGTACCGGAGGGAAGACGAGCGAATGCTGGGAATCAGGTTGCCGTCTGGACGGCGGAGGCAGAGCTCCACCACCGCCACCAGGCGATTGGTGGGCTCTTCCTCCACGCACAGAGTGAGGCTCTCGGTGCACTGTCCTTCAAGACAAGGATGTGAGAGACGTTCTCCGTGCCGCGACAGCAAGCCCCATCGAAGTTCTTGTTTTGAAAGGAGAAAAGCAAGGCCATTGGTCGCCCGAGCCGCAAAATAGAGAAGCTGACGGCTTAGCTTGGAAGGTAATGAGGTTGAAGATGAGGAATGCAGAATATCATCTGCCTCGGGAAGGGGTAGGTCCGGCGGGAAGCACACGAGGAGGAGCTGAACCAGAGAAGGGAGATCTGAAGGTTCCAGAAGTCCGAATCGATAGCCAAGGGGGAGAGGATTAGGGCCGAAAATGGCACGCACTTCGATCAATGCCGTGACGATGCCAAAAGGTAAAAAGTGGGAGACTGTATCAGTTTTAGCCAAAAAGGTTGATTATAACAATCGTTCTTGGAATTATTATTCAGAAAGCGACAATCGAGAGAGGCTAGATTAGGATGGGGGGAGGTTGGAGCAGATACGCAAAATTCGTGGTGGAACGAAAATTTAAGTACCTTTTTGAGGAGACAATGGTACAGGTGCAAGTGGCCGAATAGAATGTTGTCGACGAGTCAATGCAGCAGTTGGCATCTGAAACATAAAAGCGCTTGCATCGGTGACGGACGCGTCGCTGAGGGGGAGGTTCACAAGGGGTAGCAGGACGCAAAATAGCAATAAACGCTTATATCCGATCCACTGACGAGGGCACCGTGCAGGCGAGGCCTTCATCGGTGAATTTATCCTTAAGAAAATATACAGGAGAAGCGTGTAAGTACGTCGATTCGTGTGGTTACGCGTCGTTACGCTTTATACCGTTTCCACCCAAAGATGCCTCCGGGTATTGTCTCGTGCGTTCTTACTCCCCGTCATTCCCTCCTTGAACATTGCTGCTGGTCAGAATCGCTGTAAGCATTTGAAATTCCCGGAAACTGCCTGTACGAGGACTTCTGAGCGTCAGTACAAGGGTCGAGATCCCAGACCAGGGCAGACGACACGAAACCAACAATTCGTAAGCCCCAGTTCCGGAATAAGAGACTGACTTCGGTATCCATATATATTTTCATTGAATAATTATGATATATTTTTTCACCTCCCTCTCCCATCACCAAGCTTTATTTTGTTTCCTCTGTGCCAAATGCTTGTGCCTACTGTATAGTCGAGTTCCAGGCCCGTGACTATAAGGAAGCGACGATGGAGGTGGAAATCGACCGCTACCGGCACGAGAAACGGCACATGACGCGCATGTTGATTTTTATTTGCCTCAGCCTGTAGCATGCTGAATAATCATATTGCAATCCTATGCCGTAGCCTCCTCTCTCCCTTCCTCCATCAATTCGATGGACCTTTGCCCGGACTTTGCCCTTGTGTCCTCATCTTTTCCATCCTTAAGCAGCACATAGAACACCCATATCGCCGCAGCAGCAGACAAAACGTCAAAGGCACCGGCGAGATAAAAAGTTATACCTGAAATCCAATCACCTTGCTGAGAAAGGCATTGAGATGGAAATAAATGGGATAGAGGTATGACGTTATTAATGACACACTTGACAAATGAGCTGCTGCTCTTCCGTCTCCCACCTTCCCAATCTTTGCAATTTTATTCTTGTCGTTATCCCTCCCTTCCCAAATTTAACCACTTTACAGAAGCCCACACGCTACGGAGGAGGTGACTTTAAAAAAGATGTCATCGAAACAAACAAGAAATCACCGCCAAAGGGCAAATGCAGGCATGCCAATAAGATAATGCCTACCCGTGCGATCCGGTGCTTGTCGAAGAAATGACCGAAGACGACGCCGAATACAGGCGTACCGATCGCCCGGGCAAGGACGCGCAGGCTCATAATGGATCCTTGCACGATCCCTGACGGGGTGGGGAGAGGAGGGGAAGATGGGAGGAAGGGGAGGAGGGTCAGAGACACGGGAGGAGAAGGCCCAGAGGGAGCTCAGAGGGAGCAGGTATCTACTACAGACGAGAATGAGGGGGGAATGCCTGAAAATTGCGACTTAGGGAGGAAGAGAGCTTTCAGGCGTGCACCTTGGTCTCCGTGAACCACGCCCTGGGTCATGAAAGCTAAGATTCCGGGTAGCTTTAGGCCGGCGAGCAGGCGTGGGAGCATCTAACGAGGAGGAAGGCAGAAGGGAGGAGGAGAAAGAGGAGGAGGTAAGGAGCGGAATGGAGGAATGGAAACGTGGCAAAGGATAAGAAATGTGATCTGGGAGATTGAAAAATGGCGCGTGAAAGAGAAAGGGAGGGAGGAGGGACGTACCATGACAAACATCATCCAGGACGCGAAGGCACTCCCGATGATGGCCATACTGACACCGTGCATACAGAGGCCGATGAGGACACAGCCCTTGTCTAAAAGAGAGGGGTATAAAGAGGGAGGCATGTAGGAAGACGCATATTAAGCCTGGGTATCAGTGTAGGAAGGGAGGGCCACGAAGGGGGAAGGGACTTACCGGAGACAAAGCGGGGCACAATGTGGCGTAGATTGCCTTGAAGGATCGCGATAGTGAGGGCTAATAGGGAGATGTAGAGGCCTACGGAGACGTAAGACCTGGTAAAAGGGAAAAGAGGGAGGTTGGGTGTGCGAGGAAAAGGAGGGAGAAAGGGAGGGAGTAAGGGAGGGAGGAAGGGAGGCGTTCCTACCAGCCCAGCCGCTGTTTCGTGTAAATGACGATGAAGGCGTAAACGCTTTCGGAGAGCTGGGAGAGGAAGAAGGGGAGGGCAAAGAGGAGGAAGGGCCGATATCTGGAGGAAGAGGGAGGGAAGGAGGGAGGGAAGGAGGCAGGGAAGGAGGGAGGGAGGGAGGATAGAAGGGAGTAAGGGCGGGAGGGAGGACGAGCTGTGTGGAATGGTGACTCTTGCCACATTACACTTTACGTGTTACACTACTGGAAAAAGGCAAACAAGTGGCGAGGCAAAAAACGTCGAGGGAGACTCGCCCTCCTTGCCGACCTCCTTCTGCGTCTTCTCCTTTCTTCGTCCACCCTCCCTCTACTAACCTCATGGCCTTCTTCAAGCCCCACAGTGGGTTGCTGTGCTCCAATTTTATGTGTCGGTTTTGCGGTGGGAGGGACTCAGCCATGGAGAGGCTGGACACATCGGAAGGGAGGGAAGGAGGGAGGGAGGGAGAAGGGGAAGGAGGAAAGGAAAGGTTGGTCGGCGGTTGAATGTGGGGAAAATTGGCTTTTCCCAGAATAATCCTGGGATTTCTTACCAGATGAGGACGCAGATAATGACCAAAGTGATGGAGATGTAGAGGGGGTAGACTACCTGGAAGGGAGGGAGGGAAGGAAAGAGGGGAGGGAGGGAGAGAGGGGAGGAGGGAGCGCGACGACCGAATCAAGAGTCAGTTGAGGGTGCAGAGAGGCTTTGATGCTACCAAATTGAGGAGAGGAAAAGCAGCTGATGAAGTACGATAGGTGATGCGGGCAGGGAAAGGAGGTAGGTGAAGGAGGAGCGAGGGAGGGGGGAGACGGTGGAGCACTTACGTTGAACTGTTGTATAGAGGGGCCCAACATGGGTCCTACCATCATGGCAAGACCGATGGCCATGCCTGAAGAGGTAGCAAGGTAAAAGGAAGGAAGCCATGAGAACGTAGAGGTATTCAAGGAAAGAGAAAAGAGCGAGCGGGAGAGAGAAAGGAAGGGAGGAAGGGAAGGGGAAGCCCACGCACCCAGCCGTCCATACTGCTGCGTGAGACCCCCCTCAAGCTCCTCGCGACCGGCCGCAAGGTCCCCAACGATAGCGTTGAGCATGGCTAGGATACAATTGCTGAGACCGCTGATAATGAAGTAGGCCAGAACAGTCATGGGACCCTGGGGAGGGGACGAGGGGTCGAAGGTGGATGAGCCGAATGACTTTCGTCTTGCCCCCGTAGGAGGGAGCGAGGAGGACAACGATGTGCTTGTGAACATCAGGAGATTCTTTCGTACACCCGCCGCTCTCACGTCGGTCCGCGTGGTGCACCTCCTCTCTGCTTTCACCCGCCCGTCCCCCCTTCCTTCCCACTTCCTACCGGCTTCACAATGACACAGAGCGTGCTTATGATATTGAGGATGAGGGAGGCAAAAAGGACGGGTCGACGGCCCACGCAGTCGCTTAGGTTTCCCAAAGAAGCGGCGGTAAGGAATTGAATCCCGCGCTCCACCCCTTGGCAGGTCCTGACAGAGGGAGGGAGGGAGGGAGGGAGGGAGGCGAGGGAGGGAGGGAGGAGGGAGGGAGCGAAGGGGTCAAATCAGAGACAGGAGGAAATAAGGTAGGAAAGTCCTTATTAATCCTATTTCAGCCAGGTTTCGGGGCTTCATAGGCTTGAGCAGTGAAAGTCATGATGTACACAGGTCCTTCCTACAGCCATGCGCGTCGGTAGACACGAGCTTCGCGTGGCTTGTATCCCGAGCTTACCCTAGAAAGGCTGCTGCCTTGGAAAAGTTGTTATCAAAGCCTTTAAGGAGAAGCTCGGTCCAGGTCGCTACTAGCACAGAGAGAGAAAGATGGTAAAAAAACGCGATGATCCGCATTGACACCTGTAAATGGAAGAAAGGGGCAGATAAGATGGCTGTCTTCGTCGCTACACCTCGGAAACTTCTTGTCCTGCTCATGTCACGTCCTCTTGAGGGTCCATCTGAGGCCACCACGCTAGCATTTATTCTCTCCTGTGACCCATCTCCTGCAAACTTTCTCCCGCAGGCTCCCTCCAGTCGAACCTTGGCGCGTTTGATCGTTTCTCTGTCCAAATGGGGCGGGCCGTAGCGCCGCTGGGCCTCCCTCTTTTTTCTACTTTTGCCCCCTTTTTTCTTCTTGTTCTTCTGCTTCTGAACGGTGTCTTTGGAGGCATGAGATGTCTCGACCGTATCTGGACCTGCAGGGCCGGTCGATGATGCTAAAATATCCTCCCGCTTTTCCCTTTTGCTCCCGCCTTCCACGTCCTCCTTCTCCACTTCTTCTTCTTCTTTATCCTTTTCTTTTTCTCCTTCTTGTTTTTCATTTCCAACATCTTCCGTGTCCTCCAGGCTCGTACTGCTCACTTGACTTCCCAAACTCGTCTCTTTCGTTTCATCAGACCCGGCGGCTGGGCTGGAAGGGGAGAGCGGATGCGCATCTTCCGTCTGGGCTAGGTCCAAATCCATCCGAAAGGCTCCCAGGTCGCACACAGGCCTATTGATGGTAGGTGTATCAGTTTGCAAGAAGGGAACAATAGAGTTAGAGGGAGGGAATAAAATAAATGCTGTGACGTCCGCAAGCGATGGTGCGCCCCCCGGATTACGAACTGACCCCCCAACAGAAATAAAAAAAGTCCTTTTCTCCATCGTCCTACGTTGGTCTACGAAAAAGACAGGCACTGCATCAGGGACAGGAAATAAACAGATCTGCTCAACATGGTGGCGTGATTTTTTAATTGTGGCGGCTAATTCCTGTGACTAGAGTGCGGCGTGGTAACCAGGGGAAATCTCGCAGCACGATAATTCGGCTACGATGGTAGGGGATGGGCCGAAAAATACCATCACGTAATGGATTCGGGTCGCAAACGCAACAAGCATGCTATCAGACGTAAAAAGGTACATATTTGTATGCAACTCTGGCGAGCGGTTTCCTGACAAGTTTTATGCGGGCTCCCAAAAGCATGGGCTCACGGGTGGGGATGTGGGATGCTAGTAACCTCCTACGTAAAACGACTTGTGAAAAAGTATAAATTAGGATGACAGAAAGCCTCGTGGCTAAAACTATAACTATATCATCGAAGAGCCTCAGCATAGTCATTCGGACAATTTTTCCGGATATTTCATGCTTCTTATGATTATTTGTCTTCTGATTCGTCCAGTGACGTCTATTTCGTCTAGAGACAGCTCACACTTCCCCGAAGTAAATAAATCGTCTGTGGTAACTTCGAGCTCAAAATGCAGCGATTCATAGATTGCATTCCAGCAACACTTGATTGGAAGTATTCACCTTAAAATCATGGATCCTGTCTTTGAAAAAAAAAACATGGATACGGTCGATCAATTTAATCGCGCTTCGACCCGCTTTCAGCATAGCATAAGAGAAGACAATAGAGGTATCGACCGATAAGAATCAGCAACGGCGGAAGATAAATGTCAACACGGACAAAAGCCTAATTAGAACTATTCGTCCAAGTGTCAGTAATCTCATGTAGATAGGTAAATTCAATCATCAACTTCTATATATCTATCAATACCACATATCTTTTTTTAAAGAATAATGCATTTAAGCGCCCACAAAACGGCATACAATCTCAGAGAAGCGCCATCCTGACCAAAACTATTGTCAACTTACCTAATTCAGTCCGCCGTACCGGCCGACGTCTCTCTAACTTCCCGGCACGTATGGCACGTCAAATGTGCGAGGATGCTTTTATCAACATCAGACTGTGACTTCCCCCTCGCATACGCGTCGAGGTAGCTTTATCCATGAAATATTCTTCGAATTATCGTGCGGTAATAGCCTCGCCTTGCTTCAGGAGGACGCAGTGGGAATGGACGGTGTTCCATGACATACAGCGCATGTATGCTTTTATGCAGCGGTTGAACCCCCCCCCCCCGCATAGTTTATGATGCACACTCACGCTCAAAAGATTATGGAGAATGGAGCAGTATGTCGTTCGCCTGGTCCATTGCTTAAAGCTTAGGACTGAAGACGCTCAGAACGCAGCGTCAGAGGCTTGCGATACGATTGCTTCCATCTTCCTCCAAGACCGGGGCGTCTCGTGGTCGAAACTCACTTGCTGAGATAGGCCAGTCATCCGTGTTCTAACTAATCTTCAATCATACCTCTACCCCCTGCTCTGATCGAGGACACATTGTTCGCTCCTGTAATGGCATGGCAACTGTCGGTTGCTGCGTGTCGACGTTGCTTTGGTTCTTCCCTTGATAGCCCGTAGTACGCATTCTAAACGCATGGATGCGCTCCATCTCAGCAAAGCTACTGATGCAATCGTAATGGCATGCGCGGCAAGTATGCCTGCAATGGTGTTTAAACATGTGCAATATCTTCCGGGTCGCCGTGGCTCTCGCCGGTCCGATAAGAGCAGCAGCCACGACGCACCAGACTCGCTCTCCCAATGCCTCCAGAATCACAACTCTTTGTCATTTTCGGGCCACTTTTGACGCACACTGTACATTCATAGGCTCTTACACATACACAGCCATGAAAACCACGTTTGCCGTATGACAAGGCTCGTACATGTCCATTTGTTTTCCGAGGGACGACAGGCTACTTATGTCCTGTGTTCCTCGATGCCCTACTACCGTAGCCTCCTTCCCCCTCTTCGACTTGATTATGTCACCTCCAGTACTCATATGGCAAGCGCTGGCACCGCTCAACTCAGTTTCAGTGCTTTCTTGAGTGCTGCTGTCAGGACAACATTTTGGTTGGACATCACACTTTCATTTTTGCCCCCCAGCTCTTGGCTGATCCTGGAGTGTGCCTGCAAACTTATATTTAGTCACATTAAACATGCCAACGCGTGGAGATGCGTCGACCTCGGTCCCATTTATCTCCACTCTTTACCCTCGTGCCTAACGCCGGCAGACATCGTGCAAAACATACGATTTGAGTTCATTGAGCGGAAAGCAAGTCTCTGGCGTTTGCGGAGGGCATGGGCCACTATTGAGCAATTCGCCCCAGCAGGATTCTCCTGGACACTGAACAAAGGAATAGAGGAAGACGCGTTGGGACGTTGGGAGTACGCTTTGGGGTGCAGTCTTCCTCCCGATCTGCGGGCTTCGTTCCTCATACATGATGGACAGAGCTACATGGCGCAGCCTGGTATGATGCTTGGAGGGGGAAGGCTCCTCTCGTTGGAAGATGTTGTCATCCAAGCGTGTCGCATGGAGCAATCTCAAAGCGACCAAGACAGGCGCTGCATGATAGAAGTGGCCGAAGGAGCTGATGTCCAGTCGGCAAAGACTGGAAAGGGCGGGGAAGATGAAGGAGATAGGAATGAAGGGGAAGAGGGCTGGCGGATGGTACCCCTGTCGGAGGGGGCCCGCGGCCGTTCAGTGTGCATTGCTTTGCCAAAGCGGTGGAAGAAGAAAAGAGTGAGAGGGAGACGTAAGGAAAGAGAGACTGCTGAAGATGAAGGATTATTAGGAGGTGTGTACATTGTAACCGCGTTATCGTGTCGAAAGCTTGCTGATAGCTGGGGCCAGTATTTGGGGACGTTGCGCTGAGTCGATGTAAGATAGCGTGAAATATTGTGCAGAGGGATTCGTAAATCGGAAAAATCACATATTGATAGAACAGCCGCGCTCGAGAACGAACACTTTTTCCTGTTCGCAGGCTCTGGCTTGGATCAATATATATTCAGTAGACTGATTTAAATATTCCACGACTTCTTGATGCGTATAGCCCATTTTTAATAGCTTGAGGATAAAATCATTTCCTCATAGGTTCTTTCGTTGCAGACGGTTTTAGACATGGATTAATCTTATTCGGTCAGGTCATTGCTCTATGGACAATACCATTTTTCTACTTTAAAGCTCTTATTTGAGAAGAAGGAAATAATCTGCGTGAAATTTGGTAAGGCTCGACTGCGTACACCATATACTCTTACTTTTTTCTCCCAAGAAGCGACCTCGCGATCTGTATGTGTCTAAATCTCGTTTGTAGCGGATCATGTGATCAGGCAGATATCCATCAACAGGTAAGCTGCAAATAAGCACAAAGAGATCGACGTCATTATGGAGTGATTAACTTTACGGGTTGCCAAATATCAAAAGATTGACACCTTTTCGTACGAAGGAGGAGTTCTTTGGAATCCGGAGAAAGTACTTAGTTAGCCACGACGAACGTCATTTGTTTCAAGAAAAAGAGTCAGAGGCCTTTTGAATCCTGCGACAGAGTTCATGTATATCAAGAATCGCAATGTGTGGGACGCAGGACGCAGTGGACAGTGCAACGGCGTAAAAGCGGCAACGCCTCTTTTCGCTTACTCTCGGGTAGGAAAATCCCGAGGAGCGCTGTCGGGCCAGACGTGCATGCGCTGCTATGACTCTAATAGCTTCCAAATCGCAAAGCGGCTGACGTGACGCTGAGTCCATCAAGCACATCAATCACTTATGTCTTTTGGGGATCTTTTTCCAACAAATATATTTGCTGCACACAGGTTTCAAGGCGGCGGAGGAGGTTGGCTGCGCTATCCTTTCGGACATCGTTTTCCTGATATTGCGTTTCTCAGTTTCCATATGCCCTCGCCTGATCCGACAAATCAAAACCCAGTCAAAGATGCAGCTCTTTCTCAAGGACAACCTTCTCTTCGTACGGCGCACACCACATGGGGCGGCTCGTACATTATGCCAAAGGCGCCTCCTTCACTTTCTGGTCCTAACTCTGCCGCAGAGGGAGGGACAAGTGCGTCAAGGATAGGAAGTCAACTTCGCTCTTCTTTCATAAATGAGATCAATACGTTGACAAAGCCCACATTGAGCCGTTTGGCAGTTTCTTACGTGGGTTCCGCTCCGTTTTCTGACCCGCCGGGCCTCGCACGGATCCCCACAACTACGGAATTGTTCCCTGAAGGAGTGAAGGGCAACAAAGAAGCTCAAGCGCTCTGTGTACCCGGAACCGCAGGGAATGTTTTCATCCTGGGTTGCGCATGCTTCATTATGGTGGGCAGTGTTGCGGCAAAAGAAGTCTTAATGGCAGTCTCCGTGCAGGTAAAGTGGATTGCGAAGGAGGACTGAAGGGAGCAAGCAAGATTTAGGAAATGCCGGCTTTCGGCCGTGCTGCGATATTCAGAGATTTTATCTGTGTGGACATGTCTGGTCGTACCGTTCAGCAGTCAATGCCATGGGTCCAGCGAAGATCAAGGCTGATGTTTTACTCATGTTGCCACCAACAGCTCATGGCGCACATGCCTATGTCCATAAAGACCTACGGGGTAGTCTCCGGCTTACCCTCCCTCTCCTCCATATTCGCCTGTTTGGTCGGAGGTCCGGTGATTGATGCGATAGGGGCCGATAAAGCTTGCGTTCTCTTCACTTTCATCGTCTTGCTAGGTAACGCCATGGCCACTGTTTCCGTTAGCCTTCGGTAAGTCGCGCGGCCTATCTATATTCTTTTCAAACGCGCCTCACGTAGTTCTGTGGTGATAGAGAACAGCGTCAATTGTGTCCGAAAATATACCGTTACTAACAAAATGGTTTGTCAATGGATCATGCTCGCTGCTTCTGCACGCAGTGAACTTAGTTGCGGGCATGTAGGAATCGAACAAGCCGGAGCATTCAGCCCAAGCACGTTGTACTATACTCTTTCCCACTTTTCACCCCTTCATAGATCCCTATCCCTCCTTTTGGTGGGCCAAGTTGTACTGGGTGTGGGAGAGAAACCCTTGGGCTCGGGGCAGCTTGTCTTTATCCGCCTGGCGTGTGATCCCGCCAAAGTCGGCTTTTACTTTGCCGTAGCCTCCGCCGCATATCGGGCTGCTTCTTTCGGCACTTTTATCCTGTCACCCTTGGTAGCAGAGTCATCAACGTACGGCTTTCAAGCGAGCATGTGGATGGGCACAATTTTGTGTTTTTTATCCTTCCTAAGTGCCTTTCCCATGCTGGGAAAATTGAAACATCTAGAACCCTTCCTGAAGGCGGCTCCTGTAGTGGTGGGGGAGGAAGAGGGGGAAGAGGTGATCTTGATGAAGAGTAATTTAGAGATGGAGCAAGTGGAAGAGGAGGAGGACGGACAGAGTGAAGACAAGGGGAAGAGCGCGAGCGGGGAAGGCTCTTGGCGGGGATGGAGGGCCTACTTCCAGGGTCTTTGTAACCTTGACTTTTTCGTTTGGCTGGTAGGATATGAGGGCAAAGGGAGGGTATGTGAATTTGACGGTCTCTCTCATTCCAAACCTTCCTCTTGCTCGCTCTCCTTTTCTAGGTGGCCGCATGCGCCCTGTACATCACCTTCTTCGTCCTTCAGACCTTTGCGGTCGAGTATCTGCAGACAGATCATCATCTCAGCGCGCGACAAGCAGCCTTTGCCACCTCACTCTTCGACGTTTTTGGAATTTTCCTTGGCCCATTTCTGGGGAGATGTGTGGACCGAGAACTGGGCAAAGGGGAAGGAAATGAGTGGGTATGCATGTCTTGCCGACCTTGGCCTGCCGGATCTATGCTAGCTTGGGGTTCAGGATTCATGGCGGTGGGGCTCTTGTTACCAATTGTTGACCCGCGCAGGTGGGTGCGGAAGGAGGCTAGGGATCTTGTGCGGGAAGGAAAGAGAAGAGCAAATCAGGGTAGAAGGAGGAAGTCATGGAGAGGCCTTGGGGACACTTTTGTCATTACTCTCTTCGGATCTGCATCCCATTTTCTGCCCCTTTGCTATTTTCAATATATGTAGTTGAATTGTGGGGATTTTTCTCTTCTGTCTATTCAACCTTTTTTCTCCTCCTCTTCCTGGATCTTTTCCCTCACTTCCTGACGGCTATTCCTTCCTGATGCTTCCTGGTCCCTTTTTCAGCTGGCTAGTTGGCTTTGTCCTCATTTCCTTTGGATTTGCCTTAGCCTCCGCCGCAATATGGCCTTTGATGCCGCTCTTCGTACCGTTGGACAGTCTGGGGTTGGCCTTAGGGGTAACCACATCTCTGTTGGAAACAGGTGAGGAAAAAGGAAGACGATAGTCGTGGGCATGAAGGCAATTGGGCTTATAAGCTTCGAAATTTGTATTCAGGTACTCTTTGTAAATTGTAACGTGATCCTTTCGTGCATGATGGCAGGTATATTGGGGGTGAACGTCTTCATCGGACAAATTCTCGGCGCGGGCCATGGATATCAACACGCCGTGTTTCCTATCTTCCTAAGCTTGATCATGCTAACATTAGCAATGACAGGGATATTATTCCCGCGTCTCAAAGTCAAAGTAGAGGCAGGTAGAAGAGAAAGTGAAGCTAGAAGTGAGGGAGCGAAAGAAGATAGGTTTGGCTAGAGCGAAACAGGAAATTAAATGTAACGAAATGACCACTTCCAATCGAGTCCGAAATATTCTTACTCATTCCTCAAATGCGAAAAGGAGCTTTATAAAAGTGAGAAAAATTTAAGAGTTTTTGATAAGATACAAAATTACTTTGTCCTTCGGTATGACGTTCCCTATAGCTGCCTTTTCACTAGCTGAAGGGATTGTTGCGTCGTGTTTCCCATGTACACTGTCTGCTTCGTATCATACTTTATATTTCATCACACTTTCATTCCTTTCATCTCTCTCTCTCGCCCTTTTTCTTCCATCCTTCTTTCGCGCACATCTTTTGGATAATTTTCACGACGTCGTTCCCCAAGTTTCCAACGTCCTGATTTCTTAGAACCTACCCTCTGCCTTCAAACGACATGTGCAAATTCCATGTCTTCATCGTATGAGGTATGACTTGTTCAATCGCTAGGATCCAAGAGACCCCAACTAGCGCTTACGTTATCTGCCAGCAAGGAAGAAATGATTTACGTTTCCATGCTTGTTCTCTCTATTATATAGTATTGTTGCGCTCGGAATGCGTATCGTGCATACTTTCTCTATTCCTTGTGCATCGTTGCATATTGAGTGGGGTTCATGACTCCAATGTCCACTTGCTGGCTTCTCCCTTTTCCAGCTTTTCCAATCCCACATTTTCCGTTTTGCTCCAAACTCTCCACAGCTGGGAACATATTCGCCGGCATGCTAGTTACTGGAACTTGCTGCTGCTGACCTGCTGCCGTCGCCATCAACTCCAGATTTGCAAAAACAGCGTTCTCGAAGGAGGATGCTGACCCGTGCCGCGCATGATAAAGCTGTTCGTGGAGAAATGCGGGCGATGCTCCTCTTCCACCCTTCTCATTGCCTATTTCTCCATGTCTTCCTGCACTTTCGCTGTTACATGCATCTGTTCCATCGCCTTGCTTTGATGTCATGGTGGAGAGAAGCGTCGATAGCCCAGCAGCTGCCGCCGGCCCTGTCTTACAAGTACCGTGGAGCGCATGAGAATTTGGGAGGGGGGGGAAAGGCGTGTTATCAAGCGGGAAAGGAGGAGCGACAAGGTCGTTTGTAGGGTACGCATTAGGCTGGCTGTCTGCCATGGAAGGAGGAGAGACACTGTCGACGTAAGGATCTTGTGGCGCTGCGACAGCAGAGCTACGGGCCCAAGACCGCGGCACCGGTAAAGGTTCCAATAGCATGTTCGCGGATGTGTCCGGTCGGTCGCTTTCCTCTTGATTTTCCGCAGGACATTCTGCGCCGTCCCTCTCTCCATGGTCTCCATCACTTGGTGATGTCCTCAGATGACACTGCCTTTCTGTTCCCGCGTTTACTTCCTCGCTATTTACCTCGGGTCGCCTCGGTTGAATTTCCTTCTCCTCCTCCCCATCCTCGCTGTCCGCATTTTCCTCGTCTACTTTCCTACTTAGATTCATAATATCTCCGTTCTGCGAAATATGGCCCGCATTGTGCTGTGTTCCCACATCCATCTCCTGCTCGATGGTCCTTGAACTTCGTCCCTCTGCAGACGCTGCAGCAGCAGCTGCGTACATGTGTAAGGACAAGGGCGGTCCTAAAAACGGTCGAAAATGTCGCTGGGCTTCCTCTAATTGTCGTTTAGACAGAAAGTTATACCGATTTCGAATGGCATATCCTGTTCGACCGTGAAGAAATTTGGCAATTTGTGACCACTTGTTCCCAATCTGGATCTGATATTGCATAATCGCATTATCTTCCTCCTCCGTCCAGGGTTCACGGGTGATGGATGGCTTGAGCACGTAGTGCCAGCGTTGATGACATTGCTTTGCATTGCGGTTCTTGAAATGGGTTGATATAATGCCCCATTTCCGAGGGCCCACCGTTCGGACCAGCTCCTTCAGCCGCCGGTCCTCCTCTCCCGTCCAGGTGTGCCGCTTGTTTGGGTCATGCATCCCAGAATGCGAGCCGTGGGGCAAGTGCGGATGCCGTTGAAGGAAGAGCGGGGAGAGACCTAGCCCACGGAGTCCAAGAAAAGGCTGTGCTCCCTGATGGGGGGGATGTTGGGGATGGTGCAAGTGCAGAGGGTAGGGTGGTGGTGGCATACTTGGAGGAAGGGGGGAGGAAAATTGGTAAGCCTCTGAATCACTGGAGATGGCAGCAGCGGTCTGTGCATTGGATTGATGAAACCAATCAATATGGGGTGACGAAGAAGGCAAAGGTAATGGCAGTGAAGTTGAAGTAGGCTGTTGCTCCATCCTACAAATGAAAGGCTCTTGATGGCTAGAAGACTGGAGGCAGTTTTGCGAAGCCATAGGTGCGGAGGCTATATTCCCAGAATGTCCCGTAAATTTATCGCTTTGAGCTTCTGCGTCCTCTTCTAAGTCGCTTATGTCCACTTCCTCTTGATCAACGGTAAGATGCGCGGAGTAGCGGGCTTGGGGGCCGGGATTTTCTTGTAACCCCGTCGGCATGTGGGAAAATTCTACAAAGTTACCACAAAATTCACAATCTGATGTTTGTATTTTGAAAAATATATGTGTATCAAGAAAATTATTCGTGAGCACAAGTATATAATGTGGAGGGCACGAACGCAGAGAGGGAAGGTGAAGAGCTCGAAAAGAGAAAATATAGTAAAGATGCAAACATGCCATTTTTGAAAAGTAGACCCGGCACACGGAAATACCAGATGCAATAGACTTTTAACTATTAAGGTTACAATCATTGGTTTGAGCGGGTGCACGATTTTGGCGCACGAACAAACTTCAGTAGTAGTCCGAAAAGGAAAGGATGTTGCAGACCTTCCCATGTTCAAGACGACCGTTGAGAAGCCGTTCGCTAGCCGTTTCTCGTCCATCCAGTACGAACTCTTTTTTGTAATAACTATCACAGGGCGTGCAGGATCTTACGCATGGTAGCATGTTCATGTTGGCATGCATATCATATGCATTATTTTAAGCAGGGATTGGGCAAATATGAAGTTTAAAATGAACAAGAAGGAGCATAAGAAAAGAAAAAGATCAAATCATTCTTCACTGAACACGACTTCAACCTTGCACGAAGACTGTCAACTGACCAATTTGCCATTCAAATTTCACTGCTTATACGCATCAATGAAGCCGTGAAATTACTTCTAGAGCTGTGTTGATGGCGAAGCCGATCTCTTACAGTCTACCAAACGAACAGATATTTCGTATTGCTTTTGAGATAGTCAGAGCTATTTATCCCACATTTATATAGCTCACAAAGGTCCTCCACATCCCAGTACATAACTACATCAATCTCGTTTCGCGACGTTATGGAGGTACAGCAATGTCATACTCTCAAACTCCAAACTATTGGCACATGCACGGACTGTACGACCGGGCATTTCGTAATGTCCATTCCCTAAACATGTCCAATCACTATTAAATGTTCTAGTGACAATCTAATATATCCATTTCTACAGAAATTTCTACAGAAATGTGGCATTTTTCGGTCCTACGCCTTCAATCATTTCTTTAATGTCAGCAGACCGGAAATCAGAAGACTACGTCTCCTTTAATGGTCGTCCGGTACAAAGTGCGAGGCAGCTCGGAGCCCGTGGCTGTGTATGTGAGGCATGTTGGTAAGCAAGGTATTGATATTGTTAACGTTATCTCTGTTCCCCGAAATCTTGTCTCTTACCGAAATGTAAAAGCATCCGGTTATCCCAAAAGACCATGTCGCCTTTTTTCCATTTGTGGCGGTACACAAATTTTTCCTGACTCGTGTAATCGAAAAGCCAATCCAACAAGGCCTGGCCCTCGGCCTCCTCCATGCCCTCAATGCCAGTGGTGAACCCTTCGCTTACAAAAAGCGACTTTCGACCCGTCTCTGGATGCGTCCTCACCACGGGATGGGACATCGCCGGCAAATTTTCAAGTACTGCCCTAGCGGAAGCATCCATGGCGCTATACGCTTCCTTAGATAGGTTCTTATGGAATAGATGGAGGGCCTGGAGGGATAGGAGCTCGCTCTGCTTCTCCGAAGGAAGGCCTTCGTAGGCTTGAACCATGTCAGCGAAAAGGGTGTCCCCGCTACCGTCAGCGGGCAGCACTTTGATGTGCAGCATAGAGCCCATGGGGGGCGCGGCCTGGAAAGGTGGTAGAAGATGATTGGAATAGACAGAAATATGTGATGCTTGTAGAGGATTTTGAGTTGCTGTGCGTTCTCAAGAGAATTCCAAGCAAATGTTAAATTTAAATTTAATTACGAAGGATTAAGCCAGTTACCTACCATGTAAGACAAATCGCTGTGCCAGTAATGCCTCCGGCCGTTCCGACTTTGACTTTCCTCGATTCCATTTATGCCCTTCTTCTTTCCTGCTTCATCAACCTCATTAGAAACCACCACAATATCCTCCGCGCCTGGCAGGCGGGCTTCGTCTAGTGCATGTTGATACAACGTACCAAAATAACGGGAAAATTCTACGTGCTTCTCTGGTGTAAGATCGTCTTGGTCACGGAAAACGAGGACCTGTGTTGGAGCAAAGCGAGGTGAGATGAGCCGACTTTTGAGGCAAGAGCCTGGAAGATTCCAATGCTCGAATGTTCCAATGCATTTCAGGTATCGATGACTTTGTCATATTCTTCAGTGGAGATTCGCAGACGGTGAATTGTTAATAAGAGTATGAAAATCTGTCCCAAAATACTTCGAGGAGCGATCGCACCCAGGAGAGTACCATTATTACCTTGTGGGCCAGAAGAGCTTTGCGCACCACATTGACGATAGGCGCCATGGGCTTGTTGACAAGATCCATCTTCAGCACCTCGGCACCAAAAGATTGACCGAGTAGAGGCCTGATTTCTAGCCCAACTGCCAATGCCTCCTCAGCCAGGGTGGGGTGCAGCACAGGGGAGGAGCAGCAGTCGTGGGAAAGAGGTGTTGGCAGTCCACTGTCAGAAATATCAGAAGACGTGCCCACTTGACCGTTTTCTACCGACTTTGTCGTGTGAGGTGCCATATTGTTTCCTGTATTTAGTTTGTATGGATTTGAGATTAAAGGAGTCATGATTGACGTAGAGTCATTGTGTCGACACTCCTCCTGAAATCGAGTGGGGCACTGTGTAACCCCTGCAATACAGCGGAAACCAGAAGTCAAACGATGAAAAGTTGGCTTTAACAAGTGAAAGCGCGATTTCGGCCAACAACATGTGTTGGCATTGAGCACTTTTCACAATTTAAAGACCGAGGCAATAACCGGGGCTTGAGTATCTCCCAAGGAGGGATCGTTGTCACAAGTGTCGCATTTCGTCCTTTTTCCTTTTCCCGGAATTTTCCGTTTTTTCCCTTTTTTCCCCGTCGACACCTTTTTTCGACACACTTGCCAATCTTTCGTTTGTGCGAACCGAATCGAAGTGTTTTTAGGCTCAGGAAATTCAGGTGGAACATAAAACCTACTCACTTTGACACCTTGAGCCCGACACTTCCAATTGAAGTTTTCATAAAATCTCCGGTCGTCTGCTTGATGGTATCGTCTTCGTATCGCTTCCGAACAACAACGTACCGAGCACATTGCTGTCATATGCAGCTATGATGCATCCGCAAGAATGAAGGGAAGACTCTTTCGTACACCAAAAGGTCTTCGATTGAGATATAAAGAAAACAAACACTTAGATGCGAGCCCAATTAAAAAAATGGTGGGCCTGTTGCTCAGGTGGAAGGGTTTTAATTTCATACCAATCGCTGATACGAACTTGGTGAAAAGCTTTTCGCTTCCTTTGGGGGTATAACACAGTCGGTTCATATTCTATCAGTGATCTCACTCTATTCACAAACTTTTTCAAAACGGGCGTGAACCCAAACGCGCCTCCGTGTTGCAGCATCCGCACGGTTTATATATTGTCGTCTCACATAGCCTGCTTCAATTTCCCTGAAGCCTCCCTCCTTCCCACAGAACATTTTTCTCAGGTCTTCAACGCTGAAATAATACGCCCGCGTCCCGTCTGAACGTAGATAAAAATTCTCGCCCAGCCGATGTCCTCGTTTGAAGCGTAGCTGTGCTTCGTCCCACCGGCCGTAGTCACGAATAAGAACGCGTCCACCAGGCTTCAAGGCAGCCCAAATTTTATGGGCCACAAGGTGGATTTTGTCGGGAGCCATGGCTGAAAGTGCATACATGCAAAGGCACAGATCGGCCTGCCCCCCGTTTCGCGTAAGAAAGGGAGGGAGGGAGGGCGTGTCCACAACGTCTTGCACCCATGCGAAGCATCGACGACTGTTCTTATAAACAGGGTGGTTTTTGAGGATGGCGACAGCCCGAGGAGAAAAGTCGAAGGCGTAGATGAAAAGGTTGGGGTCACGCGCGAGGAGTGGGAAGACAGCGTTCCCGACGCCGCAGCCAAGCTCGATGAGGACGCGCTGATGGGCTGCAGGCTTGTCAAGTCCTGATTCTCCCCCGAATGCCTCAGCTGAAGCGTAGTGTGCCACCTCCGAACCTAAACTCTGCCTGCGGTCGGGGAGGGATGGGACGCTTGCGGGCAAGGAAGACGAGGCAGGTAGGCGACCCTGTGATGAAGGTGATGGCTGGTGGCTGATCGAGAGGGGTAGTGGACTTGCTACGTCCATGTTCTTCATTTCTAGATTTACCCCGTAATTTGGTCTGTCTGCTGTTCTTTTTTCACACGCTTCCTCATTGTAAAGGACGGGGGGGACCAGATCCGGGAAGTCTCTCCACAAATAGTGTCGATCTTTGAAAAAACGGTCGCGATTGTTCTTGTAAAACGTGTCCCAGTACTTTCCCGCCAACGTCTCGTATCTTTTGACCCTGTGGGGAGGTAGAAGGGATCCTTGCTGCGTGGCGCAATACATGGCGGCGGCCGCTTCATCTCCTTCTGTTCTGATGTCCTCCGCCCACACTAGATCTGGATGGTCAGCGAGGGATTCACCCGGAGGGAGGAGCGGAGCGGGCTGGATATCCAATGAGGGTTGAGAAAACCTTGATTGCGGAGCCATGTTCTTTTGTGTGTTATCGGACGGGTAGGATAAGAGCAGGCGAGTGCCTTCGTCGATGTGCCGGTCTAGGCGGGATGGTGACTCTGGAAGGCGGCGGGGCGTGTGCGAGGAGGAGGAGGCGAGAAGCTCAAGCGCGTGCCAACAGCTGGCGTTGGTTGCTATTTCGTCGAAACTATCATATAAATATGCCATGGGGCACAGCACAGCTGAGTTTTGCCAGTTCAATGCAGTTGGCGCATAGTAGGCGCTTTGCTGTGTGGTGGCGAATGGGGAGGTTGAGTCTTTCGCGGAGGGCGGTGACCATGAGAAAATCGTCGCAATCCCTCACACGTCAAAGCCAACGATGAAAAATTGTATACATGCGTATATATGTTTAGTCTGTTGATTGATTGCATGGTGCGAAAGAAGCGATGCAGAGTATCCAGTCATACGGCCGTGTACTTAGCAACAGACGGCACTCTCTCGCCTGTCGCGTCGCTGACTTTCCATAGGAGGAGGTTGTCATGTGCTACACCAGTCGTTAACTCACCCTTTACTTACCTTTTTGGCCATGCAGAGCATGCTACAGGACGTTGACGACGACCCAGACTTGAACAGGTTGTTGAACAATGCACTGGAGTCCTCTGAAGACATAGAAGTCCTCCAAGAGCTGGGCCAACTAATAGAAGCTCGTTTAACGGACGCTGCAACGTTTTCCCCTACTGTCCATCGGCTTTGGGAAAATTTCGTCACCACCTCCCTAGAAAATGGGGCCGAAAAGAAAGAGAAAGACAACATGGCCAAAGCTAAGGTGTTGCATTCTTTGGGATGGGACCTCTTTGGAGCTCTCACACCTTGGGCCAGGGGCGAGGGCGATGGGAAACAGAGTCTAGAAGCCCCTTCTCCCTCCTTTTCGTCCTCCACCTCTTCCTCCATCATATCCCCTTTCTTGATCCCTTTAATGAATGCCATCCTTGCTAGTCATACGGGCCGGGAGCGATTGATCATACTGCAAGAAGCGATGTCGCAAGTTCCACACCGCACCCATCCTTCTTTTGTCCCTTGGTTGATAGAACAAATGCCCTCCGCGCATGCGATGATTACCGGTCCTACACGAGTGTACTTTATTGAAACTATGTGTCGAATGTGGCACGAGCAAGTTGGAAAAGCATGGGAGGCAATGGAGCAAAATGGAAGCGATGGGGAGGACGACATGGATCAGGACGCTATGGACAAGGAAAATGTGGCGCAAATGACGAAGCTTGAAGCTCATGCTGTCCTAATGGCTGTGCTAGCAGCCATGCAAAATACTCTGACAGATTTGCCAGCTAGGACCGAGGCAGGAAAGGAGAAGTTGAGTGGATTACAGGAAGAAGCAGCTCTTTCAGGAATTTCCGCGGCGTATGTGGTCGGCCTTCTCTTGTCGCTGCTAGCCAGAGCGCCACCCGTGCCTCCGCCCCTCCCTCCACTCTCCCACCCAATGCCCCTTGCTGCTACTACGGATGCCAACTTCGATGTGGGGAGCAGGAGATCGCAAGGGGAGGAGTGCGTGTGGACCCGGCATCTGGTTGTCCTCCTTGCCCAGGCGCTGTCTTCCCCCTGGTGTAGCTTCCAGGACCTGCTCCGACACCATCGCGGGTTGCACGAAGGCCCTGGACCGAGGCCTCGACGTGAGGAGGGTAGGGTGCGTGGGGAGGAGGGGAAGGAGGGCAAGGGCGGGGCGGAGGGGCGGCCGGCACTCTCGCCCTCCCTTACCGTCGCCTCCACTCCCTTTGCCTGGGAACCCTTGGGGCTAAGTCTAGCCACATACCACCTGATCGTACATCCTCCCTCCCTTCCTGCCCCTGTCGTGCCCCGCGTCCTCCACCCCCTTTATCTCGCTCCATTACTTGCCCTTCCTGCGGCACGCCTGCTCCAAAACCCCTCAAACGCTTCTTGCGGCCTCGCTCTCCTTGAACGTGGGCCCATTCCAATACTCGGACCTTCTGTACAAGGAGAGACGGAAATGAGACGAGGATGGGAGGGAGGAGAAGGGCGGTTGCATTGTCGGGCGCGCCCTGGCTCTGAAGCCAGTGGGGCGGGAGCCGATACAGAGAACACCGGCCGTGGGACGCCGTCTTCGGAGGCCTCGGCCGAGGAAGACACGTGGCTCAGTCTGGTCAGGGGCTTGACGGCTTGCATGGTCTTTCTGGCCGATGACGCCCTTCGCCAGCGCGCGTATCAAGTCCTTCCCCGTGTCCTCCGCCTCTTGACCTACACGAGTCAGTACCACTGCCTGGCCACTGCCCTCCCTCGAGCCCACCATCCCTCCATCCAAGCCTTGCTCATTTCCTACGCGCAGAAAAGTTTCCTCCTCGCGACCCGTCCTAACTCCTCCCCTCTCCCAGCCTCCCTCCCGCCCTCTCCCTGGCACCAGTTGGCTTACCTTAGGGTATTTTATGCCCCGACGTTGTCTCAAGCATGCCAAGCCAAGCCCGAACTTCTCGTCTCGTGGGCGAGCACTGATTCTACCATTCAAGATGCAGCTGGATCAAACGAAGGGCGGTTGGACGTCCTCCTTTCTGCCCTGAATTTCTACCGTCTCCTCTGTCTCAAGGGCTGGGTGGTGGATGGGGAAGAGGAGTCACGGTGGTGGCCAGCACTGACCAGCTTGCGACGGAAATTACATGACATATTGAGGAAGCCTCACCAACGACGCAATGCATTTCGACTGGCTATGGTTGAGGAAGTTGTTGATTCTGTGATAGGAACTGGGGAAGGAAAGTGGGACGAAGGAGAGGGAGTGTCGCGCAATGCAAGCGAATGGTAGAAAGCACAGCCTCTTTCGCTGATGTTGTTATCCCCTCACAACACAGATGTTCTCGTTTTGCTTTCGAACAGTTTTTCTTCAGCTGATTAACATTACTTGCTCCCCGTCCTTATAAAACGTCCTCGACCGTATTCAGCATCGTCCAACCCCCAAGCGTCCCCCTCTGTCTCTTGGTCAACGCCAGCACCACACCGCCTGCCTTTGCCTCAGAACAGGTAGTAGCGCTGCGCCAGCGGGAGCACCTCCAATGGCTCGCACGTCAAGTGAACACCGTCGGCCGTCACACGGAAGGTCTCTGGGTCCACTTTGATCTTGGGAAGGGCGTCGTTCAACTTCATGTCCCTCTTACCCACCATCCGGTTTCCCCTCACGGCCTCCACCCGCTTCCTTAAGCCCAACGCGGATGCTCTCCCCGTCTCCACGCTCTTCTGGCTGACAAAGGCGAGACAGGCCTCACCCAAACCTCCCGGGGTAGCGCCGTACATGGGCCGCATGATGACGGGTTCCGGCGTGGGGATGGAGCCGTTCGCGTCCCCCATCTGGGACCAGGCCACCACCCCTCCTTTCAAGACCATCTCGGGTTTCGCGCCAAAAAAGGCAGGGGACCAGAGGACCAAATCCGCCCATTTCCCTACCTCGACGGAGCCGATCACGTGGCTCATCCCGTGGGCGATGGCAGGATTGATCGTGTACTTGGCTACGTACCGGCGGACACGGAAATTCTCGGTGGTGACGCCAGGCGGCAACGCCCATCCGTTCCCTTCCTCCTGCCGCGTCCATTCCTCCTCCCGCTCCTGGTCCTCCTGCAGTTGTCCCCGTTGCAGCCGCATCTTGTGGGCTGTTTGCCAGGTGCGTGTGATCACCTCGCCCACCCGCCCCATGGCCTGAGAATCCTGTGGATACGGGACGGGTAGAGATGCAGGCAGGGAGGGAGCAGGTGAGAACGCTGGATTGAACTCATACCTTGAGTATAGTGTGCTGATCATGGACCGTCAACGGTCCTTTAAATCCTCTGGGTATCGTCGATAATTTGTCAGACAGGAAGTCAAAACGAGTCAGACGCGTGACATCCCGAAAAACACCGGAGCCCCCCCGAGCCTCACCGACGAAATGATGGAAATCGCCCCCAGGTCGTGGAGGATATCTTCGGCAGCGATGGTTTCCCCGCGGATCCGGGAGTCGGCAAAGGCCACATCTTCCGGGATGCACGAGTCCAAATGGTGGCAGACCATTAGCATGTCCACATGCTCGTCCACCGTGTTTTTGGTGTACGGTTTGGTGGGGTTCGTGGAGGAAGGCAGCACGTTCGGCTCCCCGCACACCGAGATGATGTCTGGGGCGTGCCCCCCCCCCGCCCCTTCGCTGTGGTAGGTGTGGATGGTCCGGCCTTTAAAAGCGGCGATGGAATGCTCCACGCACCCCGCTTCGTTGAGGGTATCCGTGTGGATCGTCACCTGCACGTCCATCCTCTCGGCCACGCCCAGGCAGCAATCGATCGCCGCCGGCGTCGTTCCCCAGTCCTCGTGGAGCTTGAGCCCGATCGCCCCCGCCTCCACCACCGCCTCCAAGCCCTCCGGCCGACTCGTGTTCCCTTTCCCCGTCAGCCCAATGTTGAGGGGGATGCTGTCCGTGCTCTGCAGCATGAAGGCGACATGGGCCGGGGCAGGCGTGCAGGTGGTGGCCTTGGTGCCTGTGCTCGGGCCCGTGCCGCCCCCTACGAAGGTTGTGACTCCAGAGGCGAGGGCATCGTCCGCCTGCTGGGGACAAATAAAGTGCACGTGGGCGTCCATACCCCCCGCCGTCAAAATCATCCCTTCCGCCGCAATCACATCCGTGCCTACCCCAATCACCATGCCGGGCGTCACGTTCGCCATCATGTCGGGGTTTCCCGCTTTCCCGATCCCGACGATCCGATGTCCCCGCAGACCCACATCTGCCTTGTAGATGCCCGTGTAGTCCACCACCAGCGCGTTCGTCAACACGGTTTCCAAGCACGTCTCCGTCTCCAACGTCGCCTGGCCCATCCCTTCCCGGATCACCTTCCCCCCGCCGAATTTACATTCATCGCCCACGGGCCACGTCAAGTCTCGCTCGACCCGGACGTACAAGGCGGTGTCGCCCAACCGCACCACGTCCCCAACGCTCGGCCCGTAAAAATGCGAGTAGTGCGCCCGGCACACGGTCAAGGGTGCCAGCACGTTAGTCTTCCTCCGCTTTCTTCCCTCCCCCTCGTCCTCCTTCCCTCCCTCGGCCCCTTCCTCCCCCTCGTCCTGGGGCTCGTGCAGGAAACCTTTCTTCATCAAGCCCTCCACAATGCCTGCGATTTTACCTGCCTCTACCGGCCCGTCACACAAACTATTGCCCCCCCGTACCACTTTCTTCCCCGCTATCTCCACCAACGCCACAGTCTTCGTCTCTCCGGGCTCGAACCTGACGGCCGTGCCCGCCAAAATATTCAGACGTTTGCCGTAGGCGCGAGCACGGTCAAAGCACAAATACGGGTTGGTCTCAATGAAATGGTAATGCGAGCCCACCTGGATCGGACGATCTGCCATATTCGTGACCCGCAATGCTGTGATTTCCCGTCCTTCGTTCACGTTCCAAGTTGCCCCTGGTGGCGTTAAAAAATGACCCAAGGCCTCCTCTTCCTCCTCCTCCGCCTCCTCCTTCCCCTCCCCTCCCTCCATGTACGCCGATGATGGGGGCGTGAAAAGGTCGAGGGATGGTATAGGCAGGAAACTTCCATACAGTGCCAGTTCTAATTCCCCGTCCAAGCGGGAAATGGGCTCATGTACTGTCACCAACTTGGTGCCGTCCGGGAAGGTCCCTTCGATCTGAATTTCTTCCACCATGCATGCGATCCCCGGGAGGACTTGTCGATGTCCAAGAATACAACGACCTAGATCCATGAGCTCCGCGCAGGTTTTATTCCCGTCTCGCATCATTTCTACGAGAACAGTGGCTATCAAAGCGGTGCATTCTGGGTGATTCAAACGGAGGCCTCTGGCCAGACGTCTTTGTGCGAGCAAGCCCACCTGCTGAAGCAGTAATTTGTCTACTTCACGGGGCGAGAGTCGCATATCCCTCACACCTATCAAGAAATTTGCGATACAGTTGGTGAGAAGAGGGTAAAAACGCCGTACACTGGACCGATGCATGCATGGGATAGTCAGTCGAAACCCGTGCAAACCTTTCAAGTAAAGCACCAAGACCTCCAGAGAGCCAAAACCTTTAAGCTCAGAGAGGAAGCATTTCACGAATCATTATAATTTATTTGCGCGAGGAACACAAATGCCAGTTATGAGGCGAAATGTATCAAGCAAGGAGTTTCATCGGATACACCCAGGGCACTGCGGTAGCCCCGACCGAGTCTTAAACCCGACGAGATCATCCCTGGATGAACATGCCGCAATACGTGTCAATGAAACACCAAACCGATCAAGCTGGAGTGGAAGTCATTTTTACCCCTTCTCTTCATCATGAATGACAGGAGGAGCTTTCTTGCGTCATACGTGAGCTTTCTTTTATTCGATTTCACTGCGCCGTCTACGACGATACGACTCGGTAGCGGTAATTTCTCCCCACTTTTCTTCGGATCTCGCGATTATGAACTTTTGCCCGTTATTTTTCTTTTGTCCAATACACTGGTCGTGCGCGATGGTTTAAGGATTAGAAAGATTTCGCATCAAATTTTTGTGATAAACCATTCGAATGTCTCTTATCATGCATGCTTTGGTGAGAGTTCAAGGACAGCGAGACTTTCTTCTCCTCCCATTCGTAGGGATTGCAGGTGTTTTGTTTCTCCCTTTTATTTTTACAAATCGAGCAATTTTCCATTTTATATTCGATCCAATTTGGACGATTTGCACATTTAAGTTCTAAATGCTTGCCATGCCAGAATTTTCCCAAATTTGGACAAGTCCCGATTCATCAATGGCATTTAGAAAGCTGTACCACCAGGAATTGCATAATGTTAGTGTCTAGACTGCTATCAAAAATTTGTTGAATTCGATTTGCATTTCATCACGAAGCTGTTTCATTTAATATGACACAATTGGCCATCTTGTATCAAACTACAACGAGAAATTACTGTCATTTCCTAGGCTGATGCGTGGGTTTTGGTCTTTTTCTAAAGAACAAAATACAGATTGCGGTTTTATTTACGCACTAAAAGACAATATTCCTCGTTTAATTTCTACATGATAAGGAACACATTTACAGCAAATCTGGCATCGTCCAACCGAATGCCATAAAACTCCTCCTAAGATCCACAGGATGCAGCCTTTTTATCTTTTGACCCTGCGCACGGGGATAAAAATATGAAAATCACTTTTGATCGGAGAGGGATAACAAGAAAGAGGGACGTACAAAAGGGACACGGACGGTCGGTACGCGTACAGCCATTCAAAAGAGGCGCTTCATGTCCTCGTCATACGGAGTCGATGGATCAAGCAGAAGAAGGGATTAGCAAGAAAAGTTAATTTATGTATTTCAATTTTCAATTCTAGAAGATTCACAAATATTTCGATATTTTTTCCCTCTTAATGTGCTCCATCTCTTTTTAGATGGTAATGTTATACCATCTTAGAGAACGGCACTCTTTTCTTCATTGAGTAGTACATCAAACATTAATCTAACAGCCAAGCTTCGTGTCGAAGGAAGTGTTCAATTCTCACGGATTATGGCTTCTATATGTGCTCCTGACATTTAGCTCTTCCCCGCTTTTTGGTACAGACTTCACAAAAACACTTGTTTTCAAGGCTGGTTACGTCGAAGCATCGACTCGCGAAGCCGTGGGCGAGGATAAGCGATGAAAAACGGCGTGACATACTTGCGGGATAGATTACTATACTCAGCGTCTCTCTCGTTTATTATTTAATTCTTACATGCATAAGGCATCAATCTATGTCGATGCCTGTCGAGAGACTGAAAAATGAATTAGAAGGTGAACTGCTGCCTTCATCGCCACACGAGCAGCAGGAACTAGAAATTCCACCACAACGACAAGCGCCCACTCCAGCCGCCGCCTCAACAACATCACTGGCTGTAGCACGGGCAGCAGCAAAAACGCCACCAATGACAGACATCGATGACCAGGAGCATATTTGTTGGACGCTTGCTTCTGATGAAGATGTCGACCGTAAGCTGTGGGGTATGCGTCCGCCGTCCTCAACCTCCTGGGCCAGATTATCCGGGGCGGCAGATTTACTCTCCACCATTTTTCGCTTTTTACAATTGCGGGAATTGAATGCCATGTACGTTTTCTGCCTTTGCAATTAGGTGGTGCAACTATTTTGGTGTAATGGTCGCGTCGAGTCGTTTCCCATTTCACCTCGTTCCTCATTCCTTCTTCTCCTCGCTCACCTTCTTCGTCCCCTTCCCACCCTCCTCTGACGTGCAGCGCATGCTGTGGCTCGCACGCCTGCATGCTGGTAGCTAGAGACGAGGATGTATGGAAAGAGATAGCGCTAAGGATGTGGGGAAGAATGGTGGATGCACGCGAGGAGGTGGTTGACAAGGAGGCAAGCTTCATGGTAGGGAGGGAGGGCGGGAGGAAGGGAGGGTGGGAGGGAGGGCGGAAAAAATTGAGGTAAGACGAAGAGGGATGAGGTAAGGGTAAACATCTGACTGCCAAAAATGGGCAGTCGTCTCTCTCAATGTATTTTTCAAGCTCAACTCTTGGAAGCCAGCCAGGCGATAATTCTCCTGACCTTGTTCCCGCCCTCCGTCCCTTCCTCCCTCCCGCCCTCCTCTACAGGGAGTGCCCTTGAACAAAGTCAGCCTCCCGCCCTCCCTCCCCCCCTCCCTCATGGGCTTCAAG
>Ga0102934_1000272_pt1 | contig 33245 bp, 16 predicted proteins | sample SalPonR2_A_D1_MG_FD_78175 | JGI IMG/M metagenome (GOLD analysis project Ga0102934, IMG submission 78175) | Salt pond soil microbial communities from South San Francisco under conditions of wetland restoration - Salt Pond MetaG R2_A_D1_MG | ecosystem: Environmental > Aquatic > Marine > Intertidal... | reverse complement strand
TTTGCGATCCCCCCCGCCCCCCCCCTTGCCCATGCGAATTACTTGCGCACTACGCAGTGCCTGATTGCCGCTACTGCTGGGCAGAATAAATGCCTGCGCTGTTCTAACTATCCCTGTAGTTGCGGCCACGGCAACGAGCAAAAGCTGACGAAACGGGAGAGAGAAGGATCGAGGCCTTTTCCTTGCTGCGCAGGGGCGAGTATGCATCGTAGATGACGGGCGGGCGATACTTCTGTCCCTTTTTGTGCGGATGAGAGGCTTGCTGAGTGAAGCAATCGAAAAGACGCAACAATGTAGTTGGAGATAGTTTCCATCCGAACGACAAAGTACACGAAAGCGAAGGTTTCCACCCCCCGACCGCCTGCTACGCCGAGGGGTGGGTGACCTGAGGCCTGCTCAAAGCGAGTCAAGGGCGTGAGGGAGGCGATAGCGGCGACGCGGAGAGGGAGAAGGGGGCGAGACTGACGCGCCCGCGCGGCTCCTTATCACCGGCAGCGGGGCAGTTCAACGCCGGCGCGAGAATCTCGATGTGGTGCAGTCGCGTGATAATTTGCACTGCACGATGCCGGCACCGGCCAGTGCTTTCGCACCACATGTGTGGTGGGGCACGCCCGACTCGTTTCTATCTTGATTCACAGCGATAGGAGGGACTGGCATGCGTGGCATTCCGCTAAGGTCTCCGTCACGTGCCTGCCCTGCGAAAATAAACCCACACCGGCTACATCTTTTTCCAAGTCGTTTAACTTATTTGAATGTACATCATTTCACAGGAAGGGTCGGTTCGTGGGCAACACACGCCATAATTGACACGCCGTGGTATTTCAAACCCCTAGCCCTTCTCGGCGGGGCGCCAAACGCAGAAAGCCGATTCCTCAGCTACTTGTATAAAAATGGTTGAAGACGGCATCATCACACCGTGGACTGTATTAGCAGCCCTACTGACAGCCTCCACAGCTGTGGCGCTCCTTGTAACCCGTTTTGTCCGCAAGGCACCGCCTCTGCCGTTAGACCCGAAGGAGGGGCCTCGAACGGGGCGAGTGACCAGAAATTCCGTAGAAGCGGGCTCCTTCCCAAACGGCGCCATAGACATATACTTTGGTAGCCAGACGGGTACAGCAGAGGGGTTTGCCAAGGGTCTCGCGAGGGAGGCTTCGCGTTACGGTAAGCGTGACTTCGTGGGGGCGACGGGAGGTGTCAAGCGTTGACAGCAGGGCCACATGGTATTTTCGAGTTCCGCAAAGTTGTCTTGTGACGAAGACAAAGCATGGAATAACAAAGCACACATAAAATGCTATCACCCACATCTGTTTGAGTGTTATGCAGAGGTAGAAATTGCCTTAAATTGGAGCAATTGTTGACTATGAAGGTGTCCCACGGCTTTTGAGGTTTAAGAAGAAAGGGGCCTTTACCCGCTTTGCCCCAGTACTTGCCCCTCCACAGCCCGATATGCAGGAGACAGTTGTACTAAGACTTGATTCAATATTTCACACTGTGCCCCAAAGTAAGCGGTGATCTGCGTGATGACAATTCTCTCACCCTGCTTCACTTGCGTGTCCTCTTCATCAGGCTTTGAAGGTCGCGTGGTGGATTTGGAAACATTCGAGCCTGAAAAATTACAGGCCACAAGCCTGGCGATATTTCTATTGGCTACGTATGGGGAGGGGGATCCCACAGACAACGCGATGGCCTTCTCCAAGTGGCTGCGAAACGAGGATGACGAGCTCTCGGAGCAGGCCTTGGGGGGTTTGAAGTACGCCGTCTTTGGCCTCGGAAGTACTCAGTACGAGCACTACAATAAGATGGGTAAAATAGCACACCAGCGGTTGCAAGACCTGGGGGCCCGCCCCGTGGTCGACTTGGGCCTGGGCGACGAGCTGACTGTGGAGGAAGATTTTGAGAAATGGAGCGAGGGCCTCTGGTCCGAGTTCACACAGGCGGCTATCGAAATGGGCCGTTCCGATACGGTTGCCATTGTAGAGCCGGCTGAGGTCCCACCGCAAGGGGAGCAGCTAGACTTTACCCTGAAGCTGCTGCCGACGAAAGGGCTTCTGGGTCGAAGCACCGGGAAAGAGAAGGTCGGGCCCAGCGCGAGCAACGGCGCCGGGGTGGTGAAGCTGGACGAGAGCAAGATCCAGGCGTCTACAAAGTTCTACTTCCACAACCACGAGGTGGCGGTGTTGACCAACCGAGAGCTCCGCTCGCCCAGGGACGGGGGCTCCACGCGACATGTGGAACTGGACCTGGCAGGCTCGGGCCTCACGTACGCAACGGCCGACAACCTCGCTGTCCTGCCCGAGAACCCGGCCGCGGTGGTGGAGGCAGTGGCTGGCGGCCAAGGGTACGACCTGGACGCTCTCTTCGACATGGTGTGCGAGAAGGCCAAGTTCCCAACGCCGTGCACGGTCCGCGACGCCCTGACGCTCTACCTCGACCTGTGCGGACTCCCGCGCCGTACCACCTTAGGTCAACTGGCGGCGTTCGCCCTCTCAGCCAAAGAAGCCGAGCGAATGAAATTTTTAGCTTCGAAACAGGGCCGCGAAGAGTACAATCGTTTTGTCGTCCAGGAAGGTCGCTCTCTGGCTGAACTCATCACGGAAAGCTTCCCTTCGGTCCGCTTGCCTCTGCAGCACTTGATCAACCTGGCGCCGCACCTACAGCCCCGCTACTACACCATCTCGTCCTCCTCCTCCGTCTACCCATCCCAGGTGCATGCCACCGTCGCGGTCACCAAAGACGAGCCCCGACCAGGCCGCGTGCATTGGGGGGTCTGCTCGAGCTACTTGGCCGCCCCCTCCACCCAGCGCGTGCGAATTTTCATACGACCTTCCAGCTTCCGCCTCCCCGTCGATAGTGCCACACCAATCATCCTCATAGGTCCGGGCACGGGGATAGCTCCCATGCGCGCCTTGCTCCAAGAACGACGCTATCAACGTCAGGCGGCGGGGAAGGAGGTGGGCGAGACCCTCCTTTACTTCGGCTGCCGGCGACGGGATACGGACTTTCTGTACGAGGAGGAACTGGCGAGCTTCAAGGAAGACGGGACTCTGACAGACTTGCAATTAGCTTTCAGCAGGGAGAAGAAGGAGAAGGTGTACGTGCAGCATCTCCTTGTTCAAAGCGCGAATGCAAGCAAGCTCTGGGCTTTGATGTCGAAGAAGTCGGGCCACATATACGTGTGCGGTGGCACGAGCATGGGTTTGGATGTACACAAAGCCATCGTAAGCGTTGTGGAGAGAGCGGGGAAGTTGAACGAGAGGGCTGCGACTGATTACGTCAAGGCGTTGCAGGCCCAGGGAAGGTATGTTCAGGAGCTGTGGGCCGCATAAGGTCGACGGTCCATTGAGCATTCGTCCGATCTAGGTCAGAATGATGGGGAAAATTGTCCAAATAATTTAGCGCGAGCTTACGAGCTGTTTGCATTTGCTCATGGTGTATGTGGGCGAGAGGAACCTGCGTGTTTTCGTGTTCAAGGAGTAGTGTGCGAGCGAATACCCGCGCACGCATGTGTGGCAAGGAGGAAAGAAAGTGTGTCATAGGTTTCAGTAGACCCCGTAGCAGACGCAATGACAGGCAGTAGCAGTAGCAAGACTAGTGGCGGCAAATACGGGTCATCGGATCTCCAGCAGTCGTTTCTCTTTCCTCTCTCCCTATATTCTTCGCCGAACGGTCTTGATTCTTGCGGTAGGAACGATGGAGGGGGAACAAGAGTAAGCGCAACAGAGTACTGACAAATACGGATGGAAGGATCATCTTAAGATGCCTTTGTAGAACATCTAAAAAGATAGCATAAAGAAATACAATCTAAACAAAATACAAGGTGCTTGAGTCTTGCAAATATACTTGTCATATTCTTTGCCCAGATTTGATGATAATCGATAGGTGGCGTCCTTACCTTCTGCCCCCCTTTCTGGTAATTTGAACCCCATTTTTCCGGATTTGTTCCTCCTTTCTCTGTCTCTTGCTTTTAACAACTGCCCCAAAGCTCTTCGCTGCCTCGCCTCTGCCTTTCTTACTTAGTAATGTCTTGGCGTTCAAAGGAATGTATGCATACGGCTCTAGCTGTCCCGGCCGCTTCACGTCTCCGCCTGCCTTTCTGCTACTGTAACCCTTGCCAGGTGTTTGGCTTCTCTGTTGCTGTTGTTGCAGCATCTGCTTCCTGCTCTTATTTCGGTTCCCTATCGTCTTCTTTCCATTGAAGCTGTCTCCGATACGCTGCCTCTTGTTCTGTCCAGGGTTAGCATTCCTAGCCTGCATGTTGACATTCTCGTCGTCGCTTTCTATAGCGTCCTCAGCCATCATTTCTCTGTAATTTAAACCCGTTTGCGCAGCTGGAGTCTTGCCCTTGCTCTTATCCTGCACCGCCGCGTCGTGGACAAGCAATTTCCCGTCTTCATTGAACTCCAAGATCTCTCCATCATCGTCTTCGCTATCGTCGTGAACGTATTCCAGATCGCTGTCCGACTCGTTGCGGGTGCGCTTGCGCGAAGACGCGAACCTTCCGGCAGACTTACTTCGGTCTCCATGGAGCTTGAGATTACGCATCATGGAAGAGTCCAGAAGGTCGACAATACCACCTGACTCCCGAACCATCATGCCTTGCTGGTTGCGTTTCCGTCTCTCTCGCATCTCAGCCACTTCTCCGCGTCGAAGTTTCCTCCGACTGGAGGACACTGGCTCGGACTCATTCTCATCCATTGCCACGTCGCTGTCACCATCCTCCTCGTCGTCCTCTTCCTCGTCCCCCATCAAGTGTTCGAACCGCTTGTCCTTATCCTCATCGTCATCGCACAGCGCGTGACGTCGTCTCGCACGCCCATCATCGTGAGAAACACCTTCCTCTTCCCCCGCCGCGGCTGCAGCACTGGAAGAGATGCGGTCGCCTCGTAAGGCCTGCTTCTGGATGTGGGTTATCAACCTCCTGTCTGTTTCCGGCGCCAACTCGAGAATGCGTTCGTATCCAAATTTTCGACAGAGCTTTTTCAAAATGATCTTGATCTTCGCCCGAAAGCGCACCTTGGAATTGCTGGCAAATAAAGTCTCTAACACCGTGGGCAACAAAGGCTCCAGCCCCCCTGGAGGACACGCCGCCACACATATTCGGACAAAGCTCACAACCGCCTTGACTACCTCTTTCACTGGATCTTGGCCAAGTAGCAGAACGGTACTGAGCAAATCGGGAATTGTCGCGCGTAAAGCCGGCCGTTCTCGCCCAAACTCAAAAATCAAATGGGCCAAAGCCAACACAGCGGCACTTCGCATGTGGGGTGTCTCGGCTGCCAAGGCCGCGAGGACCACTTTAACGAACTCGGAAAAATCTTCCTCTTCAGATTTGACCAGCGCCATAGCTGTCAACACCTCGTAGGCGGCATCTCTAGCCTTCCCATTCGTGTCTTTGAGGCAGAGAAGCACCTCCCCCACCAGGCTTGCGAGCATCTCCCACTGCGCTTGGTCGGTTCCGTCCAGCGTCTTCACGATTGATCCTAGCACTCGCAGGCGCATATGTCGAGCGGAAACATGGCAAGTCAACAGCGACTCCGTCAACAGAGGGACCAAATCCTCCCGGGTCTCGGCACTACCCAGAAAGCTGCCTCGATGATGGTCACACAGGGCCCCTAACACACGGTAAGCCCGCTTTTGTAAAGCAAGATCGCGATCCAGGCGGACACACGGTCGGACTACCTTGTAAAGTAGCGCAACGCCCGCTTCATCCAAAGTAGGCACCAGAGCCAGGGCAAGCTCGCACAGAACCACTGCCTTGTGGTTGCTCGAAAGTTGGGTCGCCTTTTGCTTGAAAATTTCCCCCTCGTCGCCAGTGACCTGCGTCGCAAGAAGCATTCTCTGCACCAGCTTTTTAAATAGACCACTTACGAAAGTCGGAGGTGCTATCAAGGCGTAGGCTGAGATGGTTTCTGAGAGGGCGGGGATCTTGGCCCGACCCGTGCTGTCGTCAAGAGGACACCCGTCCAGTATGTTGAAGAGAGTCGGCAGAAACTTCTTGGATAGTCTTGACAAAGCCTCCAAATCCGCGTCCCGGCTCTCACCGGGACGTGATTCTTGTGTGGATTGAAGGAGTACCTGTAATCCTTGGCAGACAGTGAACAGGAGCTCAGGATAATTCGGGTCTTGCAGAGCGTTGGCCAAGACTGGTGCGAGGTCTCCAAAATTTTCTGCAACGTCCAAGGGGTGGCTACAAAAAGCGGGGAGCAGTGCCCATATTTGTATGACCCGCTGTCTGTGCATGTTCAGCTGTTTGCCCGAAACCGCTCCAGCTACTACCACGTCATGACTGCGCCTCGCCACCTCTAAGAGAGTGTTCTGAAAGAAGGATAAGTGAACCGGTTGCCGCTTCCCATGAGAAGCCAACAGCGGCAGCAGCCAGGCAGCTCGGCGAGCCGCTGTGCCGGCTGCAGGGGTAGAATTCGTTTCCTTTGCCCCAGACATGCCCGCCGCACCCTTCTTCCCATCGGGCTCGCTCAGGGGTAGGACGTCCAACACTTTCTCAATGCCGAGGCCGTCAATGGCAGAGCCGACGCAGGCTTCGAAGGCTTTTACAAATTTTGGTGCCGACGTTGCGACTGCATCCCGAAGGAAGGCAAGTTTCCGCAGGAGGGGATCCAAGAGCCCGTCCGCGCCTTGCCTGAAATGGATGAACAGGGAGCCAAGGAAGGGCACGCATACGCCCCAGGCCCCTTGATATTTATAGTCGAGAAGCCTGAGCAGGAAGGTCAGGGCTTCTGTGACGGCTTTGCGGTCTTGCGAGGTCTTCGAAAAGCCATCGTCAGCCATGCTCGCCATGATCAAGCGCATGGACAAGCAGGCCGCCTCCTGCACAGACACGGCCCCCGCCTCGCACTGAGAGACCATCGCCTGAATTGCGCGTGGGAAAAGTTGCTGGCGCGCCTGGGCTATTGGGCCACGGCTGGCCAAGCATTCCATACAAGTGGAAACGAGCTGACAAAAGGCTTGAGAAACCTGCTCGTCCTGCGTCCTGGGCGCCGAGGCTAGGACGGCGAAGGACAACTCCTGAAGGAAAGTGCAGGACAGGGATCCGGGCGGGCCCGCCACCTCCTGCGGCACGATCTTGCTACAAGACTCTGACGCCTTCACATACGCTCGTAACGTACGGAGGCTTGCATGGAGAACCAGGGTGTTGTCGAGTTTCTGCAACTTCACCAGTAGCTCCACGAGCGGTTTCGCGGACGCCTCGGGTACGAGAGGAAGGGCCTCCGCGAGGAAGCCGAGCAGGTGCAACGTGGGTACGCTGTCGCTGACTGTGCACCCCTCCAGCACGACGGCGGAGAAATCAGACACCTGCTTACTGAGCACCCAAAGCTTGCGGCTCGCGTGAAGACGCAGCAACTCCAGGATGGCATGCATAGCGGCCTTGCGGATCCGGGGCCGCCTCTCCTTGAAGCAAGAGAGGAGCTCGAAGAAGGCTTTCAGCAATCCAGGACTGCTCCATGAAGCGCGGGATGTCTCTTGTGCCAGCAGGAGCTTTCCCAGGCAAGCCACCAGGTCCCTGATCAAGGACGTCATTTCCCGCTCCCGATTGGTCTTGAGTAGCAGAATGAGCACGCTTGAGATGGCTTTGAATTTGCCCCGGAGAATGCCCCCATCCACGTGCCCGATCACGGCATCGAGCAGACATACCAATTCAGGCGTGTGTGATTGATCTTGGGCTTCTAAAGCTGTCATGATGGCCGCGAAATACTCGTTGGTGCTCAGCGGCGTTTCAGGGCACGGTGAAGAGGAAGGGGGGGTAGACGAAGACGACTGAAGCTTGCGCTCTTGAATCATCTCTTCCAGGGCCGTGAGAATGATGAAATGCTGTGGGATGTTAAGATCAAGGCGTGAAATAAATAAGAGCTGGTTTAATGTGCACGCTTTGCGACCCATACTTATTTTCGCATCAACAGTAAGGCTATGATGCCCCATCTATTCATAAGTAGAAATTGCTACGCATCCTTCCCGATTTGGGCAAAATAGATGGTGATCGAGTTAAAAGTATGTTTAAGTACATTTCTCAAAATCTCGCAGTGGTTTGCCATGATTGCAGGCTTCCCTCCAACTATCCCCGGGACGGCCCCCCCAGACAATTACCTCCTGCGCATCCGGACGTGCCCCGTTATGAACTCACCTCACGTCGAGCCGGATCCTGCTTTGCGTTCCGGAAAGCCCAAAAGACATCTTTGTGTTGTCGGGATGTGTCCACATTGAGGCCGTCCCCAGCCATGTCTCCCCTGAACGGCAAAGGCCCCTTGATCAAGAGTATCTAGGGCCTGGGAAATGCTTGGTCAACACACCGCCTGAAAGCCCAGTCCCCGCGAGCGTCCTGAAAAACAAGGAGAACGGTGAGATCAAGGTAGGCAGAGCTATCGCACGCACACATGTGCGGCAACGTGATTTGTGCGACACGGCTTGAGACGTGCCATGTCTTTGCGTGCACCTGTCTTGATGGTCAAGGGGTTCTGTCCGCTGTCTCCAGCATGTTCTTCAAAAATCAAATATCGGGGCCTCGCTCAAGGTGCTCAACTTAGGAAAGGGGAACGGCGGTAGCCCTCATGTCCGGAGCGCCGAACAGGAAGTCTTTTCGTGTTAACATTGCCCGCTTCACGGCGTGAATGGAAAGACTTTCAATTTTTGTCGTTGCGCCTGCATGGCCTTCGTTCATCGGTTTATTAGAGGAGGCCCAAGCCCACCACGATGCCTTAGTACGTTTCCCTCGCCCATACACGACACACACAAACAGAGACGTACAGGAACACCACCATTGAACATCACTGCGAGTGAAATCATGGATTATTCCACAAAGACTGAGTATCTCTGTCAAAGCTAGACAACGCACACCAGCCCAATCTCAATGCAGGCCTGGCTTTCCCGAGTCGCCTCCGCAGCAACCGGGGGGGGCAAACGCCGAGGCGAGGAGAGCCTTTTTAACACTGACGTCAAGGAATCGCCTTTAGGAAGCAGTCGAGATGGCAGCAGGGTTGGACGCTTTCGTCCTGGTTCCATGGCAGGGGACGGAGGTCTTCCCCTCAGCGCTGAGGACATGGCAAGAGGACGACAAATCACAATAGTGTGTGAGGCAGTGGTGCTGGAGATTCAGCGCATCCTCCGCTCTGCAAAAGAGGCTCATGACAAGAAAGAGATGGGACAATTGGGGACGATACAACTCCCCGTGCGGTGGGCGGGCACGGACGACTTGCTGAACCTCCTGTCGGGGGGTGCTCCTGACCCGGCTGGCCAGGCCCCAGGCTCGGGAAGGCCGTCGGCTCCGAGACCATCAGGGGAACAGGAGGGCCATACACATCCGCGAATCACCTTGGGCTGCCTGGAGCCCTTGATAGACCACCCTCAGTTTGCTTCGCGTTGCCTGGATGCGGCTCTCGCCCCCAACCTCGGCCATTGCCTGCGTCTTATGCGGGTCCTGGAGCTGGAGGACGCCTCCCCTTGCTCCTCCTCACCATCCGATCGGGGCATGACACCCCCGCTGACCGCGGACGCAACAGCCAGGATAAGACGATTGCTGGTGAGGCTTTGCCAGGAGGGGGCAGTAGCAGAGCAGTTACGGCACCCGTTAGAGGGGTTGTTCAAGCTCAGCACCGCGCCCTACCCCCCCCGGGGCGGTCACGTCCAGGCGGCTGCCTTGGAAGTCATCGAGGCGATATCGAGCAGGGCACTTTCCTCTTCCCTAGTCTGGTTCATTCATGACCGGCAGATAGTCCTGCACATGGTGGACGATTTGATGGACCTTTGTCACATTGCGGATGGCCAGGAGGGCGGGAAAACAGGCGGCTCCTTGGACACTGCAGCGGCAGAGGACGATGACCCTCTTGTCAATTGTCTACTCCTGGGTCCCGAGGCTGAGGCGGCTGGCTCCTGGCTCTTGGCGGCCAAGGCGGTGATCACTCTTGTGGCCCACTCCGCCCGGTACTCCGTTGCCCTTCTCGACGACCTGCAGGAGGCCGGCGGGTACGACCTTTTTCGATCCATGCTCCGTCGATCCTCGCCTGCGCATCGTTCAGAACTATTGGCCGCTCTTGTTCCCTTGGTGGGAGCTGGACCTGACGGCCAGGTGGCACGCACGGGTGGTAACCAACAACAGGATCCAGGCGCCTTGAACGGCCTTGCCCGTAACTTTGCAGCTTTCGAGGTGCTTCGAGATGTCTTTGTGGACGCGACACCCGTCTTGCGGACCTTGCTCACAGCTCCCGTGATGGGAAACGAACGTTTGGATGAGGCCAAAAAGGAAGCCATTGACGGCCCTGGTCCTCTAAGTCGTGCCAACATTGCGTCTTCTGCGGTCAAGAAGTCTCCTTCTGGCCATAGACCGCAACTACCGCAAATAGACTTGATGGATGTGGCGCGACAGTCCATTCAATTTTACAAAGAAACATCAGCGACGACAAATGAGGGCGAAAAAGGGAAAATAGAGTCACGCGAAGAGCTTCAAATGCAGCTCTTGAACACGCTGCTACAAGTGTACAGCAACAACCCGCACAACTACGCCCTACTGGAGCCCCGATTCATGGTACTCAGTCTTTACCTCGCCTGCCTTTCCTCATTTTTATCCCCGGACCTGAAGCTCATTGTCATAAAGACGCTCGAATATGTGTGCTCGGGCGTGGCTAATTGTGCGCCAGTGGATGCTTTGCGTGCAGCAGCCTACACTTTCAGGGCTTCGTGTGAGAATTTTTTAGAGGATCGCTGCGGTCCGTTCCCAGAAGGCGTCAGACTGGATGAAAACCCAGGCACTACCGTCCACGCCCTGAACAAAACATTGCGCGAGAACGTGGAGCTGGTGTGCGGGACCTTGGAGAAACTCATTCAGTTTGACCATCACTTCGTCGAGGTCTTGGGCACAACCGATGTCATGGGTGACGTTTTGTACCCGCTTCTCAATCGTGCGGTAGATGAGGCGAAGAGGGTCTCGACTGATATGGAGTCAAACGCAACCTGTGTCGAGGATGAGCAGCAGCTCATCGTTCCGCCGTCAAAGTCGACAGGCAGCAAGAGTATGGTAAGAACGCCGGAGGGAGTGGATCAGGTGGTATGTCTCTGCTGTCGTGTGCTGCTGATCATGCTGCAGGAAACCCCGACTACGGCGTCACAGTTGTGTCGGGAGGCGCATCTTCAGCACGCTCTTTACGCTGTTATAGGAGAGCTAGGTTTGCACAGCACTCAAGCTGCGCTGCGGGTGTTGCAAACGGCCGCGCTGGCGGATCCTGCAGGCCTTCGTGAGGACCTCACGTGCTTTATCGAGCTGCTGCAGAGTTGTCGAGAGGAACGATGGAGGCAATTGGTAGTTTTGAAATCCATTAAAGAGATCCTTTTATCCGACTCGACGGTCAACGATTTGTGGCGGTCTTTCTGCGGATTCGAAGCAGTCGTGGCTGCGCTCTCTAGTTTGGATGGGGCGTTTGGTAGCGAAATGCATGAGAGTTCGGAGATTGTGATCGACGCATTCAAAGACATTGTGGTCAGCGATGAAGAAAATCAAGGCGGTGTCACTATGAGCGAAGGAGCTGTAGAGGACAGCCGATCCACTGTGCCGCTCACTCCTGAGACGCAGGTCCATGACACAACGACTGGCGAAGCAGAACACTTTCATAACGTGCTGTACTCTGGACAAGAGCAGCTTATTTGCCTCGAACTTATCATACAGATTATTCGTATTATAACCATAGCAATTTCGGGCAAAGTTTTGGGTAACTTGCGAGCCCGAGTGGAAAACCGGCAGTACCTGAAGAATGAGATCGGGTACGACACGTTGAAGTGCTGCCTTCTCAACTCAAAGGTCCTGACCCACGAGCGCTTTTCTCGTGAGATTGTCAAATGCATATTCATGATGGTCACAGAAGAGGCTAGCTTCAATATCAAGTTGAAAGGTTTCCGGCAAGCCACGGTCAAGAATGCGGATGCTGCTCTTCTACTATTTTCTCTTCTGAAGGAGTTGCCCCGAAGCGTTGCTGGCTACATACTACAGAAACTGCTGCAACTTATAGCTAATAGCACGTACGTGGCAGCCGAGCAGCTATGCTCGGCAGGGGCTTTAAGGCAAGTTCTTGTCCAGTTTTATGACATCCTGAACGATCCCGAAGACCCACTCTACGGACACCTCTTGCGCCTCCTCTATCTGAGTGGGCGACATCGAGTCACTGTTCCGGATACAATATCAATGCTCCGCTGTTTGGGACGGCCTCTGTTTTTGAACAAAGATGGTGCCATAGTGCTCTGTCCGTCCTTTCGCCGGCAAATGGCATTGCATCCCGAGCTTGCTCGACGCCGTCGTCCGGCCTTGGATGAACAGTGGAAGAGTTTGCTCATCTTGGCCGAGCTGGCAGAGACATCAGATTCTGTCCCCTTTCTGCGATTGGGCGGCGGTCGGGGCGACCTGTTGGCACTGTCTCGCAAGTGGGCCAGTGAGGAACCCAAGGAAATTGGAATTATGGACTTCGATTCGGTGTACGCAGCCACAGCTTACTCCGAGGGAATGCGTTTCGTAATGGTGCCTACCGTCGGCGGCGCTCAGTCCTCTGCTTCCTCCTCCGGCTTTTCCTACTCCTGCTGGTTCCGTTTCGGTGTTGAAGGGACTGATTTTGCTGTCTCCACGTGCGATGAAGATACTGAGGAGACCGGTACTCCAACGGATGCAGGCGTGCCAGGGGATGCGGACGAGGGCTGCCCTTTAAACAGCGCTGGGATCACACAACAAATTCTTTGGCTATTTACCGTGTCTTCCACGAGTGCTAAAAGCTCCTTGCAGATCTACTTAGATTTGACGCATCGACAGTTATGTGTCGAGAGTTACGTGAGCAAGGGTCTTGATACAGAGCTTATTCCTGTGGACCTGGAGTCTGGAAAATGGCATCACTTTCTGCTGGTGCACCGGCGTGCGCGTAACCTTCTCTCAAACGCAAAGAGCACCCTCAATGTATATTTGAATGGCATGGAAGTCGCGGAAAGCTTTAAGACAGACCACGTCTCGTTCCTCGAGTCTCCAACCAGCCGCTGTTTTATCGGCGTGCCTTTACCCGACACGCTGAAAGTGAGCGAGAACGTGCTACGCGGCGCTGTTGCCCCGATCTGGCATATGGGTCCTATTATTTTGACCCAGGAGGCGCTTCCTGCTCCACAGGCTGCCACAGCAATCTATGTGAGTGGACCGTCCTATTTGGGCAGCTTTCAGGGCGAGCGTCCTGTTCAAAACAGTATTCATGCCACCGTAACCGCACTGCTCGCACGCTTGCATAATGGAGGAGCAGCACCCACCCCTTCGTCGACAGCCGGCGTTGATACAATATCGGCTCTACTTGCTCGTGGTCTCCAAGATGTGCTCCGTATCGATCATCGTCGCACGCGCGAAGAAGAAGCATTAGCCGCCCTGCTATCACTGCGCATTCCCCTGGAACATGTGGTCTTCTCTTTCCATGCTGCTTATGCTTCTCCATGCGAGATCACTCCTCGACATCTGAGTGGGGGATCAAATCAAAATTTGGACATCTACCACGAGCCTTGCTACCGCCTAGTCAACACCATCGGACATCTTTGCGAAGAGGCGCGTGCACAGTGGGGCGTAGTTTTCGGTGATGGTGCTCTCATGAATCCACTCAGCATATCAGACAGCATCTTCGGGATCGCAGGTCCTCAGGTCTTATTTCCTCTGCTTGAGGTGGCGGATTCCTGCATGGCGTTGTGTGTCGTGCTGGAGCTGGTTCGTGTCTTTTGTCGGGGACACGCCGCCAATCTCGAATACATGCAGGAGACTGGATATCGAGTGATGGTGTTTTTGTTAGCCAGGAAAAAAGACCTGTTCACGCCGGATGTGCTGCGCGCTTGTCTAGCACTTGCCGTTGACACCAATGCAACCGCGAAGAACACTGAAGGTGAATCAGCATCCGAAGAAGGAGAACCCTTAGCGCCAGCATTGGCGCAAAGGACTCCGTACTCGTCTGACAAACGTGATAACAGCCCCCGCACGAGTCTCAATCCTAGCCCACATTGCATGTCTGGGGTCCTTGTCGATGCCGCAGCTTTGAAGCACCTTGTCTTGAATTGGGAACTTTGGGGCAGCAATCAGGATCATGAGATTGTCATAGCACTCTTAGCGGAGCTGCACGGACTGCTTTCTCCTGAGAATCCGAATGCGGTCTTTAATGCCTACCGCCTACATTACTTAGGTCTTGTCCGGTGGACGCTCAGTGTGATGATGCAGGCAGTTAAACTCTCTAGTGTGGGTCAAGAGGGTGGGTGGGTATTACCACGCATTACATATGAAGACGCCCATTGGGCGCAAACTAGCGTCGCGCTCCCCGACAAGCTTTTGATGCTCTGCGGTAACTTGCTGGAACAACTGTTGTTGACACGTATGGCAGAGAACGATGTCAATGACATCGCATCTGTCCTGCTTAGTACGGTTGCTCAACCATCCTCAAGTCGAGGCGATCTCGGTGAGACCATCGAGGGAATAACTGGCTCCAATAGCACAAATGGAAGCATGTCCTTCAGACCTGCAGCTCAGGTGGTCAATATATCAGCTTTAAAATTTGGCAGCAAGGACGTGCTAAGCGCGCAAAGCATAGTTCGCATTTATCTTTTAAACATTTTGATCAAGGTCTTGGCTCGGGAGCATGAAAGTCGTCATCAAACTAGGACGACCGGCGGCCAAGGCGTAGTCAGAAAGGTCATGGATTTTTTCTCGCTCGAGACGGAGCGCAAGACTGGAAAAATTGGTGTGGGCGGTGGTATCAGTGGAAACTTGGCTCCGGCAGCAGCTGCGAGCAATGCCTCGACTTTCCAAAGAGGGGGATCAGTGACGGATCGCGGACCGAATGCATCAGCCACGCAAGTCAAAAATTTATTCCGGGAAGATGACCATGAGATTTCGAAGGCCTTATCTCGGTGTATGTCCCCTGATTGGTTCCACGCCGTTCTAGCATCCTGCAGAGACGCACTTTCTATCTCGTTGACTTTGCGGGCTCTTTTTATTCTGTTTCAAGAGCGCGATGACTTCGTCGTGGCATTTTCCGAGTATGATACCGGATTCGTCACTTTGGGGTCATTTCTTCCATCCATCAGCGCGTCACCCGTGGTGCTCATGCCTCTTTTGGCAGTTATACTTGGCGTTCCTATGGTACAGCTCCCTTCATTGACAAACTTAGAAGAGATCCATTTGTACGAGCTTTTGGACCCTTTGATTGCAAATGGGCATGAGATGCGACGTTTAAGCCGTCCTTTGTTTGGTGCCTTAATGTCCGCACTGATGGAAAGCCTCAACCGCAATCTCCACTTAAGCCGGAGAAAAGACAGTGTGGAAGTGCGGAAACGTGCCAAATACTGCGTAGAGGGCACATTGGAGTGCGTAAAAAGAGCATTGGAGGACAGCGTGGAGTTCATGCAATTATCAAAGAGCAAAGAATTCCTCTCCCCAGTCGTTCAAAGCGTGTACGCGTGCGAAGACGTAGTCGATACATTGCAGAAAGAGAGACAGACTAGCGGAGGCCTCTCGCCCATTTACCATCCGGATGAAAAAACTGTTCAATCTGGAGGCACAGCGGAAGTTACGACCGGCGACGTCGCAGACAATCCAGACGTAAAAGCATTCTTCGAAGCAACAGAAGCTCAGCGTTTGCTTCTACTTGTGACTCTCGTGCTCCAGGACTCATTCTTTACGCCTGCTGGGTTTGTGCAGGGGACATCGGCATCGGCACAGGTTCTTGTTCGCGAGGTTTTCTTAGCCTTTCCGCACACGGCGTCAGAAATGCATATTCATTGTTTTTATCGGGTATTTTTGACTCTGTTGCAAGATCTAGTCAAGGAAGCATTCAGCTCGGGTGACAGTATCCCAGTGGGTAATGTTGTCGCCGTCTGCTGTGTACTCTTCGAGATGACGAAGCTGAGTCTGCTGCCGATCCCACTTCTATCCACGGCTTTGGATCTCACATTGAAAGCCGCAAGAGAAATTTCAGGGACGCGTATAAATAAAAGCATGGGCAATGATCTCCAGCAAGTGCTGCTCACCGACCTCATAACTATCGGGCAAGCATTCTCGATCGTGGCGCTCCGCCGTACTCGTCAGGGAGATGCGAGTCTCGAGTCAGCATCGATACTGTCAATAGTCCACGCCCATCTGCATTTACTTCTCTCCCATAGCAAGCGGTTAGGCGGCCCAAACTCTAGTGCTGGTTTGAACGGAGCGGGTGCCGTAGCCTCAGGAGGCATTACGCCAAGTTTGCGAGCAGGGACAAGTGGTGTACCGCTCCTGTCCTCTCACGGGGGTAAGTGGCGCAAGGCTCTCGCCTCAAGTATGTCTATGGATGAAGCAGGCATGGAGACAGCCTTAAGCAACGCAGGTGTGGCATCTCTATCCACAGGGGCTCCTTCCACACCGTTGGACATATCAAAATCTGTCCACTCTCTGTCCGCTATGCTGAGTCGGCCTTTGGACGCTGGTAATGTTACCAGCCGCATGCACGAAGTGTGTGTGAATTTTGGGCCAGACAAAGACGAGCCGTTCGTAATATGCCTACTCAATGAACTCAACGGAATCTTATTGGACGAAAAGTACGCCATTGGAGGTGGTGATGGTAGCAGACGCTTGGCGGCCCGCATTTGTGAAGTGTTGCTGAAGCAAAGAGAAAATGTCATGACAGAGCTCTTTAACCCGGAAAGTAGGGATAAGCAGATTAAGGGAAGTAAGGAGAAACGATTTCCAGACATCATAAGTGAAGGATTTTATCTATTACTGCCAGCAAAGGAAGTCACGAGTATGAACTCAAGCGGAAGAAGACCCAAATGGGAGGACGACGCCGTTTTGCGCCTGGACCGCTTTGAAAGGTGGTTCACAAGCGCTGAGGCTAGAAGTGATATCCTCCATGCATTCCGTCCGCTGCAGGATAGGGCCTTGGCACTCCTACCTGACGAGCCATCTTCTACAGACGATGTCCTTCACCGTCTACGAGCTGCGAAGGTCCCGGCCTTCTCGCTCGGGCAGTCTTCTGCGCACGACCGTTTGACTCGCGGCGAGCACCTCAATGTACGCAAAGCCTTTGAAACCTTCATCAACTTCCATCAACACATAATTCGCTCCGGTTTAGCGGACATAGCGAATGGTTCTTGGCACTGGAAGGAGGTCCTGCGCTCTCTGCGCGGCGTGGCATCTGTGTGGGAAGGGGTTGATGTACAAGAAGGGAATGACGAAGACCGTTGGGCCACAGCAAATTCTGAGGCGGCAGAGGTGGTCGTTCGATCACTCCAACAAAGATTTCGTTGGAAGCTTGATTTATCGGAAGGACCCGAGCGTATGCGGCGTCGTTTACAGCGGAACTATGAATTTGAGGAAGTGTACAATGTCTTGGAGCGGCCGTCGCTTGAAGAAATATCAGCTAGGCGCCTCCCATTGGGTGTTTCGGCCGCTTTGAATGATGAAGAAGGGAAGTGCTCGGATCTTTACGCAGACGACGAAGAAAACCCTCTTCTGTCTTCGTCGCCCTCGACGTCTTCTCTCGACGACTTGATGCACGACATGGACTTTGACCTGCGGGCTACCACCAAATTCATTAAGCAGGTAGCGCTAGTGCACAAAAGCTCAGGTATAAGTGGGAGGAGTAGAAACAGTGGCCACGGCGAGGATTATGATGAGGATGATCTATTCGATTCGTACGGTGAGGGCGCGGATGGTCCGCGACCATTCATTGACAACGCTGCGACCAGCCCACGTGCGCTCGAGGTCGACGCAGCAGACGGAGGGCCAGATATGAGAGAAAGCACACCCTCCCCAGATCAGCAGGTGGCGAAGAATTTCAGCACAGCGGCGTTAGGAGAAGAAGATGCCGCGGTGACTGTTGATGCCAGCTCGACGACAGTTCGGAATCCTCGGACCACCGGGGGACTGGAGGACTTGGGTGCCACCGCTTGTCCCTTTCATGAAAGTCCGGTCAGCGACGCATGCAGTACCAGGCTAGAAAGGCCAGGCTCGGTGAGAGAGCCGGAGTTGATGAGCAGCACGTCGCACTTAAAACTTGTTCGGGACACGTGCTCGAACTCGTCATTATCCTCCTTACCTCCAGCCCTGCGTTCCCAGGTGTCACTGGCGGACATTGACTCGTCTAACCATCTTCAGGCGTCAGGTTCCTTGGCCTTGCTGGCCATGGAGGCAGCCGTTTCGGACAGCAAGGATAGGAATGTAGTTGCCAACGAGCTGATTGCGGGATTCGTAGACGAAAGCGATGGTCCAATTTTGCGACTCTACAACGTCCAACGGTGCACGGGGCTTGAGGTTAGTCCCGCACTATTGCTATTCTGTCGGCATAGCCTGGTCATAGTGGACGGCTTTGTCAAGGCTTCCAGCGATGAAGCCCAGAGCTCAACGAACGTGGTCACGATCAAACGCGTGTCATGTTCGTTTTCGACATCGCCTCCGCCTGCCTCCCTGCCTGCAGCCGGCAGTCAGGGCGATGATGGCAAGTACAAGACCGAGACTACCGAGAACAATCCGATCTCGAAGGAGCATACGGGCGATGATGGGGAGGTGACTGGCTGCCGCAAAGTGAAAGAATCTGGATCGTCTTCCGCACGATCTGGAGAGGACATTGACGACCGCTTTAAAGTCTATCTTCGTGCACCTAGCAGGAAGAGCAACGACTTGCAGCCCTCGGCCGAAGCACTGTTGACGAACAGCATGCTGGATAACACTCAAACCTCAGCTTTTCCGTCGAAGGTGTCTGCAAAACAGCCGGGTGAAGACGATACTATGGAAAATCGTGCATGCAGCCTTACTAGGATAGGTTTCGATCTGGAGAATCCGCCACACGTTGAACGGATGCGTTTTGATCGGCTACGCATTCTTTACAAGCGCCGTTATCAGTTTCGACACGTGGCCGTGGAGTTTTTTGACGTGGATGGACGAAGTTTCTTGATTGCCTTGGAGACGCCCGCTGAGCAGACCCAAGTGGTGGATTTAGTGCTTGATGCGCCGCTTGTCAACAGTGTTTTCTGGAGCAACAACCAAGATGGAGCTTTGCAAAAGCTTGGGGGAGGCGGAAGGATAAATTACAAGCGTTTCATGTCCCATTGGCGGCAGCAGCTCACTACCCGGTGGCAGAGTGGGCGGATGACCAATTTTGAGTATTTGATGCATTTGAATGCGTTGGCGGGCCGGTCTTTCCATGATCTCACACAATATCCAGTTTTTCCTTGGGTTCTGTCTGACTACACGTCGCCAACCTTGGATTTAAATAACCCCGAAGTTTATCGGGATTTGCGGAAGCCCATGGGCGCATTAGGGGAATCGCGTGCGAAACAGTTCCAGGAGCGCTTTGAACAATTAGCCTCGCTGGTAGAGGACATGGCCCCAGAGGAAGCGGCTGGAGAAGCGCCCCCCTTCCACTACGGTACGCATTATAGCTGTGCAGGCTATGTGCTCTACTACCTCTTGCGCCTTGAGCCGTACGCTCGCTTGCATCTTCAATTGCAGGGTGGGAAATTCGACAAGGCCGATCGACTCTTCCGCGATATAAAAAGTAGCTGGGACAGTGCCTCCCACGAAAACTTGCAGGACGTGCGGGAACTCATCCCAGAATTTTTCTACCTGCCCGATTTTTTGACGAACCACAATCAATTCGATTATGGGTGGCTACAAAAGGGTCTGGACGTCAATCATGTCATGCTTCCTCCGTGGGCAAAGGGGGATGCCCGGGAGTTTGTTCGTTTGCAGCGCATGGCCCTGGAGAGCAAGCACGTGAGCGAGAATCTCTGCCATTGGATCGACCTGATATTTGGATGCAAGCAGACCGGACCTGAGGCCGAAAAGTCACAAAACTTATTCGTTCATTTGACTTATGAGGGGGTTGTGGATATCGACGCCATTCAGGACCCTGTCGTACGCGAGGCAACAATCGCCCAAATACATAATTTTGGCCAGACGCCCAGCCGTCTCTTCAAACGCTCCCATCCCGCCCGCCGTGTACCTTTACCACTGCAAAGCCAACAGCTGGATGAGGCCTCTGTCACAATGATGGCTGGTACCAGCGGAAATATAGCAGGCCTGGGGGGCAATACCGCTGGCAGTGCAATCGTCGGGGGCAATGCTTCGACTGCTAATAGTGCCCTCAACAGCACTGGACTACAGCGATCTGTCGACATCTCCGCACTCAACTGGCACCAGTTCACCACCCCTTCGCTTTGCATCGTGGGCGCTCCGCAAACGATCGCCTTGCGGCCTGCCGCTACCTCGCAACTCGGTGCCCCCCATGGCGGGGCACTGCCAAGCCCAACGCATCCGGTGGGGGACGTCTGGGCCGTGAAAGACCGCCCTGTAGGAGTGGGTCTTGATTGCTTACTAGTACCGCCAAGTTTGGTCAAGTATGCTCGTTATGGATCGCCGGATAATGGCCTTGCTTTCCGAGTGGCCATCCCAACGACACGGCATCAGTATGTGGACCGAGTTGTGAGTGTCCATGAGCAATTGCATCTCGGGCCAGTGAACTGCCTCGCATTGGACGAGGCTGGCGAGCTGGCCGTGACCGGAAGTTTAGATTCGACGCTGCGGGTTTGGTCGTTGGCTAAGCATAATGCCAGTGCTCCACCGACACAACTGTACTCGAATGCGGGGGGCGGCGGGAAGACCTTATCATTGCAGGCAACACTGTGCGGGCACTCAAGCGAAGTTTTGTGTGTGGACGTGGCCGCGGAGCTTGGTATCCTCCTGAGCGGAGGTGCGGATCGTGTGGCTGTAGTCTGGGATGTGCGTGATTTCACCTCGCAGCGCTTGCTTGTCGGCCACGCCGCTCCTGTCATCTCCGTCTCAATCAACAAACTCACGGGCGACATGGTGACCTTGGGGGGCGTGGACGTCCGTGTCTGGAGCGTGACTGGCGAGCTCCTGGCGCAGGTCTCGGCCATCGCGGTCGTAAAGGAGGTGCCTACGTGTGCAGTGGCTACTGGGTGCCCCGAGTGGCTGAACGGGGTGGTCGCCGTCACCGGTCATGACAACGGCAAGCTTTGTTTATGGGGCCTCCATCATTTGTCCGACGATGAAGCTGGCCAACGTCTAGATAGAGGGGCGTCTGCTGCAGGGGCTCGGGAGGAGAGGGCGTGGAGAGGGGGGAAATGCATGGATGGTGACGACCTGGCAGGCGCCGGAGCGGAGGTCGACCTGGGCAGCAACACGGGCACGACACAAGGGCGACAGCTCAAGGTCATGCAAATCCTGCAAGGAATCCATACTGCAGCCATAACTGCCATTCGGGTGGGAAAGGATCAACGTGGAGTCACCGCAGGCGATGCGGCAGGAAAGTGTTCCAGGTGGACCTCCATGCGACTAGATCAAATGCCCGAGAGGGAACTTGTGCAACTGACCGCCACCGCGAGAAGAAAGTAGAAGGGTGCGCGTCCATGAGTATATTACAAAGGGAAAATGTAAAATGTTAAAGTTGTCAAAAGCTGTCCGGTAAACGGCATCAGAGGAGCAAGGAAGAATGGACCAGTGGAAGGCTATAGGAAATAGAAAACAATGGAGGGGGTAAAACTGTATGTACTGTGAATGAGGCCCTCTAGGAGAGGGCAATCTGTGAAAAGAATTGAAATGAATGTTTCATCTCTGTCTTCAATCCTTCGCAAAGAGCATCCATAGCACAGGACCCGTGTGTTCAGTTCTTTGTGTGATAGACACACGCACACTATGGCATCGACTTCACCGGCGCCAAATACAAGAGAACACAAGCTGACTACTTTTTGCTGTTTATTGAGCAAAAAAAGACGAACATGCTTGAATAGCTCTCTCGCAGTCGTGGAATTGGGTATACTTGATGTTAATTGTCTGGAGGGTGCAACGGGTAGGAATCAAGTCCAAGCGAACGGCGTCAAATGCGGGTTGGTGCATTCCTGTCACTAATAATGTTTCTTACCATGAAGAGATGGCTACAAAACCGCAGTTGCTATCTTGCGAACGGCCTAAGATGATGCAGACTACTACCAGTAGACAGCTACTGTACCCCCCCGGACGGTCAGGGTGCTACTAGGAAGCCTTCAATACAACAATCAAGGCAAATGTGACAATAAAGACATTTCTTCTCAAAGTCATGTCAAAAAAAGGGGCTCAATGCCTGATGCCTTCAGGTGTAAGAGGTGTGAGGGGTGCTGTATAATTACTCGCGTGCCCTAATTTGTATGCTTGGCCTGCGATACTGCCCGACTCAAGCTGATCTCCCCATCTCTCTCTCCAAGCCAGGTGCAATGAAAGCAAATAAAGAACGGACTCGACCATCCCGACATCAATCACTCGTGAAGTAGGGTATTATGGAGGACAGTAAAGAGACCAGGACGCCCTCTGAAGCTGTCATACCTCCCTCGCCTTTGACAGGGACGGACATCGGCCTTAAGATCCGTTGCCCCCCCAAACAGGATCGTTGTGCTTTTTTTCTTAAGAGAAAGTTGCGCTTTTGCACGGTTCCAAGACTTCCAACTTCAAAGTGGTGTGGAAATCATCAACATTTGGAGGCAGGATATGAGAATTGTGCCGCAGCAGCACGTAGCAAGACACAAGAAAAGCGGGGTGGGCAACGTCGAGTGCCTTGTCCCCTAGACTCGAAGCACACTGTGTATGAAAGGGAATTAAGTGCACACCTCCGCGTCTGCAACGTCAAGAGGGAACAAAAATTCCTGGAGGATAAACCTTTCTACCGCAGAAGCATCAACAGCGGGAGTCTCAGGCGCCCAGGTTTAAATCCTCAGCCTCTTGACGTTGACGAGGTGCCTGCAATTTTAGCCCGAATTCGAGGATTGCAGCATCAAAAACAATCGCATCCGCGAGGGGAAGAAGTGGAGCAAATTACGAGCGGTCCGGTGGCAGAGAAGATCCTTGCGACCATGGTGGCCAAAAACTGGACCAGTGAAAGCAAAGCAAGGCATTTGGTGCAGCAAGCTTCCCTGATCTCGCACCTCCACCGGCGTGGCCTCCTGGGTGCTCGCAGCACGTGCGTGGAGCTAGGGGCAGGTCGGGGTACGCTGGGACATGCTGTGCACCAGGCGTTCCCCGAGGCCCGCGTGGTGCTGGTCGAGCGCGCGGGTGTCAGGCTGAAAGCCGACGCTCCTTACAGGCGGACGGGGGAGGGAGGCGCCTTTGCCCGATACCGCCTCGACATACGAGACTTGTGGATAAACGGCTTGCCGCTCGGACCTGGGGGGCTGACTTCTCCCCTCGTCTTCATGGGGAAGCACGTCTGCGGGGTGGCCACGGACCTGTCGCTGCGTGCCGTAGCCGACTATGTCCGAGACTTCGAAGGTAGCAAGGAGGAGGGGGCAGCGGGAGAGGGGCCGTGTGAGCAAGCGCCGCGGCTGGGGGAGGGGGCGACCATAGTAGGGCAGGATGAGATGGGTTCCCCTCGAGCACAGAATGCTTCGAAAGGGAAGAGAAGGGCAAGGGTAGGGCTGGTGATCGCCACCTGCTGCTACCACGTCTGTCGGTACGAGGACTACGTGGGGGTCGAGGCGTGGGAGAATGACTTGGGGCTGGGTCGTGAGGAGTTCGAGGTGGCGCAGCGCAGCGCGTGTTGGGTGTCATCCTTGACTAGCGCCCGGGGGCACCGATACAAGCCTCGGCTCCGGGAAGAGGGGAAAGCGGGGCGAGAGTCGTACGCAGACAGTTGTGAGGAAGAGGAGACGGGGGCGGAAGGTGAAGGGGGTGTGGAGGACGATAGGGGCGTGCGGGGGCAGAGGGAAGAGACTGTGCGGCGGACGAGCGGCGATGCGGGAGGGGAGCAAGTCGGAGGCCGGCGGCAGGCGGAAATGGATGATGCCTACACCTCCTTGGGAAAGGGCCTGAGCCGCGATCAAAAGATTCAAATTGGGCGGGCATGCAAGCGCCTCATCGATTACGGACGGCTAGCATATCTGCGGGCTTCGGGTTTGGAGGCTGAGTGCCTCTTGTACTGTGAACCTGATGTGTCCCCAGAGAACTCGTGTATACTTGCTTGGACCCCTATCGATGAAGAGGAAGCGGAAAATTTCAGGAATGTCGAACGATAGTGAAATAGCTCTATTTAATTTTTTTTGGGGAAAAACGTTGCATGGTTGCAGAGTTGAATTTGCTAACATGTTATTTGTCACGCAGCGATTTTATTTCCCTCCGCCCTCGCTCGCCTCTCCTTGTCCATTCTAGGTATCGTTTGTTTTAATTGTGCTTCTGGCTACTGACGAGCTTTTCAATGTTTGGTTTGGGTTGCAAGAGTCCCAATTGCATACGGAAGCGAAATGGAGCTTCCTCAGATTCCATTGTATGCAGTTTACCATCCTTGGCGCCGGAGGCGGAGCTGTCATTCTCTGGGGTCTGTGACCTCGCTGTATCTTCGGCACCTTTAGCTATATGCTGCACCGTGGGAAGATATTTTGCCAGGCTATGCTTCAGCATAGCCAGAGGTGCAACGCTTGGGCGGCCGTGCGCGCAGTTGAAGGGGAATGCTGTCTGAGAGACCTCTTGTAAAAGACTTTTGCAAGTCACGCGGCTGAGCTTGGTGTGGAACATTATGGCGCCTCTACATGCTTTTGAAATAAGAATGTCACGAATGCAAGGGGGAATCACCTAGGTGGTTAAGAATAATAAAGGGCAGGTGTCATTCAGATAGTCAGGATACTTTCAAAATAAAATAATATTCATTTAGGATACTCGGCATGCACAAGATAGCTACATCTCATTACGAGCGAGTTTCGCAAATGAGAAATACACAAATAGCGTCACCTGTTGCAGATTGTCTGAACATGAGTATGCTTTTATTTCGCGGAAGTCCTTTAACAAGGCTTTAAAGAGCTCTTCAACGTCCGGCAAAGGCTCCTCAACTATGCACGGCCTTGAGCGAACCAAAACACACGTAGCAACTATCTGGTACTCCAAAAAAAAGCGCGCGAAAAAAACCTTAGTAGGTGCTTCTTGTAAAATTGACAGGTCACGAGCAGAAAATTTCGATAGCACGAGGGGTTTGAGTGGCTTCGTAGATTGACGAATAACTTGCTGATGAGGCTTTTGTAAGGCAGTCAAAAAATTCTCAATGCGAACGCGCTCATGCATCGCATGCTGATCCCAAATGCAAAGCATTGAATCGCATCGTATGATTATGAAGCAATCTGCTACCTATGATAATTGTCATGTCAGGTCACTATTTACATTTCAAGCTTCGCTTAATTTATTTCTTACCTGTGCAATCAATTGAGCTCGCCCTGGACAGAGCATATTTTTATGTAATGAAAGTCCCCGTCCAGTAAAGTTTAGGTATTCCAAATACCTTGTACCAGCAGTACAGCCGAATGATGTTGATTGTCGGGGATGCCGGGTTGTAAGGTTTGCACTGATGGTCCCGCCAGCGGATAACATGTCTGCTCGGAAAAAAGGTTGCAAGACGAACACAGAATGCCAATAGACAGACGAATCTTGAAATAGCAAGAAATATCTTTTGTGCATAGCTGACCGAAGTATGCAGAAAGAGCGATGAATTGGGAGGGAGTGACAGGCAGAGAAGGGAGAGGGAGGAGGTACCGGCCGATCATTCAAATTTTCAAAAATTGAAAATTCCACGACAGACGTCATTTCCCTTTTCAAAAAGGTATTAAGAGCACTCTGTGTGACGACGTCTGAAAAACCTTTGAATGGAATTTGGGCGTTATAATTAAAGTTGTAGTTTCTGCAACCTTGGACTTGTAAGGGTCATGGTTGCGTTTGTTTGGCGGGCTTAACCTGCTACGACACTAGCAAGTTGAACTCAGCATGTCGATGCCCGTTCGATCTTGCGAAGCGTACGACGCGACTTTTGCCCTTGTACATTTCACTGGAACCTCTGATGTAGTGCAGTCCCTGACTTAGATTCTTATCTCTTTTTATTTCTCGCATAATCTGCTCCATGGAAGCATGGAGCAAGGTGTCGTCAAAAAGTTGCTGGCGGCACAAGTTGACGACGGTGAGGAAGGACAGACGAATGGAGTCCTCCAGCACTATGCGTACAGGTAACCGGTTCCCGCATATTCCACGTATTAAAATGATTATAAGGCAATTCAATGCTAAGATTTCGGTCTCATGCCTTATGCTTGCTATTCTCCTTTCAGAGCAATTGCTTTTGCTGAGCGTTTTCTAACGAGCAATCCGCCATGTCTAAAGCAAGCGGGACGGTGGTTCCACACAGGTAAGAGCAGTATCTCCAAATTTGTACGTGATCGTAAAGTTTCTCTCTGTTCTTCCATGATAATCATTCAACTTTTTCTGGGCACAGCGCTTGTCTTCTTGGAGGTTCTTAAGGCTGGAGCGCGTAAGGAGTTCACTGACGGTAAGTGATAATAGCTGAGATGTGGTTCTAGTCGTAACATGTGAATATAAAATGGGATATGGTTCTAGTTACGCCTTGAGTAGTGAATCTTGCGCGAAATATTCTTATTTATGAACATGCTTTGTGAATGTTTTGAGCCTCCTTTAGCATATATTTCTGCAATAGATCTCTCAAACGGTATGACCTTACCCCAAAATACGTCAGAGCTCGAACGCGTACGTTTATACGCATCTGAGAAGACACGGATGTACAGCCATTTGTTGGGAAATCTTGTTCCACTCAATGCAGACAAGGATGTACGAGACTTGTATGACTTTGAGGACGACAAGCCCGCCTTGGGACAAGGATCCTACGGCGTCGTCATTAAGGCTACGCACAAGCAGACAGGGCAGCATTTTGCGTGCAAGATCCTCTTTGTAAATCGCACTATAACAAACAGCGCAAAGGAAATCACAAAACTTCATAGCGAAGTGTCGATCATGCGAGAATTGGACCACCCTCACATTGTCCGGTTACGTGAGGTATTCTACGCCCGCCGACGGATCTACATGATCATGGACTTGTGCACCGGGGGGAATCTGCTGGACTTTATGAAACAAAACCCTAACAGACCAGATTCTGAACCTATGGCCCAGGATTTTCTTCGACAGATGCTCTATGCTCTCAAATACTTGCATGAGCACCAGATTGTCCACAGGGACCTGAAGTTGGAAAACTGGCTTCTCCAGTCTCGCCACCAAAACCGACAGCTCAAGCTGATCGATTTCGGCCTCTCGAAGTTCTTTAACAAGAACGAAACGATGATGCAATCTGTTGGCTCTTTATACTACGTTGCGCCCGAAGTATTGGAAAATGGCTACTCAGAGGCGTGTGACATGTGGTCCATTGGGGTTATCGCCTACATGCTTTTATTCGGTCGTCCCCCTTTCTGGGGTAGTAATAATGACCAGATGCGCTCTCGAATCAGAAATGCTCAATTTTCCTTCCCCCCCGATCTTCGCGTCTCGAACTCTGCCAAGGAGTTTGTGCGGCGTTTATTGATAAAGGACACGAAGCAACGCATGACTGCTCACGAGGCCCTGAACCACTTTTTCCTCGTTGAGACTCCTGCCAAAGGGACCGACTGCGGGAATGCTCCACATACTCTGCTATCACGGCAGAAAAGGCTGCCATCTCTACACGTTGGCTCTTCTTCCTCCGTCAACTCATCCAGCCCCTCAGCAGGTATGGTACTGGTCGGGTAAGGACTTCCTTTCGCGTATCCTTATGACTTTATGACATAACCTCAGTATGTGCTTCGCATGTGTGACCCGTGCTTGTCAAACCCTTTTCGCTCAAATAAAACCTAACTGTCTATTCTTTAACTATCTTATAAACATTGCTTAAAGGTCCTTCCGTTGATGCCCTCTCCGAAGACGCTGAAGAACAAGATATCGTAACCGTGCCCCCCGACCAAGTCTTGAGCTCATTAGTGGAGTACAGTGCATTCGGTACCCTGAAGCGGCTCATTCTAGAAGTGATCGCATTCAATTTGACCCCCTCTCAAATTCAAGACATGGGGCAAGCCTTTCGCGCTATTGACAAGAAACAAAAGGGCACAATATCTTTGGAAGACATAAAGGGGTATTTAATGAACGAGGACAAGGAAGTTCTCATTCCGATGGGGATCGAAGCGCAAATGAACGCGGTCGAGAAGGTCTTAACCGAGCACACGGCACATCATGAAATCAATTATAACGATTTTGTGGCCGCTATTATGTGGCGGCGTATCCAGTACGATGAGGAGAAAATGCAGGTCGTCTTCGAGGCTCTCGACGTACATCGACAGGGTTTCCTTACGCCCGAGAGTATCCGGCAGGTTGTAGGTTTGGATAAGAAGCAGGAAGAGATTGATTGTATGTTTGCGGAGGCAGACGTCAACAATGACGGCTGCATAGATTACACTGACTTCGCAAAGAGTTGGAAGCGCTATGTCGTGGACGTACAATATGCACCAATGGTGGAAAAGATTCGCCAAGAGTTCAGCGACAGACCCGTCGCTAGGCCCGAAGGAAGTCAAAGAAACACGTCTTGCGCCACGAACCGCACCAGTGGCACCATCATCGACACCATCGGCGCTGCTCAGACAGGTATTGGCGCAGATATTGCAACTCTACCTAGTGGAGCCCCCCCCGTTGAAAACATCCAAGTGATGTCTTCTAGCGTTCAGTCCCCTGACGTGCTCGCTCGTGCTGGAACTCCGAATGCAGACAGCAAACAAGCCATCTGCACGAGCCATAAAAGAAAGCGCTTCGAGATCGCAACTGAAGCAGCCTAAATACATAAATTACATATGTAGCAAAAATTATCAAATAGGTAAAGCAAGTTTAAAAGACAAGATGGAAAATACTGCAAATCATGAAATGCTGCGTGCTTTTAGTAGCAGATTTGACGTCATTTCGTGAATAATTCAAATAACACAAGTATTTTTTAAAGATATCTTTGATCATTTTTGTGCCACCGGATATTTCATGAATTTATTTACAAACTTTATTTTACTTTTTGTGTGGTCTTGATCGCATTTCCAAACCCCAACCGTACCCGTTTTACTGTTGAGGACAAAGGCCCCGCAAGTTCACGCGTTTCAAGCTTGTCGAGCAGCCTCCCCATACCTAGCAGCCTTACACCATCTCCCCTCACTACGAGGGCCGGGGGAGTTGCGATCATCAAGGCCTCAAGGGTGCCGATTACTTCAAGCACAGTTTTCGATTTTGACAGGATTCCACGGCCCGTGTTGTCCAAACGGTTTTCAAGCGCTGATGCGAGTTTCCCGTCTAGTAAAACACCCAAGACTAGCGAAGCAAGGGGACGTGGAGCCAAAACTTGGTGCCAAAAGCAGACGTTGCGAAAGAGCTTCAATGCGACAAATATTTGTCGCCGCTGGAACTCCCATAGTGAAATTCCCGCCTCGGGTCCAAGTAAAGGCAAGCACAGCTTGGTGATGGCTTTCTCTAAGCGAGAAAAGGGTGCTCGAAGTAGAGACTCCAGAGCATGCTTTCCTGGCTCGTAGATGAGTAATCCCTGTATTGCTGATATTGCTCGCTGTGTCTCTCTTTCCGAAAAAGGATCGTAGCACTCATTGAGAAGGCCCTCTAATCGACTCACGGCTACCTTTTCTACGAGTTGTGGCACTAGACGGTCGTCTGGATCTTCTCCTTCTTGCTTAGGCGCCGATCCTTCCTCCTGAAACTGTCCGTACTCAAACAGGCGCTCAAACCAGGGGAAGGCCTCGATCGCAGCCCCCCCGACATCCTTCCCGCCCGCCCCATCCCCATCCTCCATCGAACGCACTGGCCCAAGCGGATTCCAGGTCACCATTTCAACGCGTACGTAAGGTTCTAGTACTTGAGGCAAGGCTATGGGGACATAGGCGGTGTGATAGTCCTTGGGGAACTTGCGTTTCCAATCCTCAAAGCGTTGAACCACGGCGTCCAGGGCTTTGAATTCGTCCGCTACGTCCTCAAAGATCACCCCAGCTGCCTCCAGCAACTTGGCCTGCCTAGTGCGCAACGTTTCAACCTCCGAATCACTTTCCTCGGCGCCGCTGAAAGTCGCCTCCGCTTCAGCCTTGTCGCCGCCCGTGCCGTCATTGATCCTCTCGAGCACGCTTGCCAGGCGGCCCCGCCGTTCCCTCCGTCGCCTGTCCTTGCTCATTTTGCCGCTTGCATCCCTCCCAAACTCGTCCAGGTCGTGATGCGCTGGGCCAGGCACACCTGCTCCCTTGCTCAAGCTCTCTTTCAGGGCGATGACCACCTCCGGGGCGTACCCCTGCAGAGACAGCAGCATTCCCGCCTGGGAAGACTGCTGTTCCTTTCCATCCGTCTCAAGAGCCTCCTCCAATGCATCTTCCTGGTCTTGCACTCTCCTACTCATTCGCCGCTCGTATCCTTCTCTCCACAGTTGCGCCATGGCGGCCTCTAGTTCCCTGACCATCGCTTCCTTCTCTCTGAGGCAGCCGCAGAGGCTGGACAAAAAGATACGCACGTCCTGAAAATACTCGAACCTGGCCGCCGTGCCGCCGAATTCTTTTTGCATCTTTTCCAGTCCGTCCTTGACCGAGGCCACCTCGCTCCGCGTCTTCTCAGCGGTCCGTGAGTTTCGGTCGTGGCTCTCCTCCAGGCGGCTCTGGACTGACCGCATGTCCGCCAAGACCGTCTCCACGCTCTTGAACTCAGAGTCCTTCAGCCCCTTCGATGGCAAAGCCATGCTGCTGTGGTGTACGGGGCAGGAGGTCGAGCAAGCGTCCGAGTGAAGAAGTCGGCTCCGCGAGTCTCACAACCCTCGCCATCCACGTCACCCATGCATCGCTTACCTCAAGGACGCAGTCAAACTCAGGTCTCTCGCTCCCCTGCCCTCTAAAGCCATGCTTCTACCGTCGCTCGTCTCGCCTCGCCCTGTCCTGACCCCGCGGCGTATCACCTCGCTCTCCCAGTCCTTGTCGATACGCGGGTCCGCCTCACTGATCGCGTCCAGCCTCCTCGCGGCTCCCTGTGGTGCCAGGGAGTCCCGTGAAGCAAGCTCAGCGTTCATATTTCCAATGCCATTCATTCAAATCAATAGAAGAGGCAGTGGGTGCTGTCAGGCAGAAATCTCTAGGCGCCACATGCGGCAAACTTTTTGAACATGTATAAGGATGCCCGTCCGGAAATGATGGTTTGTTGTAATCATTCAGCCGCCCCTGACCCGCAACTCCCCAAATGCTGGTACTTACTCTCTGTACCCATGTCTTACCTTGCCACTCCAGCTCATAGTACCGCCTTCCCCACTCGCCTCCAGCGAAATGAAGTCCATGCCCTCCTCCGCTCCAAGCCCATTCCCAGAGCCCAACATCCCTCTTCTCCGCTTTCCTTTCTTCAATTGCTCCAATTGTGCGCTGTGGACATCATAATCTTCCGTGTCCACACCCTCGGCGTCCTCTTTCTCGCCATCCGTGTCTTCAGGCACCTCAAACGCTACCCGTGCTTTTGCCTCTGTCGTCCGAGAGGCCTTAATGCTAACCTGGAAATTTTGCACCTTTTTCAACTCCGCGAGTTTCTCCTTGCTATATTCACCCCCACCACCTGAGTAAGAAACTCCTCCAGCTTGATTTGCGCTCGCAATCCCATCTACGGCGGCCTTCTCATCCAAGTGCTCTTCGAGTGCCCTCTGCAATGATTTCTTGCTGGCAAAGGCCTTCTTGTTCTTTTTCTTGCTTTTCAAAGTTTTCAATCCACCACTGTTCCCATCCTCGTCGTCTTCAACATCGTCAGCAAAGCTGAGGAATGCGGACGCCTTCATCTGTGCAGTATCAAAGCCATTTAGCCATAGTAAAAATCTGAGTAGCCTACAATTCCCTGCTGATATGTGCTCTAAATGGCTCATGAGGTGCACCAAGGTGAGTTGTGCCTCGCCAGAAAAAGCCTGCCATGATGCACGCAACTGGAGCTTTAATGGCTCACAGACTCCCTCTTTGGGCTAGAGGGCAGCAACGCTTGCCGACAGGTGGGCTGGAGGAACAAGGCGAGGAATGTGGTACCATCGCTGAGAGGGGCTTCTCAAATGAGGCTCCTCCGCGACCGCCCCTTTTCCCCTGACGCATGGTCCCCTTTGTCGTGGAGAGAGGCCTGGCGTCTCTATCAGGCAAGTGAATATACGTGTGAATGGTTGTAGATGAAGCATTGTGCCGAGTCTGCCTTCTGGACACAGCTTTTTCGCGGCACATTCTCTTGGCGCCGTATCAGGATACTACCAGTACTTTCTTTTGAGGGGCTTGCTGCAGGGCCTTATTTAATGCACTTCTTTGAACTTGTCAAGACCGCTCATACATTTGTGACACGTTCCAAATACATCTCGTACAAGGTTATCGGTAGCTCATCAGCATTCCTAGGTGCTTTGCCAGCCGTCCGGGCGGTGGGCGACCGCGCTAGATCAGGAGAGCAGTAGCAGTCGCGCAATGGAGGGCCGGGAGCCTTGCCCTTACCGCATTGTGGACGATGTTGGCGGCGCGTTTTGCATGGGATCTATAGGAGGAGGGATCTGGCATTACTTCAAGGGAGTGCGAAATGCCCCTAAAGGGGAGAGGCTGCGAGGTGGCATTTCATCTGTCAAAGCCAGGGCGCCGCTAGTAGGAGGTACGTTGGTTGGGGGATGGGGTAGACAAATGCTGGGTTTTGAGGGGTAGGGAACGCATTTGCAGCGTTATTCCATCTGCAAGAATGTAATTTTGGGGGTTTATGATAAGTAAAGACAGGTCTTGAAGCATTGGTGAGCTCTAAGATAGAAGTTTTAGGTGGTCGAGATATGGAGAAGCTCGTCACACTGGAAGTTCTCAGTTCATTCTTGCCTTTTCACAGGTGCTTTCGCCGTCTGGGGTCTATGTTTCGCTAGCTTTGATTGTAGCATAGCAGCGATACGGAAAAAGGTGCGTGATGAGTGCAAGGATTTGTTGTAACGTGGCGACAAATCGTCGAGGCACGCTTGGCTCTCCCCTCACGTTCGCGGGCGACTGCCTGCCCGGCATGGCTCAAATGTGCGTGATCTCAGACAGCACCATTACATCACAGGAGGATCCATGGAACGCCATCTTGTCCGGTGCATGCACAGGAGGGCTGCTGGCAATACGAGCAGGCCCAAAAGCGGCCGGCAAGAACGCGGTCATCGGGGGTTTAGTGCTCGCTATGATTGAAGGGGCATCCATCGCCATTACCAAGGTAAGCACGCCTGTACAGAATTGGATGAGTGCCCGCGGGCGTGGCGCCAAAAATTGCAGGGGAGGGGATTTCCATGCTTGGCGTTCCCCCTTGTTGGTCTCTGATCCTGTCCATTTTTTTCCACTCAGTTTTTCGCGCCCTCAGCCTCGACACCGGAGATGGGGGCCCCGGCATTGCCCGACCCTACTCTACCGCCCACGGGACCTGGGAT
>Ga0102934_1000271_pt1 | contig 33265 bp, 29 predicted proteins | sample SalPonR2_A_D1_MG_FD_78175 | JGI IMG/M metagenome (GOLD analysis project Ga0102934, IMG submission 78175) | Salt pond soil microbial communities from South San Francisco under conditions of wetland restoration - Salt Pond MetaG R2_A_D1_MG | ecosystem: Environmental > Aquatic > Marine > Intertidal... | reverse complement strand
TGAGTCGTGGGCCCCGAGGGACGCACGGGCGAGGGCACGCACCTTGTCGAGCGGATAGAGCAAGCCCTCGCTAGCCTTGAGAGAGCATTTAACCCAGCGCACGTTGCGGGCGGACTGGAAGCGCTGGGAATGGTAGACTTTCTTCCCGGAGAGGATCTTGAAGGTCTTAGCGACCAAGTGGTGCATGGGCCCGGCCATCGTCTGCTCGAGCCTGTCCTCGTACTTCTCCCGCAGCTCCTCCTCCGTCATGTTCACCGTCACCTCGCTCGCGCCGTCGTGGGTCTGGGATGAGGGGTAGAGTGGGAGGGGAAGGGGGAGATGAAGGGAGGGAGGGAGGGAGGGAGGGAGGGATGGGTGAGGGAGAGGGGCGCGAGGCCGCGGCAGTCGTAAAAGCGCGCAGACAAGGTCTGGGGGCCAGCACGGAAAGGTGCAGAGTGGAGGCAGAATGTCCAGAGTGAAGCAGGCTCCAGACAAGGCGAGGGCTCCCAAGCGGATCCTCACCTGTAAAACCAGGTAATTGTAGCGTTGCTGCCCTTGGCGGATGGGCTTCTTCAGACCGATCACAAATGCCCACCGGTGGTCGGGCCGCTCCAGAAGGAAAAAGTGGATGATGTCATCGTAGGCCATCTTGTGGTCGTACTTGGCGCCGTGCAACCGGAAGGAGTTCGTGTACAGATTGATCACATACCGCCCGCGGGGGTAGAGGAAGAAGCCCTCGTCCTCCGCGAAGGTGACCAGGGCGTCGCCCGTGGAGGCTTGGACGGTCGTGCGGGCCAGCACGTTTTTCTGAAAGGCCTCGGCGCCGTCGTCCTCCTCCTCTCCGGGCGGGATGTAGAAACGGACCTCGACCAGGGTGTCCTCGTCCCTGTCGGCAGCGTCCGTCTCCACGAATTGGAGCTCCACCTCGTTCTTGATGTTCCCCGTCCCCGGAAGCACGCACTGGGAGACCGCACCCAGTGGTAGCTCGAGCACGGGTTTATCCTCCAAGGACATGACCAGGGTGTTATCCTCGAAGATGAGGTCGCCGTAGTTGGCCCCGCCCGAGTTCAGGACCTCGCGTTCCAGGGAGAGGGAATAATTCGATTGGAAAACCTCTCGCACACGCTCTTCTTCGGTGCGGAGAAAGCCGTCGCACCGCAGCGCTTTCCCATTCTTCAGGAATAGACGGAGGTGGCCCCACTTCCCGAAGACCGACCAGGAGGCGCGTAAAATGTCCTTGGCCTGCACTGTCTTGGCGTTGCTCGGGCCCCGCCATTCCAACCCCTTCCCCGTGAACGTCAATGTTCCCACCGACTGCCCTGACAAGCCTATGTTCTCGAATTTCTCTATGGTAGCCATGAATGCGCTGGTGTGGCTCTCCTAGATTCTAAAGTCGGCAGGCGCGCTTCGAAAGTCGCGTGTTGTGTTGCCGCGCTCGCCAGGTCTTCTCAGGGCTGGGAGTCTGTGGGAGGTGAGGGGAAGGAAATGGGACATGGACACACCCGAAAGAAAGCGGCAAGATTGACACGTGTCCTCACACACTGGCCATCCCCACACTCGTCCAGTCGGACACGTCGACAAAGAAGTCGGGCGGGTCCCACCCGGGCAAGTGAGAGCGCCAAGGAAGAAAGGGCGCACAGCTTCTTCTTCGGCGTCTCGGCGACGGAGAGGGAGGGCCTGACCGACCACGGGGCTATATTTGCTGGCTTTGCCAAAACAGGGGGATCATGCGCACTTTGTGTGACGTTGAGATAGGGTTAGGACGACGTGACTACTGGTGTAACCTCTCACTAGACTCTTCTCTGTTTTTATTCCCTCTATTACCTGCAGCACGTCAATCGAATTTGCGAGACATTGGCGACAAGGTTACGTCCCGCCGCACGGTCTTCGAGTCTGTGAAGAAAGCGTGCCCCCACGATGACACCTGTCCTGGAGACCCAGAGTTGCATTTCTACGTTATCCGACCAAGTGCCTTCGAAGTGTCGTGCCCAGCCTGAGGTGGAGTCCGGTGTTAAGGGCGACAGGAGTCCGAAGTCCAGCACCAATAGCAACGGCATCAGTCGAACAATTCAGGAGAGCGCCACTCCTTCTCTACCCCGGGAGACGTCAAGATCCGATGGAGCTTCGAGCCCCTTGGACTCATCGACGGCTTCCTCCTTGGCTACCTCAGCGACGGCGGCCATTCAGTCAATTAAAGGCACCATTTACCCCGCCAGCGGCACCTTCAAGGGAGTGAGCGTGGCGGAAGAAATGAACCCGCTGCGGCGAAGCACCATGGAAGACGTGCACCGAGTCCTACCTGTCTTTGATGGCGATGCATGTATGAGCTTCGTGGGCATCTACGATGGGCATGGGGGGCGGGACATAGTGGATTTCCTTGCCACGGAGCTCGAAAAGAACGTGGCGCGTGAGCTTAAAGTTGAAGACGGGGCCAGCGTGCCAGAGAGACTGGAGAGGGCATATCTGTTGACGGACGTGCAATCTCGACAGGCGGAACTGATGGGTTCCGGGGCGACCGCCGTAACGTGCCTGATCAAGGCCAGGAGGGAGGGCGAGGGTGAGGGGGCGGGGGAGACCGTCCGAGAGATATACACTGCCAACGTAGGGGACAGCCGGGCCGTGCTCTGTCACCAGGGGAAGGGTATGCGCTTGACATACGACCACAAGGCAGAGGACAAGGGGGAGCAGGCTCGAATCGAGGCCGCCGGGGGCTTTGTCTTGCGGAGCCGCGTCTTGGGCATCCTGGCCGTGACGCGGAGCTTCGGAGACCATCGGATGAAGGACTACGTTATCGGGGTACCCTACACGTCCACCACCATCGTGGAGGACAGTACACCCGAGGAAAGCCCTTTCTTGATTCTCGCCTGCGACGGGGTCTGGGACGTGCTCTCGGACGACGAGGCAGTGGGGCTCGTGAGGGGGCAATGGGAGAGGGAGGGCCGGAGGCCGGAGGTGGACGCGGCGGGCTTGCTGGTACAAGAGGCGATGCGAAGAGGCTCGTCGGACAACATAACTTGCATTGTGGTGCTCTTGTGAAGACGGATAGGAAGGAGGGGGAGGGGGTTGAGGAAAGGAAAAGAGGGGAGTATGTCAAGAGCGCTTGCCGCGCCATGGAGGAGGGACCGGGGCCTACCATAGCAAAATCAATAAATAAACGAAAGGCTGCCTTTAACTACGAGAAGAGAAATCTCAGCAATACCCCAAGTCGCATACACAGGCGAACCCTTTCGCCGAGTCGCTCTTCAAGTTTTCTCTTTGACCTCATTCCCGTCCCGAGCGTCGCAGATCAGCGACCAAATTGTCGAAATCTTCCTCCATGATAGATAAGAGCTGCATAGCCTGCGCGTGCTCCACCTGTCGATCGAGTACTTGCAACAACTCCCCCTGTTTTTGAAGAGCTGCTCGCAACTGAGCGTTCTCCTTTTCCAGATGCCTAGCCCTTCGCTCCGTTTGGTCCAAGGCAATTTGACATTGCCTCATCTTCGTTTCTCGGGTAGATTTGTCCTTTTTTAGTGCGGCTTGTAATCGTTTAGTTTCTTTCTCAAGGCGCTGTCTGTGCACACCTTGTCCTTTCAACTCAGAGGTCCGTGTCAGCGTCTCCCGCTTCATTTGCAACACATCCTTTTCCGCGAACAAAGCCCTTTGTGCATGTTGCGATGCTAGTCGTTCGTTTGTCGCGTTTTGATTTTGGGCCTGGAGTAAGGCCGCCTCCAGTCTGTTTATCTTGTCAAGAAGCTGCTGATGCCGATTCTTCGTAGCATGCTTTTCAACTGGTTTTCCGACATCAGTGGCACTTTTTCCTGTTCTGTTTGATGGCGTGCTGGGCTTTATCGAACGGTCCTTACCTATCTCTGTATTTTGCTCGTGTTGTAATGCAAATTCTTCTTCAGGGGGGGGATAGGACATGGGAACGCCCCCCACAGGTTGAACCGAGGGCAGCACATCAGGTTTGGGCGCTGCAGCCGGCGAATTCATTGTAGCTTGTAGCTGCATAATGCGGTAATGTAAGGTAGACAATGGCTTCATCTCCTCCATTGTCATTTCTCTGTTTCGTCATGAAGGATGTGAGTGCCGCTAACTTGGTCATGAGTGTTGAAGCCACAAGGACTCGTTCTTGCTGGCCCGCCCGACAAGGGAGGGATCGATTGGGATTTCGAATTTTTGAGTTTTAGCGATTACGCAGGTCTTACAGCACTATATCTGGCGCGGATGTATGCGAATACAAGCGCTGTGCTCTTACGATTCAGTACACAGACTTGACAATGGATCAATTTTTGTTTGAAATGGAGTATGGGTAAGTCCATAACCATCAATTTTACGCACACACTGTTCCTTGTTGCAAGAACATGATGTGACGATGAGCTACATGTCATGCACAAATCTGCAGACGCAGATTTGTGCATGAGTTCCAGACACAACAGGTGATTTGTATTGAATGATAAAAGTATCAAAATCAAGAGGATGCCATAATTCATCGCTCGTCGCCGGTGTGTCATATTTTGTGGCACAACTGATCTCTCACGAAAGATAACATTCTATGCCTAAGGCCGCTGGACTATACGGCAATGGGTCGACAGACGCAGGTAATTAACATACCACCTTCAATTAAGAGTAACCAAGTAGCACAAGGCTACGTATTTGACAGCGCCAAAAAAGTCCGAATAGTAATTTTTTCTCACTACTCATTGGTGAATCGAAGTACCTAAAAATGCAGTGTGGGAAGGCGAAAGGCCTCCACAGCGCCATTTCTAAAATTCTCCGCGCTTTGAGGGGGGTTTACGAGGAGGCGTCAAATTTTTCACTGACGTTGCTGACAATGTTGTCATGCCAGCTGCATCGGGCGGGGTGCCAGTCGACAGATATGAAGACGACGCACGAACGCGCTTGGTAATCGCCATCTCGACATCTCCCTCTTCCACAGCGGTCGCTTCCTTCGAACACACTCCCTTTAATGAGTTGTTTTCAAGTCCCAGCTCTGCTGCTGCTACCGCAGCACCGTGCCGCAGAGCATGGTGCAAAAGCAGGGCCAGCCCTATCAGAAGGAGCAAGGCTCCCACACTGGCCGATATTATGGTGGTCAATTTGATTAGCTTCTCCGTCCCATAGACCATATTTTTGAAGAACTTTGCGTCTTCGGGGACGATCCCGGCATGCTGTGCAACGTGCAGAACCGGCAAGGCCTTGACAGGATAAACGCTGTTGTGGAACTTGTCAAAGGCCTCCGGCGTGATCCCTGCATTGAGCTGTAGTTGTATGTTCGCGTTCATCGTCTTCCCAGTCACAGGCTCCACGTCAATGTAGCTATCATCTCGAGCGGGGTCAAACCCTGCCAGACCCCCCACGTCGGACATATCGAAGGGCGGAGTCGGGCGATAGTGGGGCTTACTGAAGTACGTCAGGCCGGTCATGAGGCCCGTCAGGTTGAAAAGGCCTTCTTGTTGCATTTTGTCCATCCCAAAGGTCTTGGCGTCGCTTCGAGAGCTGCTAAAAGTTTCGGGCACTAGGCGAAAGCGCTTCAATTTGACGCCTTGCACGTCTACGTCCTCCGAAAACGCGAACCGCAGGGGCAGGACAAAGCCTGGTACGAAGACTGAGAGCACCACGTTTGGTCCGTCGATGGCGCCAAAGGGAGGAAACTGCATACCATCGGAGTAACCATACTGAATGGATCCGGGCAAATCTTTCGTTCCTCCAGCAAAGGGAATAGAGCCGCCAGGCCAAATGTCAGCAATGCTTCGGTCGCCACGGTACGTGTAGAAGGCTCCCGCGCGCACGGTATCGTCCCGACCCGTGTGATACGTGTTGGGCACTTTGTCGAAGATGCGAGCCACTTGCTCGCTCCCGTCCATATTCTGAGTGATGTTTCGCGAGGAAAAGCGGCAAGCCGTGAACGGGTTTTCCACGTCGTTGGAGGAGAGACAGCGGCCCGGGCCGTCCAGGCTGGGATCGTTGGCGAGCAGGCTGAATTTCATGGCCCGGGGGTCATCCTTAGCCAGACTTAGTTGTAAAATGGGCGCGGAGTACCCGTACAGGCATTCTCGCAAAGTCTTGCGCGTAACTAGCCCCCCGTTCTTATCCAGCACGTCCTCCTGCAGCAGGGGGGCGACGAAGTACTCAGCCAGGTAGGCTAAATAGCCCTGCAAGAGGGCCCAGTCGTTCTTTGATTGGAAGCAATCCCGGGGATCAATAAGGGGCTCGCCCGAGTCCTCCAATCCAAAATCTACAAACGTGGGACGGCTGATGCTTGGACCTGGGAGGCCCAAGACATAGGTCTGGAAGTAGACCATGGGCCGTTTAGCCAGGTCGAACGTGCACTTGGCCTGGGTCCGGTTAAGCCGTTTGCCGCCATAGGTAAAAGTCTTGTACCCTGCCTTCTCCGCGTACCAGGCGAATTCGGGGGGAAGCTCCGGCTGCATGCTCTCCGGCCTTGCCATTGACTCGTTCTTAAGGCGTGTAACCACGTCTCCCACTGCCCATTGCCGCCACAAGAAATCACTCCACTGTGCCACCTCAGCCGTACCCGCATCTTCTGGAGGTAGACTCTCCAAGAATATCTTGACCACAGCCATTTCGAGCATGGGGCTTCGATATATATCCAGCAAGTACGCCCGCAACGCGTTGTATTGTCGGATGGTGATCCCAAAATGCATGGCGATAGTGTCCCGCACGTCCACGTCGCCCCACAACCAGTACGATATACCGTACCGCTCTGCGGCGCTCCCTCTGTCCACATTCATGATGGAATACACGTCGGTTGGGTCCCATAGCCGGCGGACCGTCGCCAGGGGTATCTGCTCGGCCTCTGTCAGCTTGGTGTTGATGCAAAGCTGCAGCAGGTTCAAGTCCATCTTGTTGCGCTTATCGACAGCCGAGAAAAAAGTTGCAACCGTAGAGAAGCCGCAAATCTTCCCAAACATGTTGCTTGTACAGCCCCCGCCCCATCTGGTGGCTGTCGCCTCGGACGGCGCTTGCATGGCATTGAGGATTTGGGTCATGGCGTCCACAGCCATCTGTATAGCCATGACCACAGCGTTTTCCTTCAGAGCGGGAAGAAAATATGTTTTCATTTGGAACAAGACTTCTGCCAAACCCTGTTGAGAACCGATTTTCAGCAAGTTGCTCTCGCTTCCTGCCGTGTAGATCGCGACCGAGTACGGTAAGTTGAGCGAATAGACGGACTGCCGGTCTAACTCTTCTGGGTCCCCTGTGAATTCGTGCTGTATCTGCGTGATGTATGAGACCAGACGGCCCTCGTCCGAAAAGGTTACGTTGATTTTCTTGGTCCTTTGCTGAAAGCTGAAGGGGCCGACCTCGTGCACTTGTGGAGGTTGCCCCGCCAGGAACTCCTCCGGATTCGTGATGTTGTACAGGTGGTACGTATAGAAGAGGGGTGTTTTTTGCTGGGCCCCTGTCGCCCATGCCTTGAATTCTGGATGGTTCGGTGCGTCTACTACTATAGCCTCTCGGATCTTGGCATGCCTGTACGCGTTTCCCTCAATGTCCACGACGCCAGCCAGCGCCATCAGAAGCAAGCCGGCCACGAAAAGACCGAATCCTCGCCGACACTGACGAGAGGCCCAAGCTGTCTGTAGCCAGCTCCGTACCAAGCTGCGGCGAGGGGGTACGGTGTCCATGCTGACACGTGCAGCCCACTCCTCTTGCCCCATGCTGCCGGTGCGCCGGGTATGGCTTGAACTCCTGCTTCGATGCCTTTCTGTTCGGCCGAGGTTGTCTTGATGATGACTGCGAAGGGTGTTGCTGTCTTGAAGAGGTCGCGAACTGCTAGCACTGACGATGCTGTTGGTGCTTTTGGCGCTTCGCTCGCTACCCGAACTTCGCATCGACGCTGTCCGATGCGAGTCGCCGTAATACAAATCATCCTGCCCTTTCCTATCCCGTCCACCTTTCTTGTCCCCCCTGTCGCCTCGACTGCTTCGTTCCCTGCGGTCAGCTCGATATTTCCTATCCCTTCTCTCGCCCCGAGCGCTCCTTTCACTCCTCTCACTGCGTTGACTCCTGTCGCTCCTCACACTGCGTAGACTCCTGTCGCTTCTGTCGCTCCCATTGCTGCTAGGTGGCGGAGGAGGAGATCTAGAATTGGACCGAGAACGCAAGCGACCCCGCTCCACATCAATGTTTCGTCGTGATTTTGACGATGTTTTCCCCTTTCCTCGAGGGGTAGTTGCCGGAAGCCCCTCAATCGGCGGATCGGCGGGTCGGGTTCCTCTTGAGGTGGATGAGGGTCGGGCAGAGTCAATGAGCACCGTGCTAGGTGAAACGCTTTGCAGAGAACCGCAGCTTTCGGTTTTCTCGGGTTCCATCATTTCGATTGACTGGGGCCTGGGTGGTTATCAACCAGAAATGGTGTAGAAAGAGGGCATTAGCGTAAGCGGGTCTGACAAAAATTGCGCATATGGGCTGTAACAAGACCCTTACTAAGCAGATAACGAAACCACATACGCGTTATAAGATATGCGAGTTGCTCAAAGGGTCAATCAAATGGTATTTTGCCCTGATCGAGTCCCCACAATTCTGTACAAGGAGGAGGAGCATGATAGAGCAGTAGGGTACCATGCATACAGAATCCGATCCTTCTCCGGTCACGTATACACTTATGATTTATTGTTTGATGCTATGGACATGCATTCCTTTGCACGTACTTGAGTCTAAAATTCTCGAGGTATGCAAGGAAAAGAGGATACCCTTGCTAGTTATACTAGTTTTGTTGTCCCTGCTCCTGTGGTTCAATAATTGAGTGATATTTAAGGCGGCTGAAAGTAGACATAAATGTTTTAAATGTACACGAGGGCGATACATGTTGCTTTATATGTGTACCCCTCTCCTCCAGCTCGCCTTCCTTGGTCAATGCTCCCAGCAGACGATTTCCGTTGGACAGAGGAGGAGAGTAGAGATGCCATCGAAACAACACAAATACCATCTCAACCATCCCCTCTATTTCCAAAAATACATACATGTCTAATTAATGGTTTTATTGTGAAATGTAGCGGAGCGCGGGAATGGTCCAGTATGTCCAAGAGAGAAATGAGACTCATTCTTACAAGCTCAAAGAACCGTTGAACAAATTCAAATTTTCGAAAATGATAAAATTAAATATAATATAAATGAAAACTTCCGGAGCGAGACATACTCGAGTCGTCCCACGAGGCGAACTTGGCAGAGTTGATGCTTATCTTTGTCTTTCAGGGCCCTTTCATGTTTCCCTTTTTGGAAACAAAAATCATTTTCGGATTGTATTGTGGAGAAAGCTCACGAAATGGTCGTTCCTGATGGGTGTACCGCTACCACATTTACTCTTCAATTATTGATACGTTGTACACCATGATCGCTCCCTAAAAACAAAAATGACTCCTCTGTGACTTCTTCCGTGCTAGTGATACCATAAGTTGGCTATTCAAATAGTTTGTCTTCGCTTCGCGCCTCCGGGAGTGAAAGATTCTGGTATCAACTGCCTTTCCGTGAATAGCTTGTGAAGGCAAGTGGTGCAATTGGCTCACTCTAGACCTACTTTTCATTTCCTTGGCCTTTCTCTTTTGTAAACTCCTCTTTGACGGCTGATTGTGCGGCTGCGATCCACGCAATTGGCACTCGATACGGCGAGCAAGAGACGTAATCAAGGCCCGCACGGGAGAAGAAAGCAACGCTTGCCGGGTCCCCACCATGTTCGCCACAAATGCCAGCCGTGAAGGAACCTCCGTTCTTCTGTGTTTTCATCTTGTCAGTCGTCATCTTGATCAGCTGGCCCACGCCTTCCTCATCGATAGAGACGAAAGGATCCGCGTGGATGACCTTTTTCTCAAGATACTGGGGCAGAAAATGACTGTGTACGGAAAAAAATCAAGCGAGTAGGTAATGCACCAGTAAGTCATCCTCCATTAGGGGCCGGAAATGTAGAGTGTAATATGAAAGAGGTTTTGGGGCATAAGCCATGTCCCAGCAAATATCGATCTTGAAACAAGGACACGGTAAGGTACTCGGATAACGAATGTTCTTGCGAATACGACGCAGTTGCCATTCCCACGTACCTCACATCATCGCGCGAGAATCCCCAGGTCATCTGGGTCAAGTCGTTTGTTCCGAAAGAGATAAAGGAGACAAAAGGCGCGATCTTCTCCGCTGTCAGGCAGGCCCGTGGGACCTCCACCATGGTGCCCAGCCGATACGGCACCGTAATACCTCCCGACTCCGCAAAGATCTTTCGAATCTCCGCCTCAACCAAGGGGACGATCACCTCCAGCTCCGTGCTGGTTGCGACCAGAGGGATCATGATTTCGGGGTGCACCACCGCCCCCCCGGCCCGCGCCTCGACTGCGGCCATGATGATTGCCCGGACCTGCATCAGCGTGATCTCGGGAAACTTGATGGTCAAGCGACATCCCCGAAAGCCCAGCATTGGGTTGGCCTCTTTCAAATCAGAAATTTCCCGAAGCACCGTTTCCACTGGCTTGCCGATGCGCGCTGCCAGGGCCTCTGCGTCATGGTGATTGGTGGGCAAAAACTCGTGTAGGGGCGGGTCCAGGAGGCGGATGGTTACATGCTTTCCCGTCATCACTTCGAACATGGCCCGCATGTCTGCTTTTTGAAACGCGAACAAGCGGTCCAAGGCCTTCTGGCGCTCTTTTTCCGTCTCCGCCAGGATCATCTCTCGCATGATGTCGATGCGTTCGGGCGGGAAAAACATGTGCTCCGTCCGGCATAGACCGATGCCTGTGGCACCGTACGAGAGAGCAACGCGCGCGTCCTCAGGACTGTCCGCGTTGGCCGCTACCGCCAGTCGGCTGTGTTTGTGTGCCCAGCCCATGAGGGTCTGGAAACAGGCGTCCGCCCCTGGGGGCATGCGGGGCACGTCTCCGAGCAGGATCAGCCCCGTGGCCCCGTCTAGGGTGATCACGTCGCCCTCTTTGATCACGGTTCCGTCTTTGGTGATGAATTGCTTCCCCTCCACATCCACGTGCAGCGTGTGGGCGCCGGCAACGCAGCATTTGCCCATGCCCCGAGCCACCACGGCCGCATGGCTACGTTGGGTGGCGAGAAAGAAATCCGTGACGGTAAGGAGGAAAGCATGCAAAAGATTTGACACATCGAAGCTTTCGGATGACATGTGAAAAGGTGGCGCTTTTCAATTTCTCCCTCACCTCGTCATGCCCCCGTTTTCGGTCACAATTCCAGTGGCGGCGCGCATCCCATGAATGTCATCGGCCGTCGTCTCCGTCCGGACCAGGATGAGCTTCACGTTCGGATCGCCCTTGACCATGGTCTCGGCCACTTCGGGGGAGAAGACGACCGCGCCCGTGGCAGCGCCCGGGGAGGCTGGCAACCCCTTGCCCAGGACGGTTTTGGGGGCTTTGGTGTCCACGGTGGGGTGCAGGAAGTAGTTCATTCGTTCGGGGTCGATCCGGAGCAGGGCTTCTTGTTCGGTAATCATCCCCTCCGCGACCATGTCTACGGCGATCTGCACGCTAGCCTTGGCCGTTCGCTTCCCGGTGCGGGTCTGCAGCATGTACAGCTTCCGATCCTCCACGCTGAACTCCAAGTCTGCCATGAGGAGGAAGGATCGCGTGGGAGGGCGCAATGCTATGTATGAACCTCGCGTTGGGACATGGCTGGCCCAAAACTTGCCGTCTCTCCCGTTCCTCCCGCCCTGTAACCTTGTTGGGGGCACCCACAGCCCCCGCCGTGTCCCTCCTGGTCGCCTCTCCTTCCTCCCCCCCCCCGCATCGCACGTTCCCCTCACCTTGCATGTCACGGAAATGCGTCTCGAGCAAACGCTGGTACTTGTCCAGCTCCTGGTAGGCCTCTGGCATGTGCTGCTGCAGGAACGCCAACGAGTGCGGCGTCCGCACGCCGCTGACCACGTCCTCCCCCTGGGCCTGCTCCAAGTACTCGCCGAAGAAGACGTTCTCGCCCGTGGCCGGGTTCCGGGTGAAGGCCACGCCGGTCCCGGAGTCCGCGGACTTGTTCCCAAACACCTGCAATGTAAAAGAGGGCCATGGGACGAGAGGTGGGGCCGGGAATGAGGGAGGGAGTCGTCGCCCACGGGCGCACCACCCTTACCATAGTCTGGACGTTGCAGGCAGTACCCAGCAGGCCCTGGATGTTGTTATACTCACGGTACCGGACCGCGCGGGGCGTGAACCAGGAGTTAAAGACAGCTGCGATGGCCGTCTCGAGCTGCTCGTGCGGGTCCGTGGGCAGCGCCTCCCCCAGGCCCTTGAACTGTCTCACCACCTCCTCCCAGTCCTCCCCGCTCATCTGCATGTCGTACTTGTAGCCCTTGGCTACCTTCATCTTCTTGATCACCTCCTCGTAGGGATCTGTGCTCTTTCCTAGCACCACATTCTGGTACATCTGGATCAAGCGGCGGTAGCAGTCGAATGCCCACTTCTTGTTGCCCGTCGACTCCACCAGCGCCGCCACGATCTCGTCGTTCAGGCCCAGCGACAACACCGTATCCATCATGCCGGGCATGGACACGGCCGCGCCTGAGCGTACAGAAAGGAGTAGAGGGTTTGACTTATCACCGAACTTTTTCCCTGCTTGCTTTTCGACCTGGGCGAGGGCGGTAAGGTACTCCTCCTTGAGCCCTAGCGGCATTTTTTTCTTGGCTTCGAAAAAGTCAAGGCAAGTAGTGGTGGTAATGACAAAACCTGGGGGCACTGGCAGGCCCAAGCGGGACATTTCACCTGTGTAAAGGGCATTTTAGGTCCTTTTAGGACCACATTCGAGCTTGATGCACCCAGGACTGTGCGAATTCTCCCTCCTCAACTCGACCGCTTGCTTTCTTACATAAGTTTGCTCCCTTGTTGCCCAGCAATTCCTTTTGATCGATGCGCCCTTCGGCAAACATGTATACGCGTTTTTGATTGGGCCCCGGCATACTGTTGTGCGGAAGGATGTTGTCTTGAATTCCCACAAGCTTTCGGTTGACTGTGCATGTTGCAGTTCACCGGTGAGAACTGAGTTTTTTAGAAGGTCCTTCTGTCTCGTCAACGGCATCTATTCCTAAACAAAAAGACAAGTCATCAAAAGATCGACAGCATGCACATGACTCGCAAGCCCAAGGCTGTCGCCTTTTTCCAGATTGCGCCGTGTGTCCTGCTCTACTTGCCTTGGGTCGATCTCCAGAAGTTGGAACAACTGACCATCTAATTCCGCTTCCTACCACAAATGGAAAATTAGAAGCAACAGCATGCCACTCTGCCTTCGTCCAATCGGTCATAAACTACCTTGAACCGAACGTATGAGCCGCAAGCGCTCAGAAAAAGCACGTGATTCCTGTGGACAGGCGGAATGCGATCCCCAGGGTGGCCACATGGTTCCTGCTTGCTTCAACCCGGACGAGCTTCAACCTCCTCACCCGTCCCGCGCCTGGGGTAGGAAACGGGCATCAGGCCACCACGCTTTCCATCCTTTTGCCCCGAAATTCCACAACGAGCAAGCAGCGTGCAAAATGTTCCTTATTTGACGATGTAAGGGGCGAAACGTGTGGAAGGTAGATAACAAAGCTTTAAAGACTACAAACGCAAGGGGGGAAGTGACGCGGAAAATAGTGCTCTTCGCGTGAAGTAATGCAGAAACACGATTTTTATTCATTGGCCACAACCTTGTTCGTTGTCCACTTAATTCGATTCTATCGTAATGAAGGTAAGGATGGGCCTTTCTTAAAACCAACCCAGACTACATCCCTTTCCCCCCGCTTGTGTGATAACATTCGAAGTGCCCACAAGCTTTTTCTACGTGTTATTGTTGACGATGTCGCCAAGCCCTTTTTCTTTCTCTGCAGACTTCATTGAGTCCTTATGCGCAGACATTATCGAGCCGTCCTTTTGTTCATGGTACCCCCCAACGGCAAACTATATCGCGGGATAAGCACCCTCCCCACCTATTTCCCTACATTTAGGAACCAAGTCTTTACCTGCTCATACTATGTACGGGGTTGCCAGAATAGCACCATCTCACTCCGATTCGTTCCCCCAATCTGAGTTCACTTTCCTTCCCCCTTTCCGGTCCTCCGCTATGGAAAGGCGGCAAGCGTCTCGTTGTGCGAGGACATCATGCTTGGCACCATTTTGGAGGCGGCGCCGACTCCCCTGCCTCTCCCTCGTCGCGCCCCCACCCCGACCAACAGCCCTTCCTCCTCATCTCGAGCGCCCAACACACCCCTCTTGCGATACTTTCCCCTCGATCCGGCGCCCTCCTTGTTCTTGCTCACGGCCGTCTGCTTCGCTCCCCCGCTCCCCCGCATTACCTCCTCCTCCACCGCCAGCACCCCTCCGCTGTGCAGCCCGCCGCCCTTCTCCACCACGCCCACAAAGTCTCCAAAGACCGAGATGGACAAGTGGCTCCCACTGTGTCCCTGGCTGCTCCCTTTCCCTCCCGCAGAGGAACCGCCGCCTCGCCCGTTGTCTCGGAGTTTGTGATGGTTCACCCTGTACGGCTGTTTGATCTTGTGCAGCGCCCGCGCCTCGATCTGGCGCACCCTCTCCCGCGTGACCCTGAACGCGACCCCGATCTCCTCCAGGGTCCGCTGCTGCCCGTCGACCAGGCCGTAGCGCATCTTCACCACGTCGGCCTCTCGAGGGTTCAGCGAGTCGAGGAGGCGCTCCACCTGCTCTCGCATGTAGGCCTCGTCCGCCTTCACGTCCTGCAGGGGCTCCGCGTCCGAGATGCTGTCCGAGACACGTACCTCGTCACCGATCCCAGAACCCGACTTCCGCCCGCCCGAAGGCCGGGTGGCGTCCATGGAAAGAGTGTGCTGGGTGCGTTCGCGCAAAAATTGTAATTTCCGCTGCGGGATGTCCACCCTGGCTGCGATCTCTGCCTCCGTCGGCTGCCGACCCAGCTGCGAGGACAACTCCCGCTCCGCCCTCCCGATCTGGTTCAGGAGGTCGTGTACGTGCACGGGGAGGCGCACGACCCGGGATTGGTCGGCCACAGCCCGCATGACGGACTGTTTGATCCACCAGGTCGCGTAGGTGGAGAACTTGAAGCCGCGGTCGGGGTCGAACTTCTCGGCGGCTCGGGTCAGACCGTTCATGCCCTCCTGCAGCAGGTCTTTGAGCTGCACGCCGCGCGAGAGGTACCGGCGCACGATGGACATGACCAGGCGCATGTTGGCGCGGATCATGGTGGTCTTCGCATCCGCAGCCGCCGTCAAGGCCTCGGCCAGTGCCCTGTCCGAGATACCCAACACGTCCGCCCACTCCCGGTGGGTCGGGTCACGGCCCAGCGCTTCCCGCGCCAGGTATTTGACGCGAATGTACGCCACGCGTACCTGCATCTTTCGGGCCAAATCTACCTCCTCCTCGCCGCGCAGAGGGGCTTTGCCTGACCCCTTATTGGGGGGGTTGAGGGGCACACCGTCCTTGCCAGGTCGGCCCCGCGGGGACATACCTCCGGTCGGCATTGCCGAAATAGGGCCTGGAGCAGTCGTAGCTGTGGCAGTGACTGCTGCTGCCGCTGCGGCGGCGGCGGCGGACATGGGTCCCGTGTTGGAAGCAGGATCGTTTGTGGCGCCGATCGCAGGGTTGTTGCTCTGCGTAGAGGCGAGGGAAAACAAGAAAGGTGAAGCTTCACCTATTCTCTGTTGTTCCAGGACGGTGCGGAAATTTGGAGGATGGTAGATACTGCTCGGTAATGACGTGCGCCTTGCGTTGGAAATGCTACTCCCTGCAAGGCCATGATTGGGCACCACGAAGGAAGACACACTGCCGCAGGAGGCCAAAGTCACGAGACAACAGGCTCCCAAGATTAATATTCTCTTCATTCCTTTGTGTCTTTGTCTTTTACTGCTGAAACCCGAGGAACTGTCCGCGGGAGTGATGCCACTGGTCTGAGGATGTGGTTGCTGTTGGGCCTGGCTGAGTTGCTGTGCTGTCGATCTGCAATTGTTGTCGGCCAGCTCTGCTTCGTCTGATAGACTCATTTAACGTCAATTGCGCTGACTTCCTTCCTTGAGTGTGGTTGTTTGTCGTCTGTCTACCCAGCGCGCGGTAGGCGCGGCCGAAATCCACTGGTATTGAGGGAATGGGGGGGGTTGATGTTTAGTAGGTGGCCACGAAGAAGCTCCGAGACAGCGGCTTAGACAGCAACCCCTTCCCGTACAAACACTTCGGTACAACAAATGAAGAATCCCATGAACATCAATTACATGCACAGCTAGTGTCTAGAGACCGCATTCGGTGAACACAAGAGACGTTGACCGTCGACTAGACACGCTGGCGTCCGCATGAGAGGCTCTCCTGTGGGCGCTCCTTGAGGGCTCCCTCCTCGCGGTCATGTGGCTGGCTAAGCACAGTATTGCCTGTCAGACAAAACTACATCGGCCGGTCGCGCCACAAATCGGTCCCTCCTCCTGCACATAACAGCAAGAGTACGTTCACGACAAGCAAGTACGTGGGGGACAGCTCCAGGACGCCCCCAGGCAGGCCGTCTGGTTGAGCGAGACACGTGCGTGAGTGGCGGGGAGCCTCAGGGGAGAGCAGCGAGTATCTTTTCGCCTGTCCGGCCGCTCCCGGGGGCTGAAGACGCCCTGGATGAGGGCTTGGTGGCTGGATTCGGGATGTTTTTGCGCCCACTTTTAATGAATGCACTCGAATTGATGCAGGAGTGGTGACAGGGCCTTGGCCACGTGTCTCGGGCTCACGGTGGGAGCATAACTATGACCAATGCTGCTACGCCCAGCCCGTCTGCTCCCAGCGACGAGGAAGTGGGCCAAGCCGTACTCGATGCTGCTCGATATGGAGACGTGGAAGACTTGCAAGAGCTTACGAGTACCTATGGGGGAAACCATTTGGGGTTTCGTGGAGGGAATGGAGGCAACACGGCGCTGCACTTTGGTAAGACGGCATGTGTTATAATGCGCTGTTCATTTTGTGTTGTTCCTCGAGAACAAAAATTTACTATTTACACGCAAAGTCAAGTAAATGTCTCCGTGCGCTTCGTGGGTTTGTGTCCGCTCCTATCCGATTTCCGTAGCCATTCATCGAATCCCAATCTCCTTTACCCTACAAACACGGCCAGCCTGCGCCAACGGTCACGTTGATTGCGTTGCTTGGTTAATCGACCAAGGGGTAGAAGGATGCGCAGCGAATGAGAGCGGGAACAGTCCTTTACATTGGGCTGTACAAAATCAGCATGAGGCTGTAGTGCGCCTTCTACTGGAGAAACTAGAGAATGTAGATGTCTTGGCGCGGAATGCCTTCGGGAAAAGTGTCTTGACGGAGGGGTTTGCTGGGAAGAGTCAGGGGATTTTGAAGCTGCTACTTGAGCACCCATCGGCGGATGAAGATGCGCTGATGGGTGGCGAAGGACAAGGGCAGTGTCAAGAGGGTAGCGACGGGGGAGAGGTGCTCAAAGCAGGCTTGCAATCGGCAAAAGAAGCAAACGAGGCCTCAGGCGGTGGTGGGGAGGCCACGGTTATCCACCGGTTGGTATTGGACCGAGAGAACGATCCTGACAGAGTGCTTCAGATCCGTGAGCTTGCGATCGAGCACGCAGACGATCCCTTCGGTAAGGCCGCTGCGGACGACACCACGGGACTGGGGGTGTGGCCTGCCGCCCTAGTGCTGGCGCAATGGCTAGTCCAGGAGCGCAAGGAGCTACTCGATGCGAGCACTATCGTGGAATTAGGATGTGGTTGCGCGGTGCCAGGTTTGGCAGCAGCATTGCATGGCCGTCCCCGGGCTGTGCACCTGACGGACCTGAATTCGGAGACTCTGATGAACGCGCGGGCCAACCTGGCCATGAATCGAGAGAATTTCTTGGTTCCTGAGACCGCAGCGTGCGTGCATGTCTCTGCCATGGATTGGGGGGACGAGCAATCATATCCTCCGAGCGCCGTGGGTGCTGTAGACCTGGTTTTGGGGTCCGACCTGGTCTATCAGAAGAGCCTTGCCCCGCTTTTGGCGCAGGTGCTTTGCCGGCTGATGAGGCCAGGAGGCCGCTTTTTGTACGTGGCCCCCGCCACTGGACGCGATGGTCTGGAAGACTTTGTGAAAGGGCTCTCAGACAGAGCGGGCTTGTTTCAAGTGTCGGAAAAGGAGGCGGCACCTAAGCTGTTAAGCAACCCCTTGGAAGGGGGGGGGATGGTGGAAGGAAGCACGGGTTCCCCGCAGGAGGAGGAGGCGGCGGACAGCGCCGATCAAATGTTTTTCCTGCACTTTAATGAACTGGCCACGCAGGAGGTCGTGTATAAACTCTATGAATATGTCAAGCAATAATCTATGTGATTTAACCGAAGCACCGAGGAAAGTTGACTTGATCCGTGTGTTATCCTAAGAAATGAAGTATATTTTATTTTTTCGCATTACCCCCACCGAGAAATCGATATGAGCGCAGTAGTAGCACATATTTCACGTCCAGACAAAACTGAACCTGTCGTCGTACAAGACATTTTGAATCTTCGAGACATGCAGGACGGGAAAGGACATAGCCATGTCGTCAGTGAGAATCCGAATTGGGCGAAAATAACTACTTTTGTCACATTAGATTTGGTCGGACAAATTGTTTGTCGCCCAAGATTCATTAAATCGGCTGCCCAGGCGGTTTTTTTTTTCGTTCCTGGTTTTCGACCACACTGTAAGTGTGCATCCTTCGTGTTTCTCTTCCGGTGGTTTTTGTGTCTGTACTTGGCGCGGCCAGGGCCATCCAGCCTCCCCCCGGGGCCATTCGCTTTTTCTCTCTTTGCCGACCCCGGCGAGCCGGACTGTCCTAAGGCCCCTCACCAATGGTTTCCTATCCGATCTGCGCTCAACTGATTGTGAACTGTTGGGTGAAAATCTGTATTTTGCGCCCTTGGTTCCATGACGGCGTACGTAGAGTTGCCCCGCAGAAATGGAAGCAGGGTAGCTTCCCTATCCTTCATCGGCCCTTTCCTGCTAGCGTCTCTCTCGAATTTCTTGCTCGACCCAAGATTCAAGACGAAGAAAACAAAATCCACACGTGTTCTATTTTGTTACAACGTTTATCGCAGGCTCTAAGCGGGATACATCTTGACTTTTGTGGCCTGTGATGGAGCCCGCGCGATGTGTGCGTGGTACTGCCTTACGTCGCTGTCGGGTCGCTAAATCAAGAGGGGGCAGGACTCGAGCTGTGTGCTTAGCCGCACTAGGACTTCTGGGAGCCATGGTGCCATCAAAGGCTCAGCAACGCAGTATGAATAGTCCTACCAAATCTGACTACAGGCATGGTATGGGCGGGATGGGTAATGGGGAGTATGGTCGTGGCGAGCAGCAACAGTCTCAGGCCTCCAGACCAAGCTCCCTCAGCCACTTTTATGACATTGCCAAAGCGCAGTCTAAATTCCTCGATCCGGCCGCTGAGCGTCCCCCCCTGCCTGCTGATTCTATTTATGTGGTTCAGCTTGAAAAGGGGAAGGAATTGCGGTACGGAAGGCCGGGAAGCGGGGTGCGGGACGACGCAGAGGCCTTGGAGATTTTCGAGGATGTCGCCTACGCGCCAAAGGCAGGGCCCGAGAAAGCGGTCGCACTTTATGAATCTGCATTGGTCTATGCCACAGGTGGGAATGGGGTGGAACGGGACCTGGCCAAGGCTGTGCAACGGCTGGGCGAGTCTGTACAATTGGGGTTCAGCGAGGCCAAGCATACCCTGGCATTTTTCTTGAGCACGGGCTTCGGCAATAAGACACCGGAGGATGCAGCAGGAGTGACTTTCGAGGCACCTGCGGCTGAAGGCGGGTCTATAGGTGCTAATCTAGCCATGGGCTTTCGACACTTGTTCGGGGCGGGCGTTCCAGTCAACTGCTCGGCCGCCTTGGCGGCCTACAAGGAAATGGCGGAGATCACCATGAGGGAGCATAATTACTATCCGGACCTCTTGCTAGACAAAGATCTGCATCTAATCAGTCTGCTTGAGTCCCGGAAGGCGAACGGCAAGAGCGACTCCGCGATTCGCACGGAGCTCCTGAAAGCGGCGGCGACCGGAAAGAGCGCGGAGGCCTTGTTTGAGGTGGCGAAGATGTACGAAACCGGGGCTTACGGGATGGAGGAAGACGAGGACCAGGCTTTTGACTTTTATCTGGCAGCTGCTGAGAATGGGCACGCGGGAGCAATGACCCAGCTGGGGATGATGTACGCGACGACAAGCGGGCCCCACAGGGACGGGGGGGAGAGGGCTTCTCAGTCGTCACTGGCCGAGGATTTGGACACCGCGATCGACTGGTTCGAGAAGGCTGGTGCTCTCGGCGATCCTGGGGCGCTGAATGCGCTAGCATACCTGTACTTGCACGGGAAGGGCGTGGACAGGGCTGTGGACAAAGCGGCGGAGCTCTATCGGACCGCGGCTCAAGCGGGTCACCCCGAAGCCTTACTCAACTGGGGAGAGCTCTTGTTGAGAGATGAAGCCTTCGAGGAGGCCTTGGAAGCATTGCACCAGGCAGAAGCACAAGGACAAATTCTGGCGTCGTTCCGCCTGGGCCAGCTCTACGAGGAGGGCGTGGATGACTTCTATTTCCCCCAATCCTGCGAGTCGGCTGCGGCCATGTACAAGCGCGCGGGTGAGAGTGGATACTGGATATCGGGCGTGCGGTACGGCATCGACCTTTACAAAGCCGGGCTTATGGAGCATGCCGTGACGTTTCTCGCCATGGCAGCGGAAGAAGGCTACGAGATCGCTCAGGCGAACGCGGCCTACATGCTTGAACACCGGATGGGCTACTCCTTGCCTGACGCCGACGACCTGGCTCTGCGCTTTTACGACCGTGCTGCGCTTCAATCCCCCGACCATTACTTCGCCCTGGGAAACCTCATGCTGAGGATGGAGAAGGAGGGTAAATCAACGAGTGCGGTGCCGGGGCCTGTCACGGGTCTGCGACAGGCTATGGGGTACCTGGAGGAGGCAGTGGAGATGGGCCAAGTGCAGGCATTGAGGAAGCTTGCCGAGATGTACGAAGTGGGCGAGGAGGGTGTGCTTGCGCAAGACACCGCGAAGGCTTTAGGCCTCTATAAGCGCCTGGTGACTTTGCTATCGCGGAGTCAACGGAGCGAGAGGGCCCAAAAAATTGGCAACAAGCTGTCGTGGTCCTCTATGATGGACATAGGGAAGCTGCAATGGAAGGTAACAAGCCTGTCAGCGAAGTCCGGCCTCGCAAGTGTCTTACATGGGGGAGATAAGAAGGATGGCGAGAAGGCGCAAGAGGGTATCTTGGACGTGGAGGGACAAGTATCCTCTGCGGCGGAGGGACTTTGAATTTTGAATGTCTTTAGGGGCCAGTCGAGGGATATAAGGCGATGAAAGAGAGGAGCTGCCAGAAAAAGTATGACTGCAAGCTTGGCGGCGCTCAAAGTACTGAGTAATTTTAGCAATGGGAGAGAATGGTGTGTTTGTTGACTAGGAAGGGAAGATCCGATGGTCCTCGTGGCAATGCTCCCGGGCCGACGTGTGTGAAGGCTACTAGACAAAGCGCAGATAACCTTAGCTTTATGAACGGGCACAAAATGACAAATATATCACGTGCTCAACGGAGCACTTATCATTGCTTCCTCGCCTGTCGTTTGCTGGGCTCATTTAAGCCACGACAATTACTTTTCTCGCTCCGCGGCGAGCAGCAAATGAAGCATCGATGCTTGAAATCCCGCTCTAGGATCCCTTTTCTCGCATCTAAGCCCTTCTTGGATATTTATGTGTGGCCAAAAAGACCGCCACTCCTCTCATATTCTGTAGTACTGAAAACGAGGAGTGTAGAAGACTAGTAACGCCTGTTGCTTTCCCTTCATTTGATTTAATACATTCTTTTCACACATACGTCTTCCTCTATTCAACGCACTTTGCTTGCTCAATTTTCATTTCTATGTTTTCTCGCTAAAAAATGCTGATTCTCAAACAGCTTGAATGCTTGAGGCAATTCAATTTCTAGACCAGTTAGGGATGCTCCCTTCACCGCAGCATCACACAATTATCATATACCCAAGTCACTCTTCTAGCTTTTACACCCTCGCTAAATTACTATAAATGAAGAGCGCCGCGAAGGTTACACTCAATCTCCAAAATCAAGGCGGGCCATCATAAGCAGGAACCAAGAACAAACTCTTGCACAGATAACTGACCATGAAGATTTTCAGTATGCTCAAGCACCCAGGTATGCCAGTATTTAATCTTTCCCCGACAATTCTCGTCGCTCTTAAGAGGGTAGGACCCACTGTTTCGGGTTCTCCCGTGGACGAATCTTATACACTAGTCTACCCTCGTTCCCGTCTCCGCTTGCTTTCTCCGTCGGCATGATCTGCACCTCTACTTTAGGTGACTCAGCCACGATACTAAGCAGGAGGGAAAAGTCCAATGGAGCCCCTTTAAGCTCCTTTTCACCCTGAAATCCAAGCAGGCCCAGCAAGTGTTTAGTTCGGTTGAACTGTGCCACCTCGGCGAGCATCACCCACCCTTGCCCGTCCATTTTCGATCGAAGGTAATAATCTCTCTTCAGGTTTTCAGGCGAGAAATAGTAATGTAACTGACGGCGCAACTTGTCCTCTACTTCTTTGCGATCGACGGCTTGCGCGGGACGGGTAGCGGAAGGCTCAATTTGAGGAGACGATTCGTAATTCGCCACAGGGTAAGGTGAAGGCTGATGGTAGGCAGGAGAGTAATTTCGCATATCCGCGTGGCCGTGCCGATGAGAATATGGGTCGGTGCGGCCCAGAGGGGGCATCGGCTGTAGAGTGCACGCGTCGTGGTAGTAATCTTTGCCGGGAATCGAGACCGCTATTCCATGCCCGTGGAGCGCGGGCAAGGGGGGGGGTCGACGCTGCAGTTGGTGGAACAGGACGGGGTACAACGTGGGCACGCATATACGACCACGCGTTCTGTCCATGTACGCGCCATTTCCGTTTGCCTTAGAACTGAAATGAAAAGGCTTGTCTCCGCTGGGTCCATTGTGGATTACTCTTATGGAGCCTGTCTTATTATTTTGAGGCACGTCAGGACGGTATTTCGTGGCGTTGGGAATAGTTTCGCAAATACTTTGAATCTTCTCCGTATCCAAGCGTTTACTGTCGTTGGACATGCTGAGGTTGCCGGCAGTATCACCGTTGCTTCCCACCTTGCTGACCCTATTGCTTGCGTCGTTACCACTACTTGTACTTGTGCTGCTGTCGGTGCTTGTGCTGCGGCTAAGGGAGCCATGCATGCAGCAGTTGACGTTGTTACATTGAATAGAGCGGGCTTGAGCAGTTGTCGGAGTGAAACTGTTAAGAGACTGCGACGATGAGGAGGAGGAGATGGAGGAAGCGGTAGTGTGGGTCGAATAGCTCAAGTTACCCTCACTTTCGAGCGCACCCTGAAGCTGATCAGGCTCGGGGGCAGGTTTCTTATCGAAATCTGGTCTGCGAGGGTTTACTTTTTTTTCATTTTTCTTCTCGTTGCGGGACTTGACCGTGGCCGGTGTAATTGAAGTGCTCTTCTGGTCGACATCTTGGACGACGCCTTCGTTCCTCTCTTCCGTTTCCGCCTTCTGTTTTCTCGGCTCGGCACGGTGTTCTATCACCTTGTCAGCGTTGCAAGCCGCATGTAATGGTTGCTCTATGACGGGGTGGGACACTGCGGCCGGAGACTGGCTCGAACAAGTCGAATTTGACGTTGAGAGACGCGAGCGCTTGGGGCCCGTAGTATCGCTCGGGCTGACTTCGACGGTCGTTGACTTCTCACTCACTCCCTCCTCTGCTTCTTGCTCAAGCTGATATTGGTCCTGTGTCCAATGTCGACACTCCTCTGGCTGCTGCTTGCCCACAGCCACCGTCGACACACCGCCCTCTTCCTTTCTCGACGCCCCTGGCCCCTCGCTTACAGACTCCGGCCCCTTGCCCTCCTGCGCGTCGGCTGAGTCCAGGGACATCGCAGACTCCTCCAGGCCCTTGCTTTTTGCCTCGGTCGATTTAATTGTCTCACATTTCTCTTTTTTTCCGTCCACCTTTTCGGCTCTTGAACGTGGAAAGCATGGCAGCTTTGCCGTCGCGCCAGCATTCCTTTTGTTGCCCGCCTGGTAGCATGAGGCTGTGGGGAGATGTGGCTGCTGTCCCTGCTTTTTCTCGGTATCGTATATGTCTGGCCTGGGTGCTTCCGATTCACCTGTAAGCCTTTCAGACGATGCGTTTCGTCTGGAGAGCGTAGATGCCTTCGACTTGGGACAGTGCGACCCGCCTGTCCCCACCCACTCGAACGCGTCGCCCACAACAGACCCCTCCACAAACCCAGGCGTCACCGATACCATTCGCTGCTCTTGTCCTGCTATCCCTTGCCTAGACATGGGCGAAGGAAAGACGGGTGGTGTAGAGACGAATGCCTGCGCCGCTGGTTGCTGTTTCTCGTGCCCGTAATGTGGCGGCTTCTGAACAAGCTCAAGTTCGCTTCTCTTGCCAGGACACCTTCGACGGCGGCTACCGCTGCCATCGCGAGTCCCTGATTTGCTATATTCTCCTTTGATTTTCTTGGTAGAATGTTCTTTTGGAGTCGGCGACAGCATTTGCGCCTTGGCCTTATTCGACTCGGGTTGTGCTTTCGACCTTCCCGTGCATTGGTGCCTCCTCCTCGCCCATACACGCCAGATAGAGTACATTTTGCACGCGCGCCGCGTGAGCGAGCCGACGAACGGGCGTGACAGGGAAGTCGCCGTCTCGAGAGAGGAAGCTACGTGCTCCGAGAGGGTCCACCGCGCTTGCTGACAGGCCCCCCGGCTCTCATCTGCGCACCAGTTGCCGGTCGCTTGCCCAGCCTGGACCTTCCGCTGTGCGCCACGCTTGACGACAGCCGCTGCTAGTACGGCTGCCTTCTTCTTGTGGCGCCCGCAGCGAGAATGAGAGTGCCTGCGGCTGTAGTGGTAGAAGCCTCCTCCGAGTAGACAGAGCAAGGCGAGCAAGGAGGCCAGGACGAAGGGCGACGCTTTCTCCCCCGCCGTCTGCTGGCCGACAAGGGAGGTGTAGTGGGGTGGTGAGATCGGAGGGCTGGAGGAGGAGAACGTCGATGAGGGAGAAGAAGATGAGGCGGAGCTGGGGAATGGAGCGGGACCGGCTGAGGAAGAGCCCAAGGGCCTGCTCTTCAAGGCCCCTCTCTTGGCGAAGAAGCCACGCAGAGAGAGGCGGGGGGCCAAGAGCGCGTGCTGGTAGGCCTCCCTCACAGCCTCCAAAATCTCCTCCCCGGATTGGAAGCCAGGCAAGACCACGTCCTTCCTCCTTCCCCCCGGCAACCCGCACAATCTCCCCTCCTCCCCACGCTCCACCTCCAAGGCCTCCCACCCCTTCTCCGCCACGGCCGTCAGCGCGCCCAGGTAGCAATTTCCCTCCTCCTGCAGACCCTCCGACACTACCGTCGCCGCCGCCGCTGCTTGCATCTCTCTCACCTTCCCCCCCAGCCGTGGTCCCTGCCCTTTGTCTGCTCCACCCCCCGCCGCCTGCCTGTGGTGCAGGTAGTAGGCCATCCGCGCCTGGGACCGCTGCCTAATCATGCCCAGCCAGATCTTCGCGCGTTCCACACAAGCCTGAGCATTCCATGGCTCCGTGACTGCAGAAAGCTGCCAGACAATATCCAGCATGTGGGCCCGCATAACCTGCGCCTCGTTCCAGATGATTTGGGTTTTGGGGTAGGGGCTGTCGCTATCGCTTCCCGAGGCGGCGACGACGTCTGCAGGACAGGTGGACAAGAGGGCCAGACGGTCCACCATTCCCCATGTACGCCTCCGAAGCTTTAGGCCCTGCTTATTCAGTTGCTGGGCTTCCCCGCCTGCGTCCGACTTCTCCCGATCCTCCTCCTGCCGCCGCACGACCATGTACCGCGCCATCAAGTCGGCGCCTTTGCCCTTCCTCTGTCGCTCATGCTGCTGCTGATGTAGCTGCAGCTCCGAATAGAGGTCGGCCAGGACAGCGTAGCAGGAGTGGTAGTCATCCTCCGGGGCGCCAAGGCTGCCGCCCGCAAGCCCTGATCCTGGCGGCGGCCCCCAGGAGGAGGGCATGGCGTAGAAGAAGAAGGGGTCCGAACCCAGGGCTGTCAAATTAGAATTTTCTGCTCTCGACGAACCTGCCGCAGACACCAATTGTACCTTCCAAAGCATCGGACAGGCGTATTCGAACTCTTCAAGCGCTCGAACCATGGGAGGGTCTCTCCCGCTACCTCGGCTACTGAGCTTTGCGAGCTCCCCTTCCTGCCTCTCATACCGCGCCGCAACAGCCAACATTTGGCCTCGAATGACATGTGCTCGGATCATCAGCATGAAATCGTCATCGTGTAGATATCCATGCCCCAAAGTTTCCTCCAGGGCTCCCCACTCCGACATATTGCCTTCCAGAAGCTCCAGGGCCTCCCTTATCGCGTCCGCTTCCAGCATGTTCTCCTGCTGCAAATACAATTCTAGAAGATCATGCGCCTTATCGTAGCGTGCTTTCCGCACTCTATACGCTGCGTCACTGTCCACACCGGGTTGCAGTCCCATCGGGGATGTGGAGGGGGCAGGGGGCGCCTCGACCCCATTTCCTCCGGCGTTCCGATAGCTCTCGACTTTCTCATTGCCACCCGCATGTCTTGCTTTCGCTGCAGAGGCTCTCCATAGAAGAATCAGACATGCCAATGAAATAGGAATTTGGTAGTTAGCCATCCCCTGGCTTCTCTGAAGCATACTAGCAAGGCTGTGGTGCCCCGCTCCAGCTATCGAGCCTTCCACGGCGGGCAGGACCTCTTGGGGACGTTATGGCGCGCTTTGCTTTCCCTGTGGCGAAAAATGCAGCGATGTTTGTCCGTAGGTGCAAGTACTGTAATTTTGAGGCAGTTACGTAAGGATTTCATTCAAGCGAACCGAGATGTGCGGGTGTTTTATGCGGTGTACCACCCAACATAAACGCCAGGGCTGGGATTCAAACGCATCGCTGGAAATGGGTGCAGGATTCGCCTCGTGCTCCTCTTTCGAAGGACTCTGGCTTGGCACCCCGAGGACACAGTCGGGACCCTGACAGACTTGTCTACTATTTCGAGTGGAGGGAAGCAGTGGGTAGTTCAAGGAGCGCCATGCGCAGATGCTTGCTTGCTAGGGTGGATCGGGCGTGACGCGCCTGCTTCTCGAGCTTCGAAGCGGGGAAGAAACCGCACACTGCAACGCACACTGCAACCCCTCACTTTCCGTTCAGCGTGTCCGTGGAACACGGGTTGGGTCGATATGGGCGGAATTGAGCTTGGACGATCCTCCTGATCACGTGTGACTCCGTGTCCATTTTATCGATATTATGTCCGTGTTGGAGTGATGTGTATTGACATTACGGACGTGGCGATCTCATGTCTTTTTCGCATTCGTTTCATTCGTGCCCTCTGGCGTCGCCAAGTATCAAAACGCTGGTTTACACGGAAAGCGCATTATTGCAATGCCAAAGTCGCCGATGCAAACGATGTGATAATCATTTTACTTATCGTGAAACGATGTAAAGAAAGAATTGAAAAATAAGTGAAAGTAAAGGTCACTTCGTACGCAGGCAGGCAGGCCCCCTTGGTCATCTTCTTTGCGTCTGTCATCATACTTAAGCAGAGACATGGACACAAGAATGCACGAGCCATTCCAGACTTTCTACCTACATACTTCAGCCTTGGGTATGGTGACATTGTTAAAATTTTTAACGTTCCCTACTTTGCTCAACTAACCATCCAGTTCCTTGACATATATGGGAAAGCGGTGCGGCATGGAAGATACAGCCGTGCGCGTCCTTGTCCGTGGTGCTCTGACATGATGCTGGAACTGCAAGATCTCTCTCCGCTATGCCACCCGCTACCTTGCGCTAATTCATTCTCTCGTCATAACACCTTCGGACGTTTCAACAGACAAGGCGCTCGAACGCAATAGTCGCGACCTCATACCGCTGGTAACTCTCCCCGTCCTCCCTTTCTAACGGTGCAGATTCCCCACATTCCAGCTCGATCCGTACAGCTGGGTCTCCGTGGCACCGTGTAGCTGCTTCTTGGGGGGAACGCCGTCACCCGCAACACCCCCCTCGCGGTCCCGGAAGTTCACAGGGTCCCCCTTGATGTCCGATATGCCCACCATGGGTACACCCAATTTCGTGCTAACCTCTGCCAACACCTGCGGGTTTCGGAAATGCGTCACCGCCTGAACAATGGCCCGGGCGCGCTTCTCCGGCTCGGTCGATTTAAAGATCCCTGATCCCACAAACACACCGTCCAGACCCAACTGCATCATCAACGCTGCATCCGCCGGCGTGGCTACCCCACCGGCCGCGAAATTCACGACTGGAAGCTTCCCACTGCGTGCCACCTCTTGCACGAGCTCCAGCGGTGCCCTGATGTCCTTGGCGTACACGAACAGTTCGTCCTCATCCATTGTCTTCAAGCGCCTGATCTCCCGTTGCACGGTGCGCGCGTGCCGCACCGCCTCCACCACGTTCCCCGTTCCCGCTTCTCCCTTGGTGCGGAGCATCGCCGCCCCCTCGGCCACACGCCGGAGGGCCTCCCCCAAATCCCGGCACCCGCATACGAAGGGCACTTTGAACTTGTTCTTGTTGATGTGATTGTCCTCGTCCGCCATGGTCAGAACCTCGGACTCATCGATGTAATCTACCTCGATCGTCTCCAGAATTTGGGCCTCTACAAAATGTCCGATGCGGGCCTAGGAGGAAAGACACGGAGCGACCGAGCGGTTAGTCATGGCCCTTACTGTCATGAGGCCTGAAACGTCATGCATTTCTCAGGCTCAGTCGTAAGAGTAGATGAAATCAGCATGTGCACGAAAAGATTGCGCTCTGATGTCCCTATCTGCTTATGGTTCATCAATCTTTCCTCACGGCCCTCTTGCCTTGATTACTTCTCGTTCACTTCTACAGCCAGATGTGCCGGTCACTTCTACCTTCCTTGCAGCCTTCTCCTAGCAATCTCTGGCTCACCTTAGCCATCACTGGGATGGTCACCGCCGCCTTGATCTCCTTGATCATGGCCGGGTCGCTCATACGCGCCACGCCCCCGTCACGACGGATATCGGCAGGGATGCGCTCAAGCGCCATCACTGCCACTGCACCAGCAGCCTCTGCGATCTTTGCCTGCTCCACATCCACCACGTCTAAGTTCCAAAAATGAGTACAACAATGTCAGGACTGAAGGCAAGAGAAGCAGTGACGGGGACGGGAGGGATGGGTGCTTTGTTCCTCGCCCGGGCTCAGGAGGAAGACTACTTTGTAAAGCAACGCCTGCAAACTTCTGCTAGCCTTCACTGCATGAAGCCATCCACAAAATAGACTTCCCGCCAAGCAATGACAGGCTCGTAAAACGAATCAAGTCAGCCTTACGCAGAGACACGCACTTGCAGTAGAGGCCACATCACCCAACCAGTTGCCCCATTTCAATGACACGCATTTCACCACCTCGTGCCCCACCCTGTCACATACCCATAATGACGCCGCCCTTGAGCATTTGCGCCAGGCCAGCTTTCACGCGAAATGTACCCACAGCCCCTGTCGAGGTCGAGGAGGACGAAGGTCCCCCGTGGGTGCTGCCGTTGCCATTGGCGTGCCCGTTCATGACGACTGGTGTCTGAGATGCCGGCTTTTCATGTGTTGTGAATTGTTGTATTATGACATATTCTGATGATCCTGATCAAAAAGTCCAAAAAAATGAGGCGTGCACTATAAAATAACACGGGCGACGGGCGGCCCACAATCTCTGCATGCATTAGCCTGTGAAGCAGCACTTCGTCAGGACAACGAACGGTGCCTCCCGTGCGTGCATGACAAAAGAGCCACGCTTGACACACTTATACACCGAGCGTGTCACTGCCTGCTCAAATCCACAATCCTTCACACACGTAGAGAGCTCGCATGCTTTTTGGAATGGAAAGGCGAGGTCAGGTCCTGACCGGCCCAGTATCTTGCCTGACTCATCCCAAGCAGCAGAAGAGGAGGCTTCAGCCGCAAATGACGAAGCCTCAAAAAGCGTCACATGTCCACAATAGCATAATGTGCTTCTTATCGCATGCGTTTGGAGCACAGGGAACAAAAAAGACGACAGTCACGCCCGCAAAGCTGCACTCCCACTCACACGGCCCCGCCCAGTCAGCCCCTGCCCTTGCGCCGCCGGCGTCCTTCAACCGTCGATTTAAATAAGTGGCGTCATCGGCCCATGCGGTATCATCCCCGCCGGTCCTCTGCCTGTCCCTCCGGTCTTTCCGATAAGGGCGACAAAGTTTACAAAAACAAAATGCTTTACGCTCCATGAAAAAGAAGGAATGAATTTCATTATTTCCACTTTTATTCTGCAAACTCCGTGTGTGTGTGTCGGTCGACGACGCATTTCTCTTCGTAGGGATTCCCTCTCTGATCAAGTTTTCTTAGCTTACCAGATGGACACTGGCAGGCATAGACGCACCGATATGTAGCCAAAATACACGAGCTATAGAAATAGTAACTTATTATTAGGACACAAAACCCTTTCTAGTCGGCAAACAGTCCTTTTCACAAAATATTTTCTACCTCCGTGAAGGACTCCTGATAGTGAATGTGAGAGCATTCTTGGTCATCTTATAGCTTTATCTCACACTCGGAATGCAGGAAAGCTAGTGCGAAGCATGGCAATTGAGCAATTCGAGATCTTGAAGAGCCTTGGGGAGGGTGCTTTCGCCAGCGTCCACAAGGCAAGTACAGCCGGACACCTTCCCTGCGCGCATCGCCTCTTTAACTGATAAAATTCTTTTTGCCTCCGCGGCAGGTGACACGATTGGTTGATGGTAAAACGTATGCATTGAAAAAGGTCGACGTGAGCTCTTTAGATGACAAGGAACTTCTTTCTGCATTGAATGAGATCCGCCTTCTTGCATCCTTCGGACATCCTCGTATTGTGCGGCTTCACGAGACCTTCATGGGTAAACGGAGAGGGATTTAGGCGCGTGGAAGGGTGTAGAACGAAGGTTGACCAAGATTCTTTTGTAGATACTATGCTTAGCAAGACTTTTTCAAAGAAGTCCTGCTTGTCCTCCTGCTCGCTCTCAGCACCTTCTTAGATGTCACGCTTCGCCTCTAGGGTCAACTGCTTATCTGTGATCCCTTTTCTTCAAATTTTCACATGCAGATGGAAATAACTTGTGCATTGTCATGGAGTATTGTGGGTGGGGTGACCTGGCGATGAAGATCAAGCGATATGTGAAACGCAGGGAGTACATCGATGAGCGCGTCATCTGGGTCTACATGATCCAGATCTTGGAGGGCCTGAAAGCTCTCCACGAGCGCAACGTCCTCCACCGTGACCTAAAACCCGCCAACTGCTTCCTGGCGGAGGACGGCTCTATCAAGATAGGGGACATGAACGTTTCCAAAGTCATGAAGGACGGCAACGCCAAGACACAGATCGGGACGCCTTACTATATGAGCCCCGAAATCTGGGCCCGCCGCCCTTACAACCATGCCACTGACATTTGGTCTCTTGGCTGCCTTATTTATGAGCTGTGTGCTCTGCGTCCTCCCTTTCTTGGCAACAATATGAGTGAACTTAAAACGGCCGTGCTGGGAGGCAATTTCAACCCCGTCCCCTCTGTTTACTCGAAGGATTTGGGGTCTGTCATTGCGCGAATGCTTCTAGCTGCTGCCAGGGATCGTCCTTCCGCTGCCGAGGCTTTAGCCTATCCGGAGGTTAACGCACGCAAATGTCTGGTTAAGAATGTTCTGCGCGAGGAGGAGCTGTACACGAAGGGAGGAGTGGGCGGATACGGAGCTGAGGACGCGCTGATGCCTACAATTCACATAGGTTCCCTACGTGAGCTCGGTGTTAAGCTTCCAGGGCCTTCCTACCCCTCCGATGGCCCTCCCACTCCCACAACACCCATCATGTTGGCCCATGATGCCTCTCCTGTCAACGAGAAGGCGACGCTCGCCAGTCCCATCCACCATCGCCAAAAACATGAACAGGAATTTCCCGCGTCCGGAAGCCCTTCCCATCACCGTCGAGCTGGCCTTCCCGGCGCGAAAAGTGAAAGTCACTCCCCCTTGTCTCCTTCTATACCTCCAATAGATAAGGGGCGACAGCAATCTCCTGGTGTGGGAAGTCTTGACAGAGACTTGAGCGGCGCAAAAGAGCGCGGTTCGGCTTCTTACCCGCAGGATCGTCGTCGGGTCCCGACGCCCCCTCCCAATGGCGCTCCCGCCAAGCCACTCCCCATTGGCAGGATTCCAAGTCATGGAAAAGGTAGCAGCGCGGCCAGCAGCAGTCTGCCAGTCTTGAAAATCAAGACAAGTAGTAGCGGCAGCGGCCACGTTACCCCAGTCGGAGGCGTCGGCGACGAATACTCTATGTTGCCGAGAACGGAGCAGAAAAATAGCGTCAAAAATGTGCTACAGGCGGTGCAGAAAGAGATCTCGCGGCCTCCATACTGAGCGTGAAAGAAGCATAGTAATGTCAATACTCGTGAAAATGTCTTGAAAACATTGCAACTTTTCATGTAAAGCAATTCATAGAGTAAAGCTTTCGAAGCAGGAAAATGTATTGCATGTTTGCATTAACTGGGGACTTACAAATACGAACGGGAAAGCGTCGAGGACATAGAGCTGAGGGTGACAGATCGTGAGAGCGTTACCGTCCGTACACTTTGTCACGTCCTCGAGCAATATGCCCTTGGGGAACGAAGTGTACTAGTCGCAAGAAAAGTGAATGCGGAGGAACATGTCTTTGCGTGGTTGCTTAGATGCATGAGGTTCCTAGAGGGAAAAGATGAAGAAAAGAAGCCTTTCTAAATGCTCAACGCAGAAGTACGCCGAGCATACCGCGGTCTGCGGTGAAACTGTAAAAACGTGTATTAATTTCACGAGGTCGTAAAGGGCAGCGACATACAAAAGAGGAGAGCAAAACGTTGGTGCTACTGAAATGTGGGTGTAGCAACGTTTCATCTTTTTAGTCATGACTGAAATGTCGTTGAAATGGGAAATTTGGTGAGACGCATGGGAAACTAAAAATTACGAATGGCAATAACGGTAATGATACACCATCCAGCCTTGGTTGGGCTTTAGCCTTCTGACACCGTGTCGCAGTCACAGATTGCTTCGTTACGTCGATCAATACATGCCCAGTCTTCTGCCAGTTGGTCGTGCAGCTTGCGCATATTTCAGCATGTTTGATGTGCTCATGCGAAAAGCATCACGACAGAACAGACTTGCTGTCAATAAAAATGAATTTCTCTAAACAATTATGATCGCTTACGCTTCTTTGTCCAAACGCCTGCCCTCCTCATTCCTCTTATCCGACGAAGAAGATCATGTACTGCCCATCTTTTGGGTTAACACTCAGTTTTGCGTACCGA
>Ga0102934_1000269_pt1 | contig 33293 bp, 35 predicted proteins | sample SalPonR2_A_D1_MG_FD_78175 | JGI IMG/M metagenome (GOLD analysis project Ga0102934, IMG submission 78175) | Salt pond soil microbial communities from South San Francisco under conditions of wetland restoration - Salt Pond MetaG R2_A_D1_MG | ecosystem: Environmental > Aquatic > Marine > Intertidal... | reverse complement strand
GTAGCCGGGGGGAGGCGGAGGGGGAGGCGGGGGAATGCTGCCCTGCATCCCGAATGGAGGCGGCGGGGGAAAATACTGCTGTTGCTGGTGCTGAGGTTGGCCCGCCCCTGTGTTGGAGGGAGGCGGAGGGGGGGCGCCCATGCCCGTTCCGATCTGCCCGGGCCCAGTGGCGAAGAGGGTGTGGGCCTTGAAGCGGACTGCCTGCTGGTTGGAGGCTGCGAGCAGGCGCTCTGCTTGGGAGCCGTGCCGCTCGCCCTTACTGTCCTTCTTGTAGGCGTACTGAACGCAGATTGGGCGTCCGCCCAAATATGCTCCGTTCATGCACTCGATCGCGTAGTCCGCCGCCTCGAAGCTGTCAAAGGAGACGAAGCCGAAACCCTTCGTGTGCCCTGTGTCGGGATCAAACATCACTTTAGGTGGCTGCGTGATACCTCCAAAAGCTGAAAATGTGTCGTAGAGATCCTTCTCGTCCACCTCGGCCGCCAAATTTCCAATGAAGAGGTTGGCCCCCACGTCCACCGTCTTCCTGTCCTGAGAGGCCTTATTCACCCGCAGAGGCTTCCCGTACATGCGCACCATGTTCATGATCTTCACGGCGTAGTCGGCGTCCTCTTCTGAGCGGAACTCAACGAAGCCGAAGCACTGGTGCATGCCCGTTACCTTGTCTCGGGGCATATGTACGTGTACCACGGGCCCTACATTCTGCATCAGTTCCCAGAGCAAATCCTCCGTCACTTTCTCGTCCAGACCGCCGCAATACACCGTGGCATCCTGATTCCGCTGTTCAATCGCACCAGAAGCCATCCCTGGAGGGTGTGCGTGGTGCGATGGCGGATGTGGCCTCGTTAGCTGTGGTGTGCACGGCCTGGAGGACAAGAGGTCTCGCTGCTCGGACTCTCCCCTCAGAGCCCCCTCGCTGCTTGTCGCCCAGCACTATCGCACGCACCGAGTCAGCAGTCCCTCCATCCCACTTCCTGATTCCCTACATTCGAAAACAGGCAGTGATGCCGTGGTCAAGATGCTTGCTCACCACATTGGGGTTCTTGCAGGTGAGTCATAGCTTTTTCAAGGGCCTATTTCTCTGCTCTTTCCCTTTTGTTCCATGTTAGATCCATTGCGCTGCTCGATTTATCCGATGACAAATTTTTCGAGAAACCACATGAAAGTCAAGTAATGAGACATCTTCCGTTTTCCTTGTAGAACCGTCAAAGGCCACCACGATGATCTACTCCATTTTAAAGCAAGTTTCTTTCCTAATCCCACCATTATCCTTCATTTGCCGCCTCAGGTCATCAACCGGCATGCTTTCTTCTGGCACGTCTGCCCCCACATTCAGGCTGTCCAGCAGCGGCATCTTTCTTTTGACCCTCACTCCTCGATGCTGTCGAGGAGGCGCGATTCCTTTTCTATGATGGTCACTAGCACTGGCGGCAGCAGCGAAAAGGAGGCGGCTACGATGGAACGCGAAACCCAGTATTTTCTGACAGTGAAGACGCACACAAACATATCCCAGATCCAGGCAGAGGAGTGGAACTCTTTGTTGCGCTTTGAGGACTCCCCCTTCTTGCAGCATGAGTGGTTTGATTGCCTGGAGGCCTCGGGATGCGCAGTGCCGGCCACAGGATGGAACCCCTGCCACCTGACCATCCGCATGGTCACAGGCCGGGGCGGGGAGGTTGCCGAGTCCAACGATCCGGGCGAGCTGGTGGCGGCCGCGCCTGTATATATCAAGACTCACAGCATGGGCGAGTTTATATTTGACAACGAGTGGGCGAGCGCGGCCTACCGCTCGGGCCTGGACTACTACCCCAAGGTCCTGGTGGCCGTCCCGTTCACGCCCGCGTCCGGCGCCCGCCTCCTGCTCAAGAGAGGCCTGTCGCAACCCATGCAGCGAGAGATACGCAGGATGGTGGGCGGCTTCCTTCAGGACCTGGCGAAGAGCAACGGCTTCTCCTCCGTGCACGTCAACTTCTGCGAGGAGGAGGAGATCGGAGCCTTGCAGGAGGCCCAGCCCCCCTACCTGCACCGGACCTCCATGCAGTTCCACTGGGTGAACAGGAACAAAGACAAGGATGGACTGCCATACAGTAGCTTTGATGAGTACCTGAGTGCCTTCCGGAGCAAGCGCCGCATCAAGATCAAGAAGGAGCGGCGCAGCATCTACGAGGACGCCGGCCTGACCCTGCAGGTGCTCCGCGGCCGCGACATCCCGGACTCTTACTTCGACTCGGACCTGATCTTCAAGCTCTACGTGAGCACCATCGACAAGCTCTTCTACGGCAGGCAGTACCTGAACGAGGCCTTTTTTCGCCTCCTCAAGGACAAGTTCCGGGAGCCCCTCTGCCTGGTGCTGGCCAGGGACGCGGGCGGCGAGGTCGTGGCCGGGACCTTCAACGTCATCAGCAACGACAAGCGCTTCTACGGCCGCTACTGGGGCTGTGTCGCACCAGAGGACATCAAAAATCTGCATTTCGAAACCTGCTACTACAAGTCGATCGAGTACTGCATCGAGGCCGGGCTGGCCGCCATGGAGCCAGGGGCGGGTAACTCCGACTTCAAATTCATGCGGGGGTTTGAGCCCGTACACGTGCACTCCATGCACCACCTTGTGCACCCCGGGCTACGCCAGGCAGTGGACGACTTCCTCCAGTACGAGCGGAGGGAGGTGTCGGGAACGGTCGAATACCTGAGCGAGAAGAGCGCCGTGCGGGGGCGCAGGGATGGTCAGGGGGGGGAAGGCGGCCAGGCGCTGGGGGAGGGAGGGGAGTAGGGCAACATGATTACGAGGCTGCATGCCCACTGCCTGTCGTTAGGGCGGGAAGACCGCGAGGAACCGTCTCATGTCGATAAGGAGAGACTACCCGCAAGTGCATTGTAGAGTACATGAAATCCAGACGAAGGCAAAGCGAGCTTGGCTTGTGATGAGAAGCCTGCTGAGCTCTAGCTCGTCCTGATCCGCGCCATTTCTTCGTGTCACATAAAGCACATTGTTCTTCCTTTCCTAGTCGTGTGAGTAGGCATGAAAACTTCCGGGGCAGTTCCGAGTCCGCACCTAGGTAGACCCTAGCAGCCCCCCAACGCGTCGCTGTCTCACAACCCACCACTGGCACTAGACGGTCCGTCATCTTGTCACTATGTCACATTCACGGCTTTGTATCATAGTGCTCGTGTCCGCCTCCCCTGCCTGTCCAAAGAGCCCCACTGCCCCCGCCGCTCGTGTCCACCACCTTCACCCTCTCGCTGTTGCGCCGCCCGTTTCTCAGCGACAAGCTTGTCACTTGGTCGCGTACAGACGAGTCCACTCCTTCGCGTTGGCGATGGCCCGGTCCTCGTCCGCCTTCCAGAGCTCCGCCACCTGGTTGTTGAGGGGGTCCTCCGGGTTGGGGCAGGACTGGGGGGCGGGAGGTGGACGAGCCCTGTAAGGTCCTGACGGCCATCTCCTTCTACCTGCCGTCCACTACTTACCAGAAGAGCCTGGATAGAAAGGAGAACGGTGCGGATCTGCAGGGCGGGGGACCACTTGTCCTTGAGGATGTCGAGGCAGATGCGGCCGAGTTTGTCGATGTTCGGATGATACATCTTGGTCAGGAAGCGCACCTTGGGGGGAGCCATCGGGTAGTCCGCGGGGAGAAATAGCTCTAACTTGAAAATGCCCTCTATAACGGCGAGAGGGAAAGGCGGGACCCAAGTGATCAGAGCTCTTCGAGAAGACTCCGAGATACAGACAGAACTCTTTACTGCTCTTTACCCTATCCGATGCACAATTCATCGGACCCTACTTACGCTGATAGGGAGATGATTCAGGGCCCTCGATCACGACGTTGAAATAGCGGAAATTGTCTTCGTAGGGTGTCGCGCTGATTCCAGGCACTGGCAGCAAAAATCGTGTGGATAATCATGAGAAAATAAGGTTATTGAAGGCAACCTCAGAAAGCGGGAAACTGCCCCTTATCGTACCTGGCTCAGAAATCAGTCTTTGAGTTTCCTAAATGTACAGAGGCGTTTGGCATTTGCGTCGAGAATTAGGTATATGAGACGCCAGAGGTTTAAGCGGCCCTCCTTGTCGACCCTCAATCTCACCTTCACGATCCGTCGAGGCAACGTCGCAGACATATTTGAGCCGGGACCTTGCCTGGGACTGGGAATTCTCAGCGTGCCTCCTCACTCCTCTACCGGCTGATCTAATAGGCTGCCAGATTCCCCGGCGTAGGCCCTGTTGTGAGGAAAAGTATGGCGTCGCAGTTAGCACCTGGGCCCACCCGAGAGAGGGAGGGCCTTGCGGCCATCCATCCCACATTTGACACCCCGCCACATTGCAGAATGCGCTAGATGAATTGTTGGGAGATAAACACAGCCGTACCATCCTGCGAGCGTGGACCCGTGTGCTCAAAGCCCCCGTTCCCGAAGCTCCTGAGGCTTTTCGGCTGGCGATGACTAGCCGTCAGAGCCCCCTCCTTCCCTTCGACATGGTCGAGGCGAGGCCTGCCACAGCCATGAGGCGCTCTGGCTCACGGGGTCACGGATTTGCCTGACTAAATGCCACCTTTGTCAGATTGTACAACAAAACTGCCGACATGGTCGATTAATGTGTATAATTATCCACATCATTCCGGCCGACGGCCTCCCCTACTTCCCCTCCCTACTGCTAGTAGCTCTCTGCACAGGGAGTGCCGGACGGCTCTGCCGCCCCAGTCCGGTAATCTATTGCGCTGATCCCCGGCGTTTCTTATCAGCCGTCTGATATCTTGCGCCATGGAACCGGGCAGTGAGCGACTACTTGACAACCCTCCGCAAGATGGCATTTCCTCGCTCGCATTTTCCCCCAGCAGCTCCAACCTGTTGTTGGTCTCGTCCTGGGACAAGACCGCACGTTTGTACGATACATCATCAAATGTAGCCAAGGGCATCTGGCAGAATCATGCTGCCGTCCTGGATTGCACAGTGCAGGACGATCACACAGGATTTTCGGGCGGACTGGACAGGGCTGTTCGCAAGTAAGTTCCGTGACTTCGCAAGAGTGGGAGGAGGCTCGGAGATCGAGGCCAAGCCCGTTCTATCTTGTCTATCCCCAATCTTTATCTATTCAGAGTACGCGCATACCTGTATCCTTTGAATTAATTTGCCGTCATACGAATTGTGCCGTAGGATTTATTTGAACCAGCCAGAGGACCCTGGCCTGAATATCGGCAGCCATGCCGGGGAAGTGAGCTGCATGGAATTCTCGAGGGAGCTGGGGGCTTTGGTAACCGGCGGATGGGATGGCAATGTGCACATTTGGTGAGAGGCGGGAAGGAAATGGATAAGAGAAACGAAAGAAGGACTTGGAAGTAGGACGGAGATGGCCAGTGGAGTCGTACCCTCAGCCGTTGCCACGGAGTCTCCCTCGGACAAAGCGCACGCACGCTCTCCCGCTCCTTTCTGACACCCATCCACCACGTACGCAGGGACCCGCGCAGCCAAGGAAGGGCGCAGAGTCTGCCGCCGTCGGAGAAGGTGTTCACGCTGGCGGTGTCAGGCCAGCGGCTAGTGGTGGGGACCTCGGATCGGTCCGTACTCATCTACGACGTCAGGTGAGGGTAGAGGGCAGAGCGCGGAGATCGGGGCACAAGAGTGTCCGTAGCCATGATCATGTGGGTGCCTGAACATTGAGCGGGTCTCTTCTTGGTGCGTGTCGCCACCTGCGGGATTCGGGGGCCTTCAACAGCACTCGCGCGCCTCACGCATGCTCTACCTTTTTAAACACCCAGAAAACTTAGCGCGCCGGACGACCGTCGCGAGTCCTCCCTAAAGCATCAGACTCGTTGCATTCGTATCGCCCCGGACCACAGCGGTAAGCTCCTCTCCTCCGAAACGCCTCCTATGTGACCGTGTGCTAGCTCCAATCCACTCGAGGCTGCGAGCAGTCCCGTCGCTCATGGGCAGCATGCTCTCTCACCCCCCGTCGGGCCTCACAGGATACGTGCTGGCCTCGGTCGAAGGCCGCGTGGCGGTCGAGTACTTCGATCTTTCAACCGAGGTGCAGGCTCAGAGGTACGCGTTCAAGTGCCACCGGCAAGATAACCTCGTCTACCCTGTCAACGCCGTCGCCTTCCATCCCACGCACGGCACGTTCGCCACGGGGGGATGCGACGCCATGGTCTATACCTGGGATGGACAAAACAAAAAAAGGCTGGCGCACTTGGGTCCCTACAAGACTAGCATCGCGGCCCTCTCCTACAATTTTGACGGCTCCCTCATGGCAATAGCCGCTTCTTACACCTATGAGGAGGGCGAAAAAGAGCACCCGCCCGATGCCGTATATTTACGATGCCCCTTGGAGGGGGAAGTTAAACGAAAAGTAAAAGCAGGGGCATGAGATGAGTGGCTTTACATGTAATGCAAACATTCATAACATACCGTCCAGAAGAAATAACTTTTGTCTCTTCGTTAAACATTTAATTCGTTACGCTTGCGCAAGGGATAGGGTGATAGTCTGTGATTCCCATGTGCCGATCATTTTGTTAGATTCAGCGGCCTTGGAGCTTGCAGAAGCTTCTGGTAAGGTATCACGCATCTAGCCCGTACCCAATTCACACTTGCTTCTGAATGGAACAATCAAGCAGTAAACAAAGCCAGGTTCGAAAGTTGTTGCCCTAATTGCACGCATGCACCGGTGCTACGGTTGTGAGGGCACGGTTCATCCCGTAAAAAGTATCGGAATTTAGTCTGGTAGGCTGAGGTCGTGGGAGCCCTCTTATGATGTGGCTTTGAAGGGATAATTGTGCAGAAGGTATGCGTGGGTAGGAATGAGAGAACAGCTAAAAGGAAAGATCATCAAGAAAACCTGGTTTATATGGACAAGGGCTCCACGCTTCACTTTCTAAGAGCAGAAACAAAAAGATGCCGGCTTGACATCATATGACTAGAGACACAGAAACCCGTGTTGACCTGGTTCCGTGCGGGTGGATCGGAACGTGAGATGAAGCGGAGCGTATGATAAAGAACTTGAAATTGATTGTCAGGAGAAGCCGCCGCCTGGTAGGTAAACCCGGTCATGTACGTGGATAAGAACCGCGAAATACATTTTAGGAGAACACGAAGCAGAAAGAAGTTGCGCGTGTATCGAAAGCTTTTGAAGGGTACCCCGCCTAAAGCAAAGGAGTGGACGTTGAAAGTCATGTCAAAGCCTGTCCTAGCCTCAAATTCAACTTGCCCAAAGACCCCAGCTTTTAATGCCTTTGACCACGGATTCAAACCTCTGGACAACACAGCACGTTCAAACCATTACTGGTTCACCAACTATTTTCGTTGATTCGGAAGGAGGGGACCAAGTGTGCGTTACTGAATTCTCGCCATTTTTCTCGTCGGTTGCCAAGTGGTGATGCCATACCAACACCCATCACGCGGTTGAAGCACCACGGGAGAGGCGATCAGTCCTCAAATTCAAAGTGTTTATTTGTGATGGTATTCCGCAATCCAGTATAAATGCCGCGGGGAGTTGGACACGGTTGACATGTGTTCTTGTCACGATCGTGTGATAATGGCAACTATATTGGCTATGCACCTCACGATCCCTCTGGGTCCCTCGCTCCTCGCCCACCACTACCACATGCAACCCACAGGCTGCAGCGAGTGACGACGTTGGTCATTCGAAGAGGCGTGACAACATTATTATTATTGTCCTGCCAAAGCGGCATGTTTTGGAGATCGTCATCGTCGCAGCAGCCACAGGGGTCCCCGCCTCCACCTTCGCAGCATGTAGGGGACGATGGCTATGACCAATATGTGTGGGAGGAGGACGAAGAGACGCGGTCCATCGTAAACGCTGTCCGTTTTAATGAAAGTCCTGAAATGGAAAGCATTGGCAGTGAGGATGGCATTGGTGAGGACCACGAGGGCCTGGACGACGAGGAAGGAAGGGAAAGCCACCGGCGACCGTCGGGGTCTCCCTTCTCATTTCTTTTCAATCGCTTCGGCCACGAGGAAGGAAGCCAGCAGCTGCTCAGCGGAAGCCGCAGATCACTTCAAAAAATACATCCCAAGAATTCGCGCAACAGCATGAAGGCCGAATCGAGCGGCGGCAGCCTAGCGAGCATGGGGGGGTCACCACGCCCTTCCTCGCGAGGCTCCCCGACGGTGCCTCGGCCGGCCAGCCGATCCTCTACCCTCCGAGCCCGCTCTCCTCAGGCCAAGAGCCTTCTCCGCGCCGATGCCATCGGCCAGAAGTCTCAGCAGCGGCTGGAGCACCTGCAAGTGCCGTCCAGCGAGGGCTTTGCCCCCGTACAGCGGTCCGGGTCGGTGCCCGGGCGCCTTGGGGACACTTCATCGAAGCCATCCCACGCAGCCATCGCAGCGGCACATCAGGCCGACCGCATGCGTGGAAGAGCGTGGGAGGGGAGTGGGACGAGGGTGGATGAGATGACCGGGGCGTGGCAGGCGGTGTCCATGGGAGGGACGAAGAGATTGATGAGGGGCGACGGGTCACAGGTGATGATAGGCATCGGATCGGGAGAGTCGCGCAGTCACCTTCCCTCCTTAAACGATGTGGGTCACTTCAAGGAGGATTTGGAAGGAGGAGAGGAGGAGGACGAGGAGGGTTCTGCAGTGAACGCGCTGGTGACCTTCGGCTACTACCTGGTCATGCCCGCCCTCAGGTAAAATTGGAGGAATAGCTCTTTGGGAGAGCGCGTCGAAGAGTGGGGCTGAGAAATGAAGCCAGCTAGTCCACTCATGGCGTTGTCCCCCTTTGGTGCTGCCAGCCTGTTCCACTGCTCCCACCGCATTCTCAGGTCCTACCCCGTGCGCGTCCTCTCCTCCGTCATCCTCCTGGCCGGCCTCGCTCTCTGCGTCATCCTGGCAGCCGTGCATTTGCCCATTCGACTGAATAAGCAGAAGAACGTGAGGGGCGAACCACTGACATTCAGTCCTCCCGAGGGTCACATAGGTAAGGCTGATCGTCCTCGGCCCCTCTCTCGGGCCGGGGCCTGCCTTTCAAGTAGATCTCACCCCTCTTTCTTATCGCATCTCTTTGGCCTTTCCTCTTACCCCCAAATGGGGCTGATTTCTGTTTTCCCTTGCCACGGCGCGTTGAACAGAGCCCCCCCCACCCGTTCAAGAAAATACCCCCCCCCCCTCCACAGGGCCCATGCTGGGCGCGGCCGAGGGCGGTCTCTACCGGAACCTATTCGCCGAAATGCTGCACAAGTCGGACGCAGAGGTGGAGAAAAAGCTACAGGATACCTGGCGCTTTCTTTTCGAAGGCGATGTGAGCACGGAGGCCATCTATGTCCCGGTGGGTGAGACCCCCGAGGGCGACAAGCTCGGCTACGTGCTCAACACGGAGAGCGGGTGGGTGACGAGCGAGGCCATGTCCTACGGTATGATGGTGGCGGTGCAGTACGACAGGAGAGAGACTTTCGACGCCCTCTGGTCCTGGGCCTCGCGTTACATGCGCCACGTGACAGGGCGGTACAAGGGCTTCTTTGCGTGGAAGTGCTCCTTGGCGGGCCGGAAGCTCGACGGGACGCCCGCCCCGGACGCCGAGGAGTGGATCGCGACGGCCCTCATTTTCGCGAACAACCGGTGGATGTCGCAGGGCCGGTACGACTACGAGAAGGAGGCGGTGGCGCTTCTCCTGGGCATGGGGGACCCGAGGCGAGGCATGTTCACCAAGCACGGCGAGGTCACGCTCAACCCCGTGCGACCAGTCATCACGAACCCCTCCTACCACCTTCCGCACTTTTACGAGGTCTGGGCGAGATTTCTTAACGATCGCGGCCAGTACCAGCTGGCTTCCTTCTATTTGCAGGCGGCTGAGCGCTCTCGGCGACTGCTCCATAAGGCCGTGGACCAACACACAGGCCTTTCGGCCGACTACACGGACTACGAGGGCGTCGGTGTCAAGGACTTGGCGGGACACTCTAATTTCCAGTGGGACGCCTGGAGGGTAGTGGCCAACGTGGCTGTTGACTGGTCCTGGTGGCGGCGCGACGCCTGGCAGCAACGCGAAGCCGACACTTTGCAGGCATTTCTGATCCGGCAGGGCATCCAGGACTACCCCTCCACCTACGCCCTCAACGGAACGGCCCTCTTGAAGAGCCACTCCGTAGGTCTGGTGGCCGTGAATGCCGTCGCCTCTCTGGCGGCAACGGATAGGAACGTGGCTTCGGCCTTTGTGGCTGAATTATGGAACGCGGCTATCCCCAGGAACCAATGGCGGTACTATAACGGCATGCTTGTCTTCCTCTCTTTGCTGCAGGTTTCAGGCCGCTACCGGAGTCTGTATTGAATGAAAGCATCCACAACGGGAGGATGACGATACGTGTATGAGCTGACACATCAGATGGGTGTAGGCCTTTGTACTCGAGGCCGTGGTGACTCGATGCATAAATCGCTCTCCCGCCCGTGGGTCTTTTTGTTTGCATATGATTATTAGGACAATGTAAGAATTTAAAGAGCAAAGATCTAGGCTGGAAAATGCTCGCGAAAATGCAAATAATAAGGGAGCATGTGATTTGGTCCCTTGTGGGAGGGTACGTCGGATCGAATAGGAGAAGAGCCTTCTCAATTTTGATGTGTGTGTGCGTCCTGACGCATAGATTCAAAGAAGGCGCGGCCGAGGGGGGTTGCTGTTGACAGAGTGGATGTTGTCATATCCAGGACTCTAATGCCCGCCGCCCGAGGCAGGCGTACATTTGTACGTTGCACACAGGAAATAAAAATACACTAAAGTATCCGTAAATCTACGCAGTACCAGCCAGGACGGAAAAGTGCGGAGCATACACGCACGAGTCGCTGATGCGAGAACGATTAAAGTCAGAAGAGGCCTCGCGGGAGTTGAAAAGGCGCGGAAGCATGGATAAAGAGGGTGACAGCAATGACGACAGTGCGTGTGCCCGAGTAATTTCCATGTGCGTTTTCGACGAAGAAGGCTATCGCCATCTCAAACACTCGACTGCGGCCCAACTTACCAGGCTCTAAGGCCTGCTAGGGAAGGGGTGGAGACTATCCATGGTCAAGTAGAAGCAAGAGTGTCTAAAGAGTGAAAATTTGTCCAGAAGAGAGGGCTCCTACTCCCACTTGAAGACCCTATGTGCACAAAAGCGGTTATAATTTCCTGTGACAGCCTAAATAGGTAAGGGGAGCCCGTGTGTGAGAAGCAGATATGCGCAAACGAGCAGCTTTCAGGACGTGGACCTTGTCAAATGTAGCAAGTAATTGTGTCCACTCCTTCCCCCGTCAGTCAATTGTCTATGAAGGTGATTAAAAAAACATAAAACTGCATGCGAGGGAAGATGCACGCGTCTGGTACTTTGATATCGTTCTCGTATAAAACATCTTTGCTCTATGAACTTCTCGACAATCCCTCCGTCCCCGCCCGAATGTATTTACGTCCTAATGTCTGACAGCCTCGGGAGCAGGGATGGCCGCCGATCCCGGTAGCACCTCCAGAAGGGCCGCTGGCATCACGGCAGTGGCTCGCTCTAGCACCTGCCGAACATCCAGAGACGGCTCCAGCAAGGCTTGGTCTAACGTTGCGCGGAAGCGCTTCCCCATCGGCTCCCCCGCGAATAAATTGTGCACAGGCTTAATGAGCAAGCGACGCATCCTGGCCCCCCCCCTCGCTTCCTCCTCCTGCGCGTAGGCCCCATACCTGTCCAGAACCTCCCTCCTCGTCAGACCCGGGTTCCCATCCGCTGACCCGAACACGCGTGCGTCCACATCGCTCCAGTAGAAGGGACGGGCAACGACGGCGCGCCCGATCATGACGCCGTGCACTCCCTCCCGCAGGTGCTCGGCCACGTCCTCGTAGGAGAGCACCCCGCCATTGAGGGTGAAGCGGAGGTGCGGGAATTCCCGACTCAGCCGGTAGACGAAGGGGTACTTCAGGGGAGGGACCTTCCGATTCTGATCAGGGGAGAGCCCGCCCAGGATCGCCTTCCGGGCGTGCACCAAAAAGTGGCGAACTGGCGACGCGCCCGAGACGGTCTCCACGAAACGTGCGAGCTGCTCGTAGCTGTCGTCGTCATCGACCCCTATCCTGCACTTCACCGTGACAGGAATCTTGCCCTGGCTTCCCTCGCTCATGGCCGTACAAAGCTCTGCGACGCGCTCGGGCTCGCGCATCAAAGCGGCCCCGAAGCAGCCCTTGCCAGAGACCCTCTCACTCGGGCATCCGCAGTTCAGGTTCATCGCGTTATACTTGTAGGGAGAGGCGAGGCGGCTGGCTTCTGCCAGCTGTTCAGGATCAGAACCACCAAGTTGGAGCACCACGGGGTGCTCGGCCGGGCTGTTGAAGCGCAGAAAGCGGTCGCGGCTTTCCTCGTTGTGGTACAGGGTAGGTGCAGTAATCATCTCCGTGTACAAAACCATGCGCTTGGAGAGGAGGCGCAGCAAGAACCGAAGATGTCTGTAACGTTGGATAGGAATCTTAGCTGTGGCTTCAAAGCAAACGAGACGTTCCATCCTACGAGTGAACGCGCGCCTACCTGTCGGTGTACTCCATCATGGGGGCCAGACTGACCCGCTCGTCCGGGCCCTCACTTCCTCCATCCTCCTGGGAGGCTCCTCTTCCACGCGTCGAGCTTGACGTCATTGTCCTAGCTACACTCCTTGACATCCTCCAATTTTGGGACATGCGGCCATGATGTTGCACAAATGCTGCAGTACTCCTGGCCGCACCAGGTGCGCCCGTCATCACAGCGATGAAGGTAAAGATGGAAGCCGTCTTGATTACGATTAAATTGGGGCTCCTGCTCCTCTTTGTTTGTGGGATCGATCCGCACATGTGTGACTCCTTGTCTTTTAAGGTCACAGGCGCCCTGTGCAATACTATGGCACGTCAGGCGTCAGCGTGTGAAGGCACACAGGGTTGCGGGGTCGTGGAACAGAGCGATGTCGCCCATTCCATCTTCAACACAGCGCCAGGCGCTCGGCAAACCTAACAAGTGATACATGTCTACCCGTGCAGGAGGCGAGGGCTGTGGGGAGGCCTTGCGCAATTTCTGTATGCCGCCATATCAATTTCGGGGGCCCTGGAGGCCGATAAAGGCCCTCTTAGCCTCCCTGCTCCCCCTCGCCCTCTTTGACCGGGCTCAGGCTTTTTCAGGCCACCCACCTCTGAAGCACTACTTTGCCCCGTGTTCGGGCGGGCTTGCGACGGTACTGGGTCAAGAATTGTTGTCAACGCAAATTGGTGCCGCAGAGGTGGAAGTCCAGAAGCGGGGATGTGCGTTTCTGGGTACGGAGGAGGCGGCCTACCGCGCCCTGCTTTGGAGCCGTACCGCAAACGGAGTGTGGCAGCTCATGGTGCGGCAGCGAGGGATTTGTAATCGAAAGGACCTGTACGATATGGTGCGGCGCGTTGCATGGCTCGAAGCGATGAGCGTGGAGGATAGCGTTGCCGTGAGTTGCGTCCTGGGTGGGGGGGAGGTGGCGACAGACATCGCACACACCCACTTCTCCTCACTGACGGTCAAAAACGCCCTGGTCGATTCCTTTCGCGAGCGGTCGGGCGGCCGGCGTCCCAGCGTGGACGCGAAGGACCCCGTCTTGCCCCTTGTTCTCTTTTTGCAGCGGGACGAGGCTTGGCTGTACCGGAGCTTGAGCGGGCCGGGCTCTCTGCACAAACGCGGGTACAGGCAGCAAATGCACAAGTCCTCCCTGCGCGAGACCACGGCGGCGGCCGTCTTGATGCTGGCCGGCTACGACCCGGAAAGGCACGTGCTGATGGACCCCATGTGCGGGTCCGGGACTCTGGCCATCGAGGCCGCGCTCATGGCGAGGAGGCTGGCGCCCGGCCTCACGCGCCTGAAGCGGGAGGGGGATCTGGCGGTCCTGACGCCGGCGCGGTGGCCGGACACGGACCTAGCCCTACTCCGGCGGCTCGTCCGCGAGGCCAAGGCGCAGGAGCTGGAGCGCGCCCCGCTCCCTATCCTGGGTAACGACTGGCACCCGGCGGCCGTGGAGCTGGCCAAGCGGGACGCGGGCTCGGCGGGCGTCTTCCACGACATCATCTTCAGCAGCCAGGACGCGTCGGATCATCGTCTGGACGGCTCGGTGGCGCGGAAGCCGAACTTGGTGGTGTGCAACCCGCCCTGGGACCTGCGGCTGAACGAGGGGGCGAGGGAGAGCTGGGAGGCTCTGGGCCGCTTCCTGAAGCGCGAGGCCGGGGGGGCGGAAGCCTTCCTGCTCTCAGGGAACCCGGACGTGACGCGCACCTTGCGGATGAAAGCCAAGCGAAAGATCCCGATCGACCAGGCGGGCATGAGTCTACGGCTGCTGCAATACCAGGTCCTTCCCCCTCGCCTCGCGGGCGGGGAGTCGGAGGGCCGGGCTGCAAGCCTCCGCGGGGGGCCCGCGTCGCAGGCGACAGGTCCGTCGGAGAGGGCGGATGACACTCAGACACCCCTGCGAGCGACCTCCACCAGGCTGTCCGTGACGCCCCCCCCACCGCAAAGGCTCGCTAGGCCGGGCATCGCCCCAGTCAGGGCCTCGCGCGCTCAGGCGCTCTCGGGGGCGGGCTCCTCTCTCACCACGCTGGCAGTGGGGCTCCTGCTTGGATGCCAACGGTCGTCGTCTCCAGCGCTTGCCCGAAACGTCTTCGATGTCCCCTCGTCGTCTGTGACGGCAAGCCAGTCGCTGAAGGGAGCCTATGACGAGTACGCATCCTCCTACGACGGCTTGGACGGGGGGGACGCTGCCCGCTTCCTGGGCCTCGACGCCGCGCGTAAGGAGTTGATCGGGCGAGCCCGCGGGCATGTTTTGGAGTGCGGAGTTGGCACGGGCTTGAACCTTCCTTTCTACGAGTTCGGTTCCGGGAGCGCGCCCACCGTCTCCCTCGACGCCATCGACCTGAGTCCTGGCATGCTGCGCGAGGCCCGGTCCAAGGCGGCTTTCCTGAACCTGGGGCCCGACGCCGTTCGCTTCCGTGAAATGGATGTGGCCAAGATGGACTTTGCCGATGAAAGTTTTGATTGTGTCTGCGATACATTTTCCCTCTGTGTGTACCTGGACCCTGCCCAAGCCTTGAAGGAAATGGCGCGCGTGTGCAAGGCTGAATCGGGAAGAGTGTTGCTCCTGGAAAACAGTCGCAGTAATTTGCTACCTGTGGCCGCATACCAAGACGTGACGGCCGGTATAGTCGCGCGTTACGGTGGTAAGGGTTGTGTTTACAATCAGGACGTGGCAAGTCTCGCTCGTCAGGCCGGTCTACGTGTGATGTCACAGAAGCCCTTGCTGGGTGGTCTCATGACGATGCTAGAGTGTGCGCGGGAAACTTAGTGATTGAAATCTTGCTAAAACCCCTCCTGTGTATCGAAAAGTACCTCACATGTTGTTTGTGACGCAAACATTCCAACGAAAAAATCGCAACGTAACATAACCTCCCCGCAGTCCGGACGCTCATTGCTTCCTTGCCTTGTCTGTGTAAGAGAGCACGCATCCCTGCTTGATTTCTCAAAACATCCCACCATATTTTCCATACATGACGCACTCAGTCGTCCAGCTGTGGAAGAAATGGTGTTCAAGAAACGAAAGCCAAAACTTGTAAAGCAGCGACAGGACGGCAAGCCGCCTGAGGAGGTAAGTGGTGGTGTACATCGAGGCAAGATATTGATGGCAGAGGGCGAGAGCAATGCAACAACAAAGCAAATGCGAATTGTGTTTCAGCTTCGTCATGATTGTACATTTCAGAAGATAGATACGACGCTTTCTACAGAAGTCATAGGGAAACACAACATGAGTAAGCGTATTGCATTTTTTCATCGCCATCCTTCTTCCCCACAGGCAATAAACAAATCCGTTGAAAACAGTTCGCCGGGAGATCGAGCAGATGCACAGATGGGCAAGAAACCCATTCATGATGATGAGTCAGAAGAAGACAGCGGCAACGGTATGATCTTATTGGACGCTACACCTTCCCATGCCCTATTGCCGCAGCAACGGAGGCTCGTGCAGGGCGCGTCACGACTGGGCAATATGCGCTTTGAGACTGGTCTCCCGACACCGTCCTATTTTCAATTTGAAAAACTTGGCAAAACACAGAAGGCTATGGTAGTCCCGAACGCCAAGCAAGTCGCCGCGTCAAAACAATCTTCCCTTCAGCTGAAGGCCGATACAGCTGCACACATGCCGAGAAAGGTCAACTCTGGTGCAGTTCTTCACAGAAAGGGTGCCGGGGGGGGTATAACAGGGATGAAGACCACTCAAGGCGTGTACGAAAGGGATAAGGAGAGAGAACAAGACGCGAAAATGCTGTTGATGCGCAACTACATGGACCCGAAGCGTTTCTACAAGGGGCTGGAGGGGCTGGCTCCAGATTTTCAGGTGGGTACCGTCATCGAGGGCCGGATGGATCCCATGCACGCTCGCATGCCGCGGCGAGACCGAAAGCGCACTTTTGTGGATGAGATTCTGGCAGACCGTGGTGTTCGGAGGTACTCAAAGAAAAAGTTCTTGGCGATTCAGGAGACCAAGAAGGCCGGGCGCAAGGGTTTGTACAGAGCGAGGCAACAAAAGCATAAGCCCAAGTGGGCGAGATAACGGAAAAGACACAGACGAGCGAGGAAAAAGTGTTTGGCATTGTAGCTCGTATCAATAAGTCTCGGTGCTTTTCTTTGCTTTCAGAATCCACTCTGCGCGTCTCCCCCCCGATCCCACCCTCGTGTTCCCTCTTGCTCCCCCAGATGCCCGCGGCCCTCTCACTTCTTCGCTACGGGCTCCAGCTTTGTCGTCCCTCCCATGTAGGGTACTAGCACCTCAGGCAACCTGACGGAGCCGTCTTCCTCCTGATAATTCTCCAGGATAGCCACAAGCGTCCGCCCAACGGCCAGACCCGAGCCGTTGATCGTGTGGCAGAGCACCGTGCTTTTCTTCCCTTTCCCCGCTTCTTTGGCTGCTCCCAAGGGGGCTGGCCGATACCGCAAGGCCATGCGCCGGGCCTGAAAGTCTCGGCAATTGGAACAGGAAGCGATCTCCCGGTAAGTCTGTTGGGCGGGCAGCCATACCTCCAGGTCGTAGCAGTGGGCGGCCGCGAAGCCGATGTCCCCCGAGCACAGGCGTACCTTTCTGTAAGGCAGCTCCAAGAGCCGGAGGCACTCCTCCGCATCCCGTGTCAGGGCCTCGTGCTCGGCGTCGCTTTGCTCGGGCGTGGTGATCTTGACCAGCTCGACCTTGTGGAACTGATGCTGCCGAAGCAACCCCTTGGTGTCTCGGCCATAGGAGCCGGCCTCAGCGCGGAAACAGGGGGTGAGGCCCACGTAGCTGAGGGGAAGCTGTGTGGCCTCCAGGATCTCGTCCCGGTGCAGGTTGGTGATGGGCACCTCGGCCGTGGGTATCAAGAAGGCGTCCTCCCCGTTCACCTGGTGGTTCACTGCGAACAGGTCCTCCTCGAACTTGGGGAGCTGCCCCGTGCCCGTCAGAGTGGAGCGGCTGACGATGTAGGGCACCGACACCTCCCGGTACCCGTTCTCGGCCGTGTGCTGGTCTAGGAAGAACTGGACGATGGCGCGTTCCAGGCGAGCCAGCGGACCGCTCAAGATACTGAAGCGGGCCCCTGAAAGCCTCGCGGCGGCCGCCGGGTCGTACCCCCCGAGCTTAGCGGCGATGTCGTCGTGCCAGAGGTACCTCTCGCCCACCTTGCGCCTCTCCACGCCCCATTCTAGGACCACCTCGTTGTTGAGCTCGTCGTCGCCGTCCGGGACGCGGTCGTCCAAGAGGTTGGGCATCTGTAACATGAGCGAGTCCATCTCCCGCTCTAGTTGATGCAGCTGCTCCTCCGCCGTGGATGCCACGCTGTTTGCGTACTCCACTTGCGTCTTCAGCTTCGCCGCCTCTGCGTCCTGCTTTTCCCGCATTAGCTTCCCGATCTCTGCCGATAACGACTTGCGCTGCGTGAGAGCGCCCTGTTGCTCTTTAACCAGCTCTTTTCGTCGCAGATACAAATCTGGATGCATGGTATCTGGACTGTGAGCTGACATAAAGGCTCGACTCGACTTGACACGAATGATATCGTACCTGCAATATCTGAAACGCTAGACGCTTGCTCATCCGAGGCGCGGCGTGCCTCCAGGTGGGCCAAGACCAGGTCTGGCTCCTCTGTGACGAGCTTGACGTCCAGGGTCTTCCCACCAGACGAGGGCCGTCCTGACGCCATCCGCACGGCCCCATGGAGACCCACATCCCGTCGCCCACGCTGTTCGTAAGACGAGGAAGGAGCGCTCACCCGACATAATGGATTTTTTATCTTACCGAAGCTTGTCTGTGGCTTCTGTAGTACGCCAGGACATAATGTTTTAAGACGTCATTGACCAGGCAATCTTCCATTCCGTATTGGACATCAACAAACACATTTGGATGTCTTATATGGTTGCAAATACGTACCGCGTGAAATGCACGGAGTGACCGGATTGCCAGCAGAAGCATGATTGTGGCTAACACAAAAGTGAGGCTCAATCGTATCTTGGTAAAGCACTCCAGCAACATCCCTTTCGTCGCCTACCACGCTCAGCCCAGCCTCACCTGGGCTTTAGTACCGCCTCCGTCTAATCGATCAGAAATTGTCACAAAAAAACCGTTAATGAGTGTCAATAAGGTTTGAATGAAATACAAGAAAAAAGTCAGGACTCTACTTCAACGGCTGGAGCTGTCCTCCACCTTCGATGCGATGGAACTGTCTGAAGCGATGTAGCCAACATCTTTGGTTGCGTGTGCCAAAAAAATGACTGCATATTTCCATTGACTTATCGTTTCGCGATTCTTCTTTTAAGGAAATTTACGGATGACTAAATTACATATTTTTGTTATCACTACCGACAATGTCAGTTCTAACCTCCCCACCCCCTGTTTCGTCAGTCAAAAGACGTCTCAATTGTGAAGAAGGAGGAACACAAGAGATTGACGCTCCGGTTTTGTGCTGTGATACGAATATACTCGTTGTTTTGCGGGTCACCATTAAAAACCTTCGTGGCAGCGTTCTTCATGTGCGGGATCAGCTTCGCCAGAGGGGGATCTAGAGGCTTACTCTCTTCTGCCCCCGCCCTGTCGGCGTCCGAGTCTCTCGCCTCTTCCGATCCTTCCTCCTCCGTCGACCTTTCAGCCACTGGACCTTCCCCAATGCCCTCCCCCAGAGGGCGCTCCTTCTCATCAGCCCCCGGCCGCGCGGACCTCGAGGCTGACGGGGGCGAGGCGTAGAGGGAACGGAAGAGGTCCTCCAGAAAAACGCGAAATGTGACATCTAGACAGTCCTCCACGGCCAGCTTAAAGCTGGGGCTTTCAAAGGCATCCCACGTCTCATTCACCATCTCGTGCAGCCTGCTGCCCGGCGGTCCCAGATCCTCCGCCTGAGAGGCCGCGTCCAGCACGTACTGGAGCAGAGGAGACTCGGCCAGGAGCACGCCACGCGGGCCCTCCAGGCGCCGGCGGATGCGCATCAAGGCGTCGTGTAGCTCGGCGTAGTCCACGTGGATCTTGGCGTGCACGGACCAGGCCCCGAGCTCCTCGCGGACGGCCACCTCCACCGCCTCCTTCAGGCGCCGCAAGCCCTCCCCAAGAAAATGCTCATACACCAGAGACAGCAATCTGCACCTGTCGTCCGAGCCGAACGAAGATGATCCTGTCGCTGCATAGCCAGCATCGCCCAAGCTGCAGAATTCGCCGCGTGGTCCTTGCCCCTCCTCCTGGTCCCTCTGCGCCGCCTGCAGCATTTCCTGCCGCGAGGCCTCGAAAGCGTACCGTCCTAAGATGTGCACCTGGACCCGGAGCATCACATTCAGCAGATTGAAGCCGTAGTAGGCCAAGAAGAACCGTGAGAACCCCGACACTTTCACCTGGTGCCAGAGAGCCTGCTCCTCCTGCTTGCTCAAACCCCCCCGCCCCGCCTTGAGCGCCTTCACCGGCGACGTCACGTCTACGATTTCATAGACGCGCTTACGCAGTGTTTGCATGAAATTCAGGAGAGCAGGGACACATTCACCTCGGGAGCGTAACATGTGCATCTGTAGACTGCGGTTGATAGGTTTGTCAATGAGACAGTGCAGGAAGTCAGTTTGCGTTTGGTGGGCTTTTTCCCTGACCCATACTACAAGGATTTCCCCCAGATGTGCCACATACCGGTGCTGGTCCAAGCGTGCCAGGTCATGCTCCCTGATTATGCGCTTGTAATCATCGAGGACTCTCTTGATCCGCCACGCCGCAAAACCCGCCGCGGACGCCCCCGCTATCAGGCCGATGGCGCGTCGGTTCCTCTTCAGGAAATGGTAGACTTGCTGCAGCCGACCCATCTTGGGATAACTACCGGTGATGGCCGTGCACACAGGTCCAAGAGTAGAAGCAGGGAACGATGTGAGATCAGAGAGAGGGCGCCCTACGGCTGAGTGCGACACTTGACGCGTCTCGACTGGGAAATGCCACGGGGAGGCTACCCTCCCCAACTCCTCCGCCACCGCGTGGCCCCGCCGTGACAGCGTCCCCGAAAGGACAACAATTTGACCACTCAGAGTCGGTAAAAGTCAAGCATTGAGGTTAAAAGAATTTTTTTGTTCCCATCCCGCCTGGTCCGTGCTCGAAATGAGGGTGGGAGATGTGACATTTTCCGAACTTAGGGTCTCTGTGCTCTCTTTGATAGCTCAAGAGTCAAAATGATACGCGTGTTGCCTGGACGCATTTTTCTAGTCAGGCAAGTTCGTTGTCCTTTTTCAGCACACCATCCCCCTCAATATATCAATTTATGCAGCACAGGTCACAGGACATCTTTCAATCGAACGGCGCCGGCTTATTACTGCTCTATCATGGCGACAACATCGAAGAAAGTAAGCGCCATACATCCCCGATTACTCATCCCAGGCGGAGCTGACAACCTATCAACCACACACACAAACAGCCATTGAAGTTCCGCAACTACAGACCTGCCGATGCATCGCTTGTCAGTCTGTCAACTGCGACATCAACAGGGAGCGGGCTTGTCCCGACAGGAGCGAAGAGCGTGGAGGACAGTGCTGCAGGCGTGCCCCGCCCGAATGAAGTGCGGCCGCCGCCAGCGCATGCAGAAAATAATCAGGGGGAAGAGCAGCCCAAGAAAGCAGAAGATGTGAAGAAAGACGAAGAAGACGCAATACAACGGGAGTTGAAACGACATGAAGCGGAGCACGGGAGCGGGGGTCAACTTAATGTCGCGCCACGGAAGGCGAACTGGGATCTGAAGCGCGACGTGGCCAAGAAGCTTGCAAAGCTGAACCGTTTGACACAGAAAGCCATAATAGAGATTCTTCAAGAAAAGCTGGCGCAGGAGGCGGAGGAGGGAAGCACAAGTGAGAATGATGACGACATGAGTAAAGAGGGCGACGAGTAACATGGCTCCGGCCACAAGCAAATGAAACAAAATTTCAAGCTCGTACATCAAGTCCATCAACTTTCATTTGTTGGTTGTATTAACAGCCCAGAATGCCTCGTTCACGCTGAAGATGCCTCGGGGGACCTGGGCGGTGTAGCCGCTAACACCTTGGCAGACAGCTCCCTCGTGAGTAGCTCGTTCTTCAGTTGCCCGCAGCCTGCATTGATGTCCAGACCTCGCCGCACGCGCATAGTGGCGGGAATCCCCCAGTCCTCGTTCAGGATGTTCAGAAACCGATCCATGGCCGCCTTGGACCCCGGCTGGCCCTCGAAGCCCGTGGTCGGGTTCACGTTGATGACGTTCACGTGACACTTCCCCTTCAGCGGTGAAAGCAGCCGACCGAGCTCATTTGCGACCTGGGGGCTGTCGTTTTGTCCACTGATCAGCGCCCACTCGAAGCTGAGCCGCCTATTCGTCCGCTGGACGTAGTACTGGCACGCGGCCATGAGCTCCGAGATGGGAAAGCGCCTATTCACCGGCATAATGGCCGTGCGCTCCGCGTCCCTGGTCGCATGGAGGGAGACGGCCACTTTTATCTGGGAGAGTAGCGCTCCCTCGCCCTCCGGGTCGTCCACCGCGTCCGCCAGGTCGCGGATTCGGGGGGCCAGGCCCACCGTTGACACCGTGATATGCCGCGCCCCGATGCCAAGGTCTGCGTTCAGGCGCCGGACGGCTCCGAACACCTGCCTGCGATTGTTGAGGGGCTCACCCTCACCCATAAACACCACATTGCTCAGTCGCTCCCCCCCCTTGGTCAGGTCCCTGGAGAAGAGGAGGGCCTGCTCGAAGATCTCGGACTCGGTCAGCTGCCGCGCGAAGCCCATCTGGCCCGTCTGGCAGAACACGCACCCCATGGCGCAGCCTGCTTGGCTGGAGATGCAGGCCGTCCGTCTGCCATCCTCGTAAGGCATCAGAACCGCCTCAATCAGTTGCCCGTCTGCAAGGCGGTAGGCCCGTTTGACGGTCCCATCCTTGCTCACTTGCTCGAAGGCCACTTCCAAGCACCCCAACTTGAAGTGCTCCGCCAAACCCAAGCGAAGGGACTTGGGCAAGTCGCTCATTTCCTCAAAGGAGGCCGCTCCGCGTTGGTAGAGCCAGGCATGCACCTGCTTAGCCCGGTACTTGGGCTGGTGGAGGGTGTTCTGGAGAAATCCGCATAGTTCTTGCTCTGAAAGCGCATATATGTCAGTCAATGCGCTCGGCAAGCGAGACACGACGGTATTATCGGTCTCAGCTGCAGCAGGTACAGCTACCGCCTTAGCTTTTTTAGGAAGAGGAGGATATGCGCGCCCTGGCACCGCAGACTGCCATCGACGAATGGATAAAACGCCGGTGGAGCCAAAAAAGGCTGACGAGCTTCGGCAAGCAGTCACTGTTCTTGGTCGCACGACAGTCGACCCTAAGGCGCCTATAAGCATGACCAGAAGTGCAAAAGTACGCCCCAGGGTTCGGCGCAACCGTCCTCCTGCTCTTCCTCTTCCTGCAAGTTTCCGATGAAAATGCGCCGAAATCATGCACCGAAGACCCCTTTCCTGTGAAAACAAAACGTGTTTCCTGTGTCACCTCGCCCCTGTGAGCCTAGCAGGGATATATATGGCTTCCATGAGTAGAGTCTTGGGGCCATTAAAGGGCAACAGAATCAGAGGCAGCAGGGCCGCTGCTCGCGCAATCCGCGATGTGGTGACTCGGAGGCCCCTGCGACGCGGGCACAGCCAAAATGCCGTGTGCATGAGCATGTCCAACCCTGACGGTCAATGTTACTGACAACTTTGTCATACCACAGTTGAGCTGGCCTGCAAAAATACGTGAGAGCAGGGGAAAGGGGCCACGCCTCCCCCCTCCAGGCCTCCTGTCAGTGCTGAGGGCTTCGACACAAGCCTCTGAGTCGTCTCGTCATCAGCCTCCAGCAGAAAACGTATACATTTTTCGCCTCGAAGGCGGAAAAAGGTCATGAAGTCGGACAAACAAGCCATAGGATGCTACGAAACTAATGAAAGTCCGGCCGGCTGCGAGGTTTTACAGCTACTACGGCTTTCACGGTTTCTTCTAAATGAGCAAGCAGAGGGCAAGGGTAGCAAATGCAAGACCTGCTCTTGCAGATGCGTGGCGAGCAACCGTGCACGCAGCCGCTCACATCTGCAAAAGGAGCTTGAAAAGGTCTTGCAGTGTTTGTCTTTTGAAGTGATCATGTATTTGATCCTCCTCCTCTTTGTGATGGCCGTGCCAGGAGCGCATGCTTTTTCTGGGCCAACCCCGTCTAGATCTTCAACGTTGGGATCCCATCACCACCCGCGAAGCGTAGCATTGGAATCTACCATTGCAGGGTGGATGTCAGTGGCGGGCTATGATCAGGGCTACGGTGATAATCGTGAAAATGACAGGGACGAAAGAGCCAGCTTATATGCGCTCGTCATGGACGAACTAGCGCATCGACGGGGCTTGAGTGTCTCGGGCGTTAGACAGGTGATTCGAAAAACAAAGCCGCAGGACCTGGCAGCACGTTGGAGAGGATGGCGGCGCAGCTGTGACTGTTTATTATCCCTGGGATTCTCCGCGCAGAATGTGACGAGCATTCTGCAAGGCAGCAGTGCCTTCCTCCACGAACTGGACCCCGAGGCGGATATTCGGCGCGTGGTCTTTTACCTGTGGGAGGACCTCGGCTTCAATAGCTGGGGAAAGATCGGCCTGGGACTGGGGTCATGGCAGCGGCACAAGTACAAGGTTGTGACCACGGCGCCCGAGGTGCTCCGTCGAAAGCCGGAAGGGGGGGTGGAGGAGACGGTGGCGACTCTGGAGCAGGTGGGGATGCCGACCAAGTACATCCTCGACGCCTCTTTCCGCTTCCCCTCCCTCCTGAACGTGCCTCCCTCCCTCATCTTTTGCGTTTCCGCATACTTGTCCTCCACGGACGTGGGCTTCCGACCCCGCGACCTGGGCGCCCTCTACCGGCGCAATCCCTGGCTCCTGCACCCTCGCACTGTCGAGCAGCTCCGGCCTGTTGTGGCCTTCCTCAGGGAGGAGCTGCAGGTCCAGCGCATGCACGTGGTCCTCCGCGGCTACCCCCAGGTCGTCCTCAAGAGCGTGAACGCAGATTTGCAGCCGCGCGTGGTCCTGCTGCAGTCGCTGGGCATTCCATCGCAGCAGATCGGCTGCATGGTAGAGGCCTTCCCCCTCCTTCTCTCCCTGCCCCTGGAGGAGCAGATGCTGCCCGTGCTTTTCTTCTTCCAAGCGGAACTCGGCTTTTCGCGGCATGAACTATGGACAATGCTGCGTTCCTTTCCCGCCGTGTTGGACTTGTCCATTGAGGAAAACATACGCCCTGTCGTGTCTTTTCTCCGCGATGATGTGGGACTCCCAGATGTGAAAGAGTTCATCAAACGTCTCCCCCCCGTCCTTGGCTACCCCGTGGACTGGGAATTGCGGAAGAAGTGGGCGCTTTTCCAGGAGCTGGGCCTCGATGCATCGGACTTTGCGGGCTTCCCGGGCTTCGTCTCTTACTCCTTGCACGATCGTCTGATTCCCCGCCTGGACTTCTGTCGACGACAGGGCGTCCTCGCCCAAGACGTTGTTGCGCTTCGGGTAGTGATGGCGGGTGGGGACGCGGCATTTGCAAAGGAGTTTATCGGGGTGGATCCAGAAGCGTACGAGGAGTTTTTGTTGGACTACAAAGTGCGGAGGAAGGAAGCACGAGCTGCGCAAACACGAGCTGATCGGGAAAGCGCTAGGTCGACCCGGTCGTGGAGTGAAAGAAAGAAAGGAGAAAAAAAATGGGGAAGGATGAAAGACGAGGTTAGCAGCATGGAAGAGGACGATGACAGCTTTCTTTTTTCGGAAGCTGTTTGCGACTAAGCAGGTAATAGAGCACTAGAAAAATTTGTATCTAACAATCACGCGGCGGTAATGGGCTTGTACCAGTAAAGGCATGACTAAAAAAGATGTGCGACGTATTTTCTATCGAGGCGCTATTTTTTTTTTCCAAATAAAGTCTGCTTTTATAGTGGCGAGAGTAGTCGCTGTTCAAAATATTCATTCATCAGTGATTGTCGACCAACCAAAAGGAAACTCCTGGGCATTTTTTCCTGCAATGTATCAAGCGGTGAGAAGTTGTCCTTGCCGAAGTCCAGTATTTTCTTCCTATATCCAGTACCTTTCTCGCGAGGACTTGAGGTTTAAATTTGCTTTCGCAGACCATGGAATGCCTGATATTTCTCTTACAAGATGAATTAGAATTTGTGCATGCTACTCCGGATGTGGCTAGCGTGAGGTTGCCCGGAAGTATACGACGTATCACTTAAAGGGTTTTTCTGCCTTTTTGACTGTCGGCGAGCACGCTTGAAAAAAAGATTGACATGTAGTGTCAAATAGGCTGAATCGATCATTTTTCTAGTGTGAGCGTCTTGTCGCACCAAACCGCATCAATTTAGAAGTGGTTTTAAGGCGGAGTATTACGCGGTCGCCTCTTCCCGGGGTAACGGCTCAGAAACGGTTGGCAGGAAGTTCGCGACTCCTTCATTGACAATATCATGCTCGACATAGAATCTGTTTTCGACATTGCACAGGGTATGGCTGATGGCCAAGAGCCTTTCTTCCAGCTTCCGCCATCTCCTGTAATCGATGAAGCATCCGATGGCGTGGCGTCTCCGCCAGAGCCAGAGGAAAGTAGCACGGACCCCTTCACTGAGGCCATTGTGCGGTTCCACATGACCCTTGCCGAGGTGCAGCAGCAGCATAACCGGCCATTATCAGAGCTTCAGACAGAAAAATACAGAAAAAATAAAGAAAACGACAACATCGACGAAAAGCTGCTAGCTGGGCGGGATGTAGCAGCGCCAGCACTGGGCCGCCTCATGGAAGATCTTGACGGTATACGCGCTGAGATGTATGTGGGTGACACTGCCGCTGAAACGTCTCCGGAACAAAAAGATGTTCAGCAGGAAATGCTGGAGGACTGTGAACGCAAAACGGGCGATGTGGTGCTGAATTTACTACGCAAGGCCACATCGGCCATAGCTCCAGACCCGGCTGCCGCTCCGGCGTGGTTTCTTGAGTGCGTGCGGCTCAAACAAGAGACCAAGGCGGCCAATATTTATGGAGGATTTCTGCAACGCCGGCTTATCGAGTCGACAGAGGATGCACTACAAGCTCTGGACAGTGTCCGGTCGCTGCGCCGTCTTCAGATGGGCAGCAGCAACAGCCAGGCCGATGATAGTGAGGGAGTAGGACAGGACAGTCAGCCTCACGTCACCGGACTGAGTCGACTGCTGGGGGAGGCCTCCCGAATGATCGGGTCTTTGAGGGGAGAGGGGTATTACTGTGAAGATGAGAGCAGCCAGGATGCGGAGACAGGCACGGCGGGGAGCAGGCACGCTGCCCGTTTCTCCTCGTGGCTTTCTGGACCTTGCCTGGCGAGAATGGTGACCTCTCTGAATAATATAGCACAACAGCAAGCGCTCAAGCTCCTGAAATGGTACAGTGAGGACTGCAGTGTGCGAGAATGGCAGGAGAGGTGCCTGTCTGCGCGGGGCACGGAGGACTTGGTGGTGCAGGAGTTGGACTTCGCCTTGGACGAGCTGCAGCTGGTCCTGGGGCTCTCAAACCGTTACTTGGCTTTCGTCGCCGCCCCTCGAGAGGAATGCATGGATCTCTTCATCCAAGTTCAGGAGCTCGCGGGGTGCTACGTATCGATGGAAAGCGCCTATTGCACCTTCAACGTGGCCAAGGCGATAGCCTGGGGGCAGCCCACCGAGGTCCAGGAGGGCGTGCTCGTGTCTACGCTCGTCGAGGACGTGCCCATGATCCTGAACCGCTCCATCGAGCGTGCCACCCAAACGCTGAGCGACCAAGCGATCTTGGCTGTCGCCAGTCGGGCCACGGAGCTCTTGAGCCCCGACTCGGTCCCCTCCTTCGCGGCAGCACTACAGGCCCTTGTGGAAGATAGGAGCCTGACGGGGGTGGAGGCCGGTGGAGGAGCCATGGATCAATTCAGCCGCGCTCTACAGCAGCAGTTAGATGAGGAAGAAGGGAACGTGACGCACGAAGCCATGATTTACGCCATAAATAGCATGGATTGCGCGGTCGCAGCTATGAAAAGTAAGTTCTTCGCAGTCGTAAGGTGGTTAGGTGGAAGCTTCCCATCTGTGTAGTTGCCCTGCGTGAGTGTCCTTTACGGGGATGATGTAGTCGGCTTTTGGAGTCGAGTATGCCGTCACAGGCAGAGGGACGCCCGCACGCCGTGAACCCGCCCCCTGCACGCTTGTCTTCCCCTTCCAGTGAATGACACCACCCTCTCTGGACTGACTCGGCGTTTCCCTTTTTGGCTAGCAAATGGCTGACTAGACGTGCAATTCCAATATCTGACTTCACAAGAGATGCAGGATATGCTGCTAGAGCTCGGCGTCCGAGGCTCCTGTGAAGGAGAGAGTCAACAAAGGGCAAGGGGCGGACCGCACATGGTGGAGGCCGTGGCGCAGGAGTTCGGTCGCGTCTTAAAGCAATATGGCGGGTATCTGGAGGTATTGCTCGACGATTTTGCGTCCCGCTACGTATCGTCGGGTGCGTCCTCTGGGTTTTCTGACCATGTGTGGTCGGACATTGTATACCGTCATTCTGTCAAGGCCTGGTGTCATTCCTCTCCCCGGTCTTGCCTATTCTGGTGGGCCGCTTCATTTGTGGTCTCGGGCGTCGTTCTGTAATCGAATTCTGTTTCGAAGGTGTTGCAATGCCTCTCCTCTCCCGGCTCTGATGACTTCCCCTTCCTTCCGACAGGCATCTTAGACTATCTCTCTCAAGTCGTAGGCCGTACCAACTACACCATCGATGCCACTACATACGAAAAAGAGGCTGCGGGCCGGGGGGATCCATTCGTGACGCAGTTTCTGGACTACATGTTTGTCAAGGACAAAGTGCTGAGGGACTGCAAGGCCGGCATGACGGGGTCGGCACTGCTCGGGTTTGTGGAGCGCGTGGCCATGAGCTTGTCTCCCGCCTTGATTCAAGCGCTGGAGGAAAAAGAGTTCACCGAATGGGGAGGCATGAAGCTTCGGCAGCAGGTTCGACTATTGCAAGAGCAGTTGATGGAGCTTGTTGACGGTCATGGGACACTCCTCCCGCAGTTCGCTCGGGTGGACCAGATGGTGACATTGTTGAACCTGGACAGCCCTGCTGATGTCCATTACCTCATGATGTTAAAGCCTGACATAGTACAGCAGCCTGCGTGCGGGCTTGGGGAACACAACAGCAAAGAAGACAAGCCAAAATCTGCAGAGGTGGTCGGTCGATTGACGCCTGCAGAGGTAAAGCAGATTTTGAAGCAACGTGTAGAATTTGATCCGCGGGCAGTGGAGTCTCTAATTTTTAAATAACTCCACACAAGGATACCGCTGTAAATTGTATGAGGTGTATCAACAGTAAATTAAGCACATCTTTCTGTTATTTCATGTTTTACATATCCTTTACGATTTTGACGTGTTTGTCTCCAATAATGACACTGACAATCTTAGGGGAACTTACACTCGGTAGTTTATATTTGCGAGTGCTACTGTCGATGACCAGAAGTTGTTTTGAGGAGAATCGTGGGGCTTCTCTCAGGTAGGCACGTGCTGTGAGCTTCCCAGTGCTTCGATACCCGGAGATACTGAGTCCCCGTGTCCAGGAAGGCAACTACAATACCTCGTCGTCGAGCGCTAAATTTAGTGCTTGCACCTGAACGTGTGCACAGGTGAAATCATGATGTGAGAGAATGGAAAATGCCACCTTTTTCGGATATCTCCTTAAGTCCAGCCAAATCAGGTCAACAAGGCAGCAACACGTCCGCTCGTGAACTTTCGGCTCCTCCTTTTTGGCAGTACTGCATCGTTTATGCCTCACACATGTCAACTTACGATCTACCATTTACGTGTCTATTGTACAGAGTTTTTGTGGGGTTGGAAACGATGTCTAACGGAGAGTCTAACGTCAAAGAGAACGTGCGAGAGTAAGTAGTTGTAGAACCTCCCACTCTCTTTTTCACACTGTGTGCTACTGCGTCTTGACGAAGAGACATGTCCTGCTGTCCTTACTTAGTACCGGATTTGCAAAGAATTTATTCCGATTGAGATGTCATACACCGCTCGCAAAATTTATCAAAAATTACGCCACATACTGTTCAGATACTACGGGTCCAAGCTACAAACAAATGCTGATTTAAAGACGACGGCATGCTGTGCGGCCAGTATTCCGAAGAAGCTCCGCGCGCTGTTGAAAGACATCCATGAGAATGTACTCGAGAAGTTCTACGGTTGTGGAAGCCCCTTGCCGGAGGGCCTGGAGGGATGCACAGTGCTGGACCTCGGTTCGGGCTCAGGGAGGGACTCCTTCGTCGGTATGGCTGGCGGAGGGGCACACTCACGCGTTTCATGCTCTCGCTCACTGACATAGAAAAAAACTGCATTTGATTGCGCCGGATCGATCCTTCCTCCTTCTCCCATCAATCTCGCACCCTCACACCTACCTCCTCTGCCTCCACTCTCGACAGCTTCGAGACTTGTTGGCGCGCATGGCACAGTTATTGGTGTCGACATGACTGAGGAGCAGCTGGCAGTAGCGCGGGCTCATGTGGATTGGCACATGGAGCGCTACGGGTACGACAAAGCCAACGTGACGTTCCGCCATGGCGTCATTGAGGACTTGGCGAGCATGGGCATAGCGGACGCCTCCGTGGACGTGTGTGTGAGCAACTGCGTGCTCAATCTGTCCCCCGACAAGGCGCAGGTTTTGAGGGAAATTTTTCGCGTTTTAAAACCAGGGGGTGAACTCTATTTTTCGGACGTGTTCTGCGACCGGCGGCTGCCGGGCACCCTGAGGGAGGATCAAGAGGTGCTAGGGGAGTGCTTGGGCGGAGCCTTATACATCGGTAGGAGCTTTTCAGCTTCCTTGCATGCACTCCCCCTCCCCTGCCTTCTCATGAAACCCAACCCCTCCCTTATAACATCCCCCCCCCCTCCATCCCTTTGACCCCCTCAGAGGATGTCCGGCGCCTGCTTGCCGAGCTTGGCTGTAAGGATTACCGAATCATGGAGCAGACCGAAATCCAGATCACGGACGAGGCGATCGCCGCCAAGGTGGGCCTGGCCCGCTTTTTCAGCCTGACACTGCGCTGCTTCAAGCTCCCGGAGCTGGAGGATCGATGCGAGGACTTCGGTCAGTTCGCCACCTACCTCGGGACCCTGGACCCTGTCTCTTTCGAGCTCGACCAGGGCCATCAGTTCGAGGCCGGGCGGGCGCGGGCCGTGTGCGGGAACACGGCGGCCATGGTGAGTGCTGGGATCGACGGGATGCGCGTGCTTAAGTCGATCCTGTCCGCGTGGGGTCGATGGCAGGGCGAAAGAGAATGAAGCTCCTTCACACGAGGGGTACCCTCGCTCTTGGCTTTCCCCCTTTCCGTTCAACAGCTTACCCACACTCGCTTTGCGCCTCATTTCTCCGTCACGGGGGACACTTCCGTCCACTACGGCCTCTTTGGAAGCTCCGGCGTCCTCGTCTCAAGTCCGCATACCATAGGCAGTACCTTCGGCGCGTGCTGCTGAGCAAAGGTTTACGAAACGACAGTGGATAAGGGGGATAAGCGAGGAAAATTACGTCAAATAATTAGGACGGGCCCGGCACTTATCCGAGTGTCGGAAGTTTTTCCCAAGACCGCATTGGGTTACTCTTTTCTTTATTTGCATGCGTGCGTCTGGTGCAAAACGCACACCGAAAGGATCGGGCGGAGACCCGAACGCCATAACCAGGCAGCCGCGAAAGCTTTCGCTCTTTCAGGTCGCTTGTCATGCGCATGCGTAGTTCTCACAAGCATGTGCCCGCGAATTTTCCTTGCCTTTCACCTCACAAAGCATCAAGTTTCCGGCATTGCTCTCCTTTCTTGCATCCTAGGGCCATTTCGATGTACAGTTGTGAATACTTTCAGGTCTACACAGGATTCTCCTCTTCTCCGCCGTATCGCCAGAGTCACCCCTCTCTTACTGCCCCGTTCTCCTCTATACTTGCTGCGAAGTCTTCCTCTGTACCGAATGCTGCCGTAATGCTGAAGCGTTTCGGCGGAGGTGCTAGTAGTCCCACACACGCGTCCACAGGCGACTGCCCCGCAGCATCGGTTACCAAAGAGTCACCGTCGTCTCCCGCCCTCTCCGCCGCCGGCCCGGACGAAGCACTACCGTCAAGCCCTGCCTGTGGCGACTCTTCCTGAGCTAACCCTGTGTCCTTCGGAGTCGCGCCTTCTTCCTCTATTAGGTACCCGACGACCAGTTTCTGCAGGAAAGCGAGAGGCAGAAGCGAGACGTTAAGAAAATGTTACAGGGACCAGACAGGTGCATCAGGAGAAAAGAGATGTTCACAATACATTCAACAATCGGCCGACCCTCCATTCCCTCTTCCGCACGTACCCCTGCCAATCCCTCCAGGTTCACCCACGGATGATGCTTATTGAAGAGTGCAGTGCAGTCCGTGCCTGCCGCCTTTACGATTATATTGGCCCCTCCGGGATGGTACGGCAGATAGGGAGTCAGATTGTAGACTTTACCCGCAAACACGGCCCAGGCATCGTTTGACGTGCGGTGCCGGGCGACTTCTTCCATCCGGTATCCCCTCAGGCCGCCCATGCGCAGCACCCCGGACAAGTCCCGGGTGGATGTTGTCAGCTTTACCCAATCCTGTAGTTGTCGCAAAGGAAATACGCGCATCAGTACGAAGCCAGCACCATGTACCTACCGCGCTACTACTTTACACACCATGAGACCAAAACCCTTGCGTAGGGCAGTCTTGTTGCTCGGGGTGCCTGTTGCCATGCTGAATGCGGGGTCCTTTTCCCGAGCAAAGTACTAGCCGCGTAGCCAGTAGGACCTGACCATTTCACGCACGTAAATTTGTCTGGAATGTGCGCGCATGAAGCGTGAAAATGTGAGGCCATATCGTAGTGACATCATCAAGCGCAACGATTCGCGTCCTTGGGGAAGGCCTTATGGTAATTTATGACCTTTGTCCCCGGCAACTGAGCACCCAAACATGATTTGAGAAACCCTTTTTCTGTGTGCCAGCTCTCAACAGGAGCACAAAATGAAAGATGGCTTTTTAATTCCATCCGGCGACGGGATATTGTTCCAGGGCCGAGCGCCTGATGTGGCCCCTTCAACCACCACAGCCTTCTTCGTCTCCAACAATAGATTTGCTCATGCCAGGCTGTGCCCCTTCCGCCATGTCCAGTGCATTGGGTAGGCCAAAACGTTTTGTGTGCTTTCTTATCGATCGATAGAGACGTGCAGTTCCTCACCAAGCAATGTACGCATGCGCGACTGCTCGTCCCCCTAGAGGAGTCAGAAGCTCCGTGTGGCCCATATCCAGGTCCGAGCACGCGACTCTCCTGCCCCCATTCTGGCGGCCAAGGAGAATGAGGAGTGAAAATGGTCATTTATACCCTGCGAGTAGATCAGGAATGTTAGTACACGAGTAAGAGCAGGGTAGGAAGGTAGCGTCCGACAAGCGTGAAAGAAGACTGCTCGGCAAAGTTGGCTCTGCACACTGTTTACTTCTTGTCTTTTGTACATGGATCGTCGTCTACCTGAACGACCCATCGGTGATGGAGGACGATCGCGACCACCCCCGTTCCAAGCCAAGCAGCTTTCCCTCCCCTTCCCCCCCTGAAACACCCACACTCCCGCTGTCGCCCTCCCTGCCCCCCTCCGAGACTCCGCCCTTCTCCTCCTCTCCGCCCCCCTCCGGCAAGTACCTCGGGTCTCCCCGCAGGATCTTAAACGCCTGCCGGTTCGCGTACGGCTGACGAGTGAGGGGGTCCAGGTACCGGGCAGGAACACCCGTGACGACGCACCGTCTCCCCCCCCCCCCCCCCCCCGCCCGGGGGCGCCCCCCCCCCCCCCCCCCCCCCCCCCCCCCCCCC
>Ga0102934_1000268_pt1 | contig 33445 bp, 24 predicted proteins | sample SalPonR2_A_D1_MG_FD_78175 | JGI IMG/M metagenome (GOLD analysis project Ga0102934, IMG submission 78175) | Salt pond soil microbial communities from South San Francisco under conditions of wetland restoration - Salt Pond MetaG R2_A_D1_MG | ecosystem: Environmental > Aquatic > Marine > Intertidal... | reverse complement strand
TTCGGCTTTTACAGAGATGTTGGTGGTATCGCTGAGTTCGGGGTCTTCGATGAGGGCCTCTTGCAGGTTGTTGGAAATTTCATCCAGGGACAGATCCTTTATTTTCGCTTTTTTGAAGAATTTGGTCATTATTACTGGTGTTATGTAATAGTCATTCATGGTTTTTCTTTCCTCCTTAGTTCAAATGTACTAATAACTCTGTCGGGGTGACAAATCGGCGTGCTGAATAGATTGCGGTTCGTAAAGGCTTTGCTGGCCCAAGGACCCCGCCCAAGGTGCTTGCACAAGGCCCCCCAAGGACATTGTCCTTTTCATTTCTCTCAGTCATAATACAGACATATGAGATTACCGATTCATTTAGTTGTATTTACTCTTGGATATTTGGTGTGTTTTTATTCACGGCGTTCAAAACTTATGCGCTCATTGGCTGTACGGCTGGGGGATAGTGAGGATTCCTGGGAGAGTACCGAAACTGATGCCGGACGAGAGTGGCTTGTCTACCTTCAAAGGACCCTTGGGTTTGTGTTGATGGGGGTTATTCCCTTTGTGCTGTTGTCGATTGCCGAGAGTGGAGCTTTTGAGAATAGTGGGGCTGAAGGTGCCCCTATAGGTGTTTCGCGGGCTGCTGAGCTTTCCGGGGCGGTTTTGCCCGGTGGAGGCGGAGTTGTGCTATGGACATTGCTGCCGGTGGGGTTGGCACTTGCTTTTACCTGGGTTCGCTCGGGTGCACGGATTCCCCTTGAGGTTTACCCGGATGTGCGGAGGGCTGAATGGCCTCTGAAACGGGTAATGCTAAATGCCCTGTTCTGGATACTCTATGTGATTGGTTTTGAGTACCTTCTGCGGGGGTATCTGCTTTTTCCTTTGGTCCCGGAGCTCGGTATTGACGGGGTTATTGCATTGAATGCCTGTGTGTATGCCTTGGCTTCTTCTGATGAGGGGCCGATGAAGGCTTTGGGTGCTTTTTTTATGGGGATCATTTTCTGCATGGTGGCATTGGCGACCCATTCGTTTGTGATTCCCCTGATTATGCATATCATTCTACGTGTTGGAAAGGACATGAGGGCGGTTTCGGCAAGCTGGGAGATGCAGTTTGTCGGAGGCCGGAGGGGTTGATGCTTCTGCTGGGAGCCTTAAGGGATAAGTGTTGATCGGTGAGAAAAGGAGGCGTGTATGGGCTATATGGAAATTGTAGACCGTATGAGAAACGGAGGGGTTGTGCTTATAGACGGTGCAACCGGCACTGAGCTGGAGAAGCGCGGGGCCGATATGAATAATGAAGCCTGGTGCGGGCCGGCGAATATCAGCAATCGCGATATGCTGGAGGAGGTGCACCAGGACTATATTCGTGCGGGGGCGGAGATCATCACTACCAATACCTATGCCACCAGCCGCTTGATGCTGGAACCGGCGGGTTTTGGCGAGCGACTTGAAGAGGTGTATCGAAATTCCTGTGATGCGGCTTTGAGTGCCCGCCGGCGGGCAGCGCAGGAGCTCGGACACAGCGGTGTGTTGGTGGCCGGCTCGCTCTCACATATGGTCCCCAAGACAGCTGCCGGAGCTGAATCGACCGACCCTTACTCAGGGGTGGGGCGCGAGAGGTTCTGTGCCGCTTTGCACGAGGCCGCGGGCCTGCTGAAAGCCGGCGGCTGTGACCTGATTCTGCTGGAGATGATGTACCACCCCCAGCGCTTCCAATGCGTACTGGAGGCTGCGTTGGCCACCGGGCTGCCGGTGTGGGCCGGTTTTTCCGCCCGCAGGGGCGAAGACGGCGAGGTGCTGTCTTTCTTTCGGGAGTACGATATTCCGCTGGAGGAGGTTATCGCCCAGCTGCCGGCGGAGGGCATCGACGCAGCCGGCATCATGCACTCGAATGTGAATATTACCGGCCCTTCCCTCGAAATCCTCGGTCGCTACTTCAGCGGCCCTCGCTACGCCTATCCCGACAGCGGCTTTTTTCGCATGCCCCACTGGCAGTTTGAAGACATCATCTCTCCCTCCGATCTAAAGTCCTACGCCATTGAATGGATTGCCGACGGGGTAAGTGCTGTCGGCGGCTGCTGCGGTTTATCTGTAGAGCATATCGAAGCGCTGAGTGAATTGAAAAAGTGAAAGTATTCCCCTTGAGCTTAAGAAAGCGCCCTGGGTTCAAGGGGACGTGAGTGTGATCGCGGGGGGTAGCGACTCTTCCCGCTAAGAGCTTTTTGGGCAAGTATAAAGTGCGGTACGATAGTTACACTTACGCCGGATATCGCATCCACCTCGCCTCCGGACCCGAGGATTTTTGCAGGGCCCTGCATTTCGAGCAGTGTAGTTGCGGCCCAATCAGCATGCACATACCACTTAGCTTGGGCATCACTGTTTGCCGTCTTCTACGACAATACGTACATAATTTTTCCATCTGTGGCTGAAAGAGTTCCGTCACGCCACATTCCTTCAGCTGCTGCTACTCCGGCTATTAAAGCAAAAGATACAAGGACAATTACAAGTTTTCGCATATAGATCCTTCTTGTGCGAATTGCTTCTACTTTGAACGTAGTAGTAGATTAGCAGGTAAGTCAAATTTGAGGGTAGAATAGAGGGATATACATGAGTTTAGTGGCCTTAAAGCATTAAAAATCGGGAGTTTTGAAAGCGCTTCTTGTGAAAATAATGAATGGGAAGTGTATTAAGTAATACCCATTCTAACCCCGATGCCGAAGATCAATATTGATCTTCGGCATCGGGGCCCTATGTACAAAAGACCACTTTGCTTTACTCGCCTTAGTTTTGGTTACTGTGTAATCTGATACGAGTAGGAGAGGATGTAGAAGTTTTTTTCTCATTTTTTTTGTTGACAGATCTCGGTCTTGGGTTTACGATTAAGTTAACCGGTTAACTTGAAAGTTAACTAAAGCAATTAGTTTGGTTTGATTTTGGGATTGTAGGTGAGTAAAAACATGGCAAGTTTAGCGCAGATAGCTGAGAAGGTTGGAGTTTCTAAAACAACTGTTTCAATTTATTTGAAGGACTCATCCACCTCGCGTTTGAGTCAGGATACAAAAGATAGGATAGATAAGGTGATTGATGAGCTAAATTACAAGCCGAATGTGATTGCCCGCAGCCTGTCGAACCAGAGAACTAGGATTGTTGGGATTATGATTCCGTATAACGGTCCACTTTTTCACAGTTCGTTTGTAAACGAGGTACTTTCCGGTATTCAAATCGAATTATTCCGCAACGGGTACAGCATGATCTTTTTACCTACCAAAGGAGAAGACTCTCCTTCTATGGTCAAAAACCAACTTGAAGTAGCGTATGGGTACGACGGCTTGATTCTGTTCGGCACCCGCTATTGTACCCTCGAATACCTATTACATAATGTTGACCAGTTACTACAATCTGATATTCCTTTTGCGGCGGTGAATATGCCTGAGTTGGACCGTGAGATTAACCAGGTGGTAATGCAAACTCCGCCCGAGAGTGATCCAATAGACTACCTGATTCAAAGCGGTCATCAACAGATACTGCTTATGGTGGGACGCGATAATGATCCGGAAAGCTGCCTCACAATCGACAGTTATAAGAAAACTCTTGAAAAGTACAATTTCTCTTTCAATTCGGATTATGTATTGCATTGTGATTATGAGCTAGATATTGCACGCAGTGAATTAATCAAAACTATACGTAATAAGGTTCCTTTTACTGCCATATACTCACTGTCGGACATGATGGCAATTGGTATTTACGAGGCCTTGAAGTCCAACAGCTTGACTATTCCTGAGGATGTATCGGTCATTGGTAGTAATGACTCTTTCTTTGCCCGCACCATGGCCCCCCCTTTAACTACTGTTAGAAAGCAGCTTCTATCTACCGGAGTTGAGGCTGCGCGTTCCCTCCTAAGGACCATACAGACCGGAAAAAGCGGAAGAAAAGTCCAACTCAACAACGAACTGATTTTGCGGTCTTCGACCAAAATAAATAGGGGACTGGTTAAATAGAATAAGGCGCCTATCTCACCGTATACGGTGAGTTGCATATGAATGTGTAACATCCAGGAGGTGTTATCAATATTTTAATAAGGAGGCAACCATGAAAAGGTTGGTATCTATTTTATGCATTCTTTTAATTACTCCTATGCTGTTGCTTGCTGGTGGTCAGCAAGAAGCCGGAGAATCTGCTGAAGGAGGTGCTGAACTTTCGTATTGGCATCTATGGGGTGGATCAAGGACCGAACTAGTCGAGCAGTTAATCGAGAGGTTTAAATCACAAAATCCCGGTTATGAGTTTGAGGTTACCTTTACTCCCCCGAACGAGTTGCAACGCAAGGTCGTGATGGCGGCCGGGACCAGCGCTTTACCTGATGTGGTACAGTTACATAGCTCATGGATGCCGGATGTTAATGCAGAGGACACTCTCGTCGATCTTACCCCATATCTTGAAAAAGAGGGAATAGATCTGGATGATATTCTGCTTTCGGCAGAAGCAAAGCGAAGCCACTATAAAGACGGTATCTACAGTCTTCCAAATGTAACTGCTGGTGGTATGGGACTCTTCTTCTATAATAAAGATTTGATGGTGAAAGCCGGTCTGGACCCAATAAAAGACGCACCGAAAAACTGGGCTGAGTTTACAGATGTAAGTAAGACGATAGTAAACGAACTCAACGATGGAGATGAGTTAGAAGTAATTGCCTGGGACCCGTATCAGATGGCCGGGCAGCCGGCGACTGTATACTTTAGCTTTGGCGCCGGACATCCTACCATCAGTAAAGATGGGATTGAATCGCTAATGGACTCTCCGGGCGTGATGAACACTGCAAAAAAGTTTGATGATTACATCGAAGAAGTATACGGAAAGTACGGTGGTTATCGCGCAATACTTGAATGGAACAGTAAAGTAGCCGGTACCGATACCGGTGCAGCCCAGGTACAGGCCTTTATTAAAGAGGCACAGACCTTCTACGTGTCCGGATCATGGACCATTGGACAAATTAACAAGGGGAACCCGGATATGGACTTCAGCATTCTACCGGTCCCCGGCTTCAACGGACAGCACGGCGGTATCAGTAAACACGGCTGGTCTTACTCTATCAGCCAGAGCGCAAAGAATAAAGATGCAGCCTGGGAGTTCCTGAAGTTCATCACAATAAGCGAAGAGGGCAACGGCTGGTTTTGCAAGCAGCAGAAGCGCCCCTGCCCGATCGAAGCTGTAAACGATGATGAGGTGTATCAAGAGATGGGCAGAATGTGGGAGAACCTTGTAAAGGGAATGAGTATGGATGTTTTCCCGGAAGCACCTGCCATTCACCAGGATGTAGTGAAACCTTGGTTGCGGGACATCCCTGCTCGGAGAATTTCAGGAGAGAATATAGAAGAGATCATGAAAGACATTGATAACAAATATCAAGATTATCTGGATGATCTGAACGAATAAGAACAAGTTTTAGAACGTGTATGGCTGTCTGCAGGCGCCCGCGGGGCATAAGCTGGCGGAGCTGAGGCAGGCAGCCATTTTTGGAGGAATGATGTCTACAGCAGCACTAAAGAAGACTTCAGCATTGGATCAAGGGAAAACGAAAACGCTACTTATTTTTCTTTCTCCCTGGATTGTAAGCTTGATAGTCTTTTGGTACGGCCCGATTGTGTACACCTTTGTGTTAAGTTTCACGAAATACAAACTGGTTGGTGATGCGAGTTTTATCGGTATCAAAAACTATATCGATATCGTACATGACAATAACTTTTGGCACGGTTTATACACCACTTTTCTTTTTACCAGCCTGTATGTCCCCCTCAATATTGTCATGGGGCTGTTCACCGCCTTTATTTTGGATTTGGATGTAAAGCCGCTTCCTCTCTGGCGTGCACTTATTTTCCTGCCGGCGGTACTTCCGGTTATAGCTATTTTTGTAATCGGAAAGTTTATTTTTTACCCGAACGGACTGTTAAACAGCTTTTTGCAGGTGTTCGGTATAAAAGGAGCTCTATGGATTGCGAACCCTGATTTGATAATTTTAGCTGCGGTCATTCTGATGGTGTGGCAGTGCGGTACGGCTATGGTCGTGTATTTGGGAGCTCTGCAGGGCGTACCGAAGCACTATTACGACGCCGCTGAAATTGATGGAATTGGAAAGGTCGGGCAGTTTCTGCACATTACCTTGCCGCTTATCTCTCCGTCGATACTCTTCAGGGCAATTTTGGACCTTAAACTCGGACTCATGATTTTTATCCCAGCCCTGGTCTTGCCTGAGGGAAATGTTCCGGGCGGGCCGGCGGACGCCTCGCGTTTTTACACACTGCATGTGTATCAGAAGGCGTTTCAGCGCTTTAATATCGGCGAGGCCAGTGCGTTGGCGATGGTGCTGATAGTTATCAGCTTGATTCTGACAATTGTGGTGATGCGAACCAGCCGCAAAGTAGTATTTTATGAGGTGTAGTGATATGAGTACAGATACTTTGAGGACCGGCGCGAATACCACCCAAAAACTTAGCGCCAAACAGATCTTGAGATCAAGCTTAAAACCGAGTCCAACCATTGAAAGCATATTTAAATACGTTGTGGTGATACTCGTATGTGCAGCTTTCTTTGCACCCTTTATCTATGCCATTTCCACCTCGCTAAAAAGCCAGGTACAAATGCTTCAGCAGCCACGGGCTTTCTTTCCGCTACCCCTGCATCCAAAGAATTACGTGGAAGTGTTCAACAGTTATCCGGTGATACGTTATTTCAGGAATACCCTGATTGTTGTCGGGGCGGTCCTGGTGTGCAACTTGCTGGTCAGTTCATTTGCCGGATATGCCTTGTCGAGAATCCAATGGAAGGGACGAGAGGCCTTCTTTATGCTGACCGTTTCCACAATGTTTATGCCGCTGTTTCTCTTGCTCCTCCCGCGGTTCCTTATCTTCAAAGAGTTGGGTATGCTGGGAACTCTGCTGCCTCTCATTATTGCCCCGGCGCTTGGATCGCCGACCAGTATCTTTCTGATGCGCCAGTACTATCGAAGTATACCGATGGATTTGAGTGAGGCGGCGATGATCGACGGCTGTTCGGAGTTCGGCATTTACTGGCGGATCATTCTGCCGCTGACCAAACCTGCGCTGGCAACAATTGCGATATTTACAGTGCGTTGGCGGTGGAACGATTTTATTCAGCCGTTAATTTATCTGCAGAGCGAGAAGCTCTATACTGTGACTATGGGGCTTTATACCATCATGGGGACCAGTGCCGAAGAGATTAACATTCATCATGTGATGGCCTTTGTGATCATGTCGATCGCCCCGATGATCTTTATCTTCCTGGCAGCACAGCGCCATTTTGTAGAAGGCACAACCCACACCGGACTAAAGGGATAACAGCATGAAATATCATACAGAAACAAAACGCAGGATACCTGTATCCAATGAGGTAGAAGTACTGGTAGTTGGAGGCGGGCCGTCCGGCTTTGCGGCCGCAGTCAGCAGCGCCCGGCAAGGCTCGAAAACCTTGTTGATAGAAAGCAGCGGCGCTCTCGGCGGGGTTTCCACCACCGGATTGATGAGCCACTGGACCGGTGCGACCGAAGGGCCTCTCTATGCGGAGATTTTGCGCCGGTCAAAGGACAGCGACAAGGATTGGAACTATTTCGGTGATAAGGTGCTGCATGCCGAACGGATCATACATCCTGAAAAGCTGAAACTCACCTTGTTGAATATGTTATCTGAGTCCGGGGCCGACCTGCAGCTCTACACCATGTGTACTGATGTGATCATGGATGGAAACAAGGTATGCGGGGTTATTACCGAAAGTAAGTCCGGGCGGGAAGCGGTTTACGCTGATGTGATCATCGATGCGACCGGCGATGGCGACATTGCCTACAAAGCTGGTGCTGACTACGTGAAGGGACGCGAACGTGACGGAAAAATGCAGCCGGTAAGTGTGATGTTTAAAATCGGCGGCGTAGATATGGAAAAGGCGGTATTTCCCGGTGAGTTTGAAGATGATTTTAAAATAGAAGGAACATCAGTTCAGACTTTGGCCACACAGAACCTGCCTCATCCTATTGGGCACGTGTTGTTGTATCCAAGTTCAATGCCGGGTGTAGTAAGCGTGAATATGACCAACAGCATTGGAATCGACGGGACCAATGTTCGTGACATTACCCGTGGTGAATTTGAGTGCAGACAGCAGATTCCGGTTATAGTGGATTTTCTCAGAAAGAATATTCCTGGATATGAGCAGTGTTTTCTGCTTATGACCGCCTGCGCCTTGGGGGTAAGAGAAACCAGGCATTTTGTCGGGCTTTATACTATTACCGCCGATGACATACGCGAGGCGAAGCAGTTTGAGGACTGGATTGTAACTAAGGCTTATTTCAATTTTGATGTGCATAATATGTCGGGCAGCGGAATGGATGAGACCGGAGTACAGAAAAAATTCATCCAGAAGAAAAAGTTCACCATCCCCCTCGGCTGTTTTATACCAAAAGAGGTGGATGGTCTGCTGTTGGCAGGGCGGAACATTTCCGGGACCCATCTGGCCCATTCTAATTACCGCGCCATGCCCACCTGTGTAAATATGGGACAGGGGGTTGGAACTGTAGCAAAGGTCTGTGTGCAGGACGGTGTGGAGCCGCGAAATGTAAGCGTTGAAAAAGTTCAGGACTTATTATTAAAACAAGGCGTACAGGTATAATAAGATGATTTACGAAAAATATACTGGACCACGACAGCTTAGAACTGAGGAATTAGTTACTGATTTGTGTATTGTAGGCGGCGGATTGGCAGGTACCTGTACCGCTATTACCGCAGCCCGCGAAGGAATACAGGTAGTGTTGTTGCAAGACCGGCCGGTCCTCGGCGGAAACGCATCCAGCGAGGTGCGTCTCTGGGCCCTGGGGGCTACCGCCCACATGAACAACAACAACCGCTTTTCCAGGGAAGGCGGAGTTATAGATGAACTGCTGGTTGAGAACATGCACCGGAACAAGGAGGGAAATCCTGTCCTGCTTGATACTATCCTGCTTGAAAAAGTAACTGCAGAACCCAATATTACCTTGCTGCTCAACACCGCGATGCACGACGCGGGCATAACCCGCAACGGTCAGGAAAAATCGCAGATCGATCAGGTAACAGCATATAATCCGCAGAATGAGACGAGTTATAAAATCAAGGCTCCACTATTTTGTGATGCTTCTGGGGATGGGGTGTTGGCGTACCGGGCCGGCGCGTCATTCAGGTTTGGGGCCGAAAAGCCCGACGAGTTTGATGAGGGTTTTGCCCCTGATCCGCAGTTATACGGTGAACGGTTGGGACATTCCATTTTCTTTTATACGAAGGATACGGGTGCTCCAGTAAAATTTATTGCACCGAGTTACGCCCTTGATTCGGTACCTGAGAAGATTCCCCGCTTTCGTGGGTTTGATGTGAATGACCAGGGCTGCAATTTTTGGTGGATAGAATATGGAGGTCGTCTCGACACCATCCATGATACTGAAACGATTAAGTGGGAACTATGGAAGGTTGTATTCGGGGTGTGGAATTATGTCAAAAACTCCGGCAACTACCCTGAAGCTGAAAGCTTAACAATCGAATGGGTCGGCATGATACCCGGAAAACGCGAAAGCCGGCGTTTTGAGGGCCCGATAATGCTCACACAAAAGGATATAGTTGAGCAGCGAACATGGGAAGATGCGGTATCGGTGGGCGGATGGTCGCTCGACCTCCATCCGGCCGATGGGGTTTACTCAAAACACCAGGGGTGCGACCAGTATCATTCCAAAGGGGTGTATCAGATACCCTACAGAACCATGATCAGCAAGGATGTGAGTAATCTTTTTCTCACCGGGCGAATTATCAGCGCCTCGCATGTGGCCTTCGGCTCTACACGGGTGATGCTGACCTCTGCGCACAATGGACAGGCGGTGGGAGTGGCCGCAGCAGAGTGTATTCGAAAGGGGCTGCTGCCGGGCGATCTCGTTGAGGGGCAGCATATGCGCAGGCTGCAAACCCTCCTGCTGCAGCGGGGACAGTTTATTCCGGGACTAAAGCTTGTGGATGATGATTTAAGCCAGTTCGCCAAAATAAACTACAGTAGTACTTTTGATTTTGCCCATTTTTCAAATTACGATCAGACTTTTCTGTTTCTTGAAAATGAAAAGGCATTTATGATGCCTCTACCCGAGGGAAAAGTCCCAAAAGTCGAGTTTTTGGCCGATGTGCAGCCGCCGGGAGAGAAGTATGTAACCCTCCGTACAGATGAAGAGTTGGAAGGGGCTCATAATGCCAGAAGTGTGGCCATCCAGACGGAGGATGTACCGGGTGAGCACGGCGAGGCGAGTATAACTATAGAACTGCGAACTTCATACAATCCGGCCAATTTTACTCCGGAGAAAGTGCTTTCTCGTACTACCGTTGAGCTTGAAGTGGGGGAAAACACCTCTTTTGAAATAGACTTTGATGCGAAATTAGAAGAAGCCACCTATGTGTTTTTGATATTCAAACCCCACACTCGGGTGCGGCTACATGCGCATTTGAAGCGAATTCCGGCGGTGCTGCTGCTGCATCATACTCACGATCAGGTGGCAGACGGCGTTGGTGCAGACAATTTCGAACTCTGGCTTCCCGAGCGCAGGCCGGGAGGTGCACTGCCGCTCATGGAACTCCGGCCGTCCGCGCATCTTTTTGGCGGCAAAATGGTGTGCAATGGGTATGATCGTCCCTATATTCAGTCGAATTGCTGGGTTCCATCCCCTGAAGATACGCAGCCCGAATTGACCCTCCAATGGGACCGAAAACAACGGATTTCTCGGGTAGAGCTGGTGTTTGACACCGATTTCGACCACGCCATGGAAACTGTGTTGATGGGACACCCGGAATCGGAGATGCCCTACTGCGTACGCCATTTTCAGCTTATTGATGACAGCGGACAAGTGGTAGTCGATGAACCGGAGAATTACCACACCCTACGGAATTTTGAGTTTTCGGAGCCGATAATTTCCGCCAGCCTTACACTCAGAATAGTGAAGGTGTGGGGTGATTCTCCCGGGGCGGTCTACGCGTTTAGATGCTATGGGGAGTGATGTGGTTAAAAATATGAATTGAATCATTAGTGTATAGGTCCTTTTTAATTTGTATGTTGTCGTGAATCCTCTCTTTTACACCATGACCAGCTAATGGTGCTGGTCCGCTCAGCTATTGCTTTATTCGGGCCTCTACAAGAATATTAATGGCAAAAGAAATTACACAAGGTTTGTACCACTATCTAAAGTTTAATAGCTTTTCTTAGGTACTCAATGTAACCAGTGTCTTTTGTAGTGAGCAAGCTACTGATCAACGGCTTTGTATAAATAGAACCAGGGTGAGAAGTGTTGTGTTGGGTAACCTTCTCCATAGATTGAAGCGCTGATCTGTAATTTCCCAAACCTAAGCATCCTAAACCAATTAAATAGCGACAGAAAACGTAGTTCCGCTGATCTAAATCCTCCTCAAACACAAGAAAATCAGGCAATGATACTGCAAAGAAATCAATTTCAATATGCTCGTGCAGATGACTTTCACCGTAGTCTCGTAAACGATGTAATAATCTTAGTGCTTGGCTCTCATTTCCAATAACTCTTGATGCAAGGGCTTGGTAGAAGATAGCATCTGCCGGACGATCGTTATAGTAAAAAGAAATTTGAGGTGTGTCATCTCCTTCTGATGCTGCGATTAGTGCCGCTTCGGCCTTTTTACCTAGTGTATTGCCTTGAGGCTTTTCTATCTTAGTGTAGGCGAATCCAAGCCAGAAGTTTATTTCGTTATCTGATTCGGAAGTTGGCAGCTTACCTTCGCCGAGAGATCTTGGATATATTTTGGCTCCTTCAAGTTGTTCAATTGCTTCTCTAAATTGCGCCGCTTCAATGTGTGATTTTGCCAATTCAATTTTAGCGCGTTTGTATTGTTCCGGAAGTGTTCCTTCACCGCCCTCCCATGGATGAAATTGATGTGAGAGCAGGATATCGAGAGCTTCATCATTTCTACCTGATAAATTGAGCAGAGTAACGAAGGCTATAATCAGATCGTCCCTTTTCATAACTGTATTTTTATTTGATTCTAATCTTTGGAGTCGTGATTCAATAGAGTGATTAAGGCGTTTTGCTAACACATCTAATTCAAGCAGTATTTGGGCATCATGGGTATCTAATGCGAATGCTGTTTCAAGTTCTTGTAGAGCGGCAGATTTATCCTTTTTCTTATTGAAAAAACTAAGTGCAAGGTTTCGGTGTAGGGGAGCAAAATCCGGTTTTTCTGAAACTGCTGATTCCCATAATGTATGCGCTCGTTTATAGGCACCATGAGCATAGTAAAAATTACCCAATTCAAACGCTGCCATGGGGGGGTTTTCGAATTCATTCAATAATGATTCCAAAGCTACAATTAACTCAACTTGATTAGGGAAAGCGGTCCCTTGGGCAATCTGTTCTGCTTTATTACAGTTTTGAATCGCCTTACCTTTATCTCCCTTAAGGTTTTGATAATATGATGACAGATAGAAAGGCAATGGTGAAAGAGTGCAGGAGGACCTCTCGCACTCTTCCTTATAGCGCTGGATAAGTGTTAATGCATCATCTATACAGCCTGAGTGACCGTACGACAACACTATTTCTATAATTAGATGGGGTTTATTAGAAAAGAATACCGGCCATTCTCCTGGCCAATTCTGTAGTATCTCTTCCGCATACGCCAGATGATGAACCGGAGATTTTTTTCTTAGTGCATTTAACGCAGATTTAGCTGTATCGATTTTTCCTGAGTTACGAATTGCTACAGTCCGTAAATGTGCGGCAGGAAAATTCATTGTATTTTCACTTAATGCATCGTCTAAGAATCTGATAGCTTCTGCCCATCGCCCATGTATACATTTAATTCGGGCCATATAATATAGAGCAGCGCTACGGGTCGCATAGTTCCAGGTTGCCTTAAAAAACCAGTCAAATGCTTCGCTGTATTGCTTTTGATACCACAGTACAAGTCCCAAATTAAACAGTGGCTCTCCATCATATGGATTTGGATTTCGTTGTAATAATCGATCAACTGCGTGACGAAAATAGCGCTCTGCATCATTCAACATTCCTCTCTTTAGAGCTCGCAAACCAAGTGCATTGTTAGCCCTAGAGTCTTCAGGGTCTCTTTTAAGTATTTCATTATAGAAGGGGTCAGGTGAAAAAGTAGCGTGACGATACTGTTCAAGATGTCTTCCCCAGAAGAAAAGCTCTTCATTATTAGCTACTTTCTGCGGCTTGGGAGCAGCTACCGCTTTCTTTGCGGGAATAGCAGCTCTTCCTGTTTGAGCTGGGTATCTAAGGATCTCCTTTCCTTGTAAATCCTTAGCATGGAAAATGAATTCTTCCTGATTAGTAATGTTATCAATTTCCCATGTGAAAGACTCTGTTGTTTCTAGCGAAACCTCTACTTCATGCGTCGTAGTTCCGTTTTGTTCAACAGTTAAAAATGTGTTGATTGGACTAGTAGCATATAGAGAAACTGTAGCCTTAGATTTTTGTGTGACTTCTTGCTGTTCTTGTGGAGAGCTGGATTCTCTACTTTTCGTATCACCTTCAGTGGTAATTCCAATTACAAGTTGTTCATTTGCCACAGTGACCGGATGTATTCCATGAAACGGGAAGAAATATTGTGTGAATTGTTTTTCCTCCCCCGGCTGAAGCCAGGTGAAATCAGGCTGGTTATCGGTATACACGCCTGTCATCAATTCAACGTAAGGACCGTCCTCATCAGTAAGGTTTTTCTCCCATGCGTGGCCAAAGTCGGCCGTTCCCCAGGTCCACATTTTCTTTCCTGGAGAAACATGATGATCGGCCACATGCAGTATTCCCGATTGTTTCCCGTGATCATAACCGCCAACAAAATCGTAATCACTATGGTATGCCATATAAGATGTTGGAACAGTCACATTCTTATACCATGAAATATCAACTCCACTGGAATAATCAACCTTATAATAAGTACCGGTGGCAATTGGAAAGCGAGAGAGGTCACGTTTTCCGTGGTCAAACACTGCTGTCACATCAGGTGGGAACACCGCCTGGTAGTTATCGTTGACAGCGACTGCCGGGTTGGCCCACCAAAGAAAGGTTTGAGGAAAAGGAGTCGGGTTTGAAACCCGGCCGTTGATTTCTAACACAGCACGATTCGAATAAAGTCGGAATCCAGCCACTGAGCGGGTCCGAAACATTGGTTCCCATTCGGCTATCCAAATAGTTGTAGAATTATCCGGATGAGTTTCTATTTCATATTCAGTTGAACTAAATGTAGTGGGGCGATGATGTTGCGGCCAATTAAACTCAATTCCGCCTGAGATCCAAGGCCCTGCTAAGCCTACCAGTGCAGGTTTAATCACTCGATTGTAATACACAAAGTGATAGTTGCTAGTTTTATCTAATGCCATTTGTACTCTACCACCCAGCTCCGGTAAAATCATAATTTTTAAGTATCGATTTTCAAGAAACAAGGCCCGGTACGTTTTTTGTATCTTTTCATCTGAGACGGAATGAATCATTTGATAAGGATAAACTGCCCCAGAGCTTCCTTGATATACCCGTTTTTCAAGGAACATCGGATTCCGATCCGGTGAGCTCGGTGTATAAGTGGGAATTTCAATTATCTCTTCCCAAGCCCGTGTTCCTTCGCCGTTATAAGTGTGTTTTTCTGCATTCGTCATGGACTCATTTTATGTCCAATATAGTGGGATGAACATGGATTGAATAACAAAATTATGTCTAATTTGACAATCTTTGTTCTCCAATATACTCTTAACTACTATTGTATTACATAGAGAGCTAACTAGTGAGATTATCTAAAAAGGGCAGGGGAGAGGGATTTCCTCAAGAAAAGATTTATGTTGTTCCTCGTAATATTCTAAAAGAGTGCCGCAGTAGTCCAGCTCTGCATGCGCTCACGGTTACCGATGCAGGATTTTTTCCTGTTGCCCGCTCTCATGCCAGACAGCGTACACACGGTTGCAGTGAGTATATTCTTCTGCTGTGTACAGAGGGTAGCGGGATGGTTGAAATTGACGGGGATAAAGTTGATGTGCTACCTGGACAAGCTATTACAATTCCAGCCAATGTTTCACATCTATATGGCGCGGATTTAGATGATCCTTGGACAATCTACTGGTTTCACATTATCGGAGATTTTGTTCCGTACTACATCCCGTACAATTACTCAAAAAAAATTGTAAGTGTAGCAGTAGATAGGCTTAAAGAAATACAATTCCTATTCGAGCGTATATTCAGTTCTTTATCTCGCGGGACGGGCGAATCCTATATTTTCACTGCTTCTACTGCTGCCGGGCTCATTTTAACGCTCTTGTATCATGATGGCTCTGTGGGGCAAGATAACTCGCCAGAGGGCGGTTCACGGGATGTAGAAGAATTGATTTCCTTTATTCAAAATCATATTGATGAGCACATCACCTTGGAGATATTAAGTCAGCGCTCAAACCTAAGCATATCCCGTATAAACCAGTTGTTTCGCAAGATAACTGGATATGCACCTATTGAGTTTGTACGGCATCAGCGTATTCAAAGAGCTTGTTATTATCTGGATGCAACACGCGAAGCTATTGGAATAATCTCTGAGTGGGTCGGATTTGAAGACCAATTTCATTTTTCAAAAGTCTTTCATAAAATTGTGGGAAAGTCTCCCCGGGAATATAGAAAGAGGATATAAGATCTTAAATGCTTACACAAAAAAGTGGTATTTCTTTTTCAGAACTGTTCCAGTTTTATTCTAATATCCCAGTTCTTCTTTTCCCAGGCATTGAGAAATGAGGCACGGTTAGAGCGCATCGCATCCAGGGGGCTGTCAAGCCAACATGTTGATGGTTCGATTCCAATATTATAACCGTTGTGCCATCCTCCTTCGTTCACCCAAATTCCGAGCCAGGGTAGTTCCTTGGGGTTAAAATGTAAACTTGTTTTTAATTCTCTTTCGAAATCAATAATTCCGCACTCACCTTTTTCTAACGGATCTGAAAACCAATATTTTTGGGCACCTTGGTTGTTTTTTTTCGGCATCACTCTGAGATCGAGACTCTCTTTTTCAAAAGGATAGGGAAAGGAATAAACTTTCGGGGCTTCGGGAAGGGTAGTACCCGCATGCACATTATATATCGAAGTGAGATGTTCAGGAACATTAAGTTTACAACTGGTGTTAATTTTAAATAAAGCGTGAGCGGCCCATTGAAAAGGAATTCTATAGGCAGATTTATTATCGATCGAATAGTTTACTACCATTTCATTTTCATGGAGACTTATTACTTTTGTGAAACTATAGGGAAACACTGTACCCTTTATAGTGAAACAAACAGCATCTTTAGATACGACCTGTTCCCATGGGCGAGACCACACTTCTCCATGGTCCGGAAGGTGCATGCTTTGTCCTGATTCATCGAGAATGTTACATGTATCTATGTTCGGGAGCATATCGTCAAAACCTGAACCGTCTTCACCAATAAAAGGGCGGTCATATTCTACTGAAACTCTATATTCTTCTGTACTTATTTGGGAAAGTGCTTCTACATAATTAGACGGACCTGATTGTACTTTTAGTTTAAGTGAGACTATTTTAGCACCCCGTTGGGGTAATATTGTGCAATGAAGTATTTCATTTTCTATGCTTACAGCTTTTTCGCCTTTATAACTGATTTTGTCTTTTATTTTTATACCCATGAAAAGCTCCATAATATTTTAATTTTCTATAGGAAGTTTAACACAGAATTTCGTCCAACTGCCGGGTTTACTTTCGAAAGTAATAATTCCTCTATGGGTTTCTGCTATATGTTGGCAAATTGAAAGCCCCAACCCTGTGTTCATTTTAGTTACTTTGGTACTAAAAAAGGGTTTAAAAATATCTGTATTTACTTTGTCCGTGATACCATACCCGTTATCTGCAATCACAACTTCAACATATTCTTGAAACTTTTCCATATAGATTTTTATCTTACCGCCGGAGAGTACAGCTTCAATAGAATTTACAATCAGGTTCATAAAAAGCTGTTTAAGTTTGTTTTCGTATCCTGTAATAAGTAGTGAAGAATCCTTATAGTCTTTTATCAGTTCAATGTTTTTTTCTTTAAATTTATGGCCTAGAAGCAAAGTGACCTCATCAAGCAGGGCACATATAGATATTTTTTTTAAAGGACTTTTCTGAATTCGAGAGAATGAAAGCAGGCTTCCCACTATCTCAACGATTCGTGATAGTTCGATCTTTATTTGTTCTATCTGTTCCAAGTTTTCTTCATCATTTATGCTTAAACTTAAAATTTCAATATAATTCTGGATTATTCCGAGGGGGTTGTTTATTTCATGGGCTACTCCGGCTGCAAGTTCAGCAGTAGAGGCAATTTTTTCAGCACGCAGAAGATATTCCTTTGTTACACTTTCAAAGGACACATCTTCGATAAAAATATTTGTACCATTAAAATTTTTATTCTTGTCATAGAGCGGAATAGATTTAAAACTGAGAATGCTATTATGTTTGGTTGGAATTTTTTCCTTTATATAATCCTCTCTATCTTGTATCTTTTGTATTACTTCTTCAAGATCATCGTTATTTAGAGAGGCAAAAATAGAACTCGGTGTCAATTCTTGGTCACTATGCTCTCTGAGTCCTAAAATATTCTCTGCAGAGGTATTTAAGAAACTGAGCTTGTTCTCCACATTTAGTAATACCATACCAATAGGGAGATCTTTCAAAATTGCTTTTTCATGATTAGTAAAAAAAAGCAACGGACGGTTTTTTTCTTCCTGTCCCTTGTCAGAGTAGGCCATGTTGTATGCCAGATTTGCCAATCTGGAAGGGTCCACTGTTTCGACTTTTTCTGTTCCGCTTCGATATCCGTCTTTAATTACTGTAACTCTATCGGCGATTCTAAATATCTCGTCAATGTTAGACGTTATATAAATAATTGATTTGCTGCTGGTCTTTATTTTCCTGCAAATGGCATAAATGTCCTTCATTTCATTGGGGGTAAGAAGTTGGGAGATCTCATCGAGCACCAGAATTTCAGCACCAAGCGAAAGAACCCTTGCAATACTTACTATTTGAAGTTGGCCTTTTGATAATTTTTTTAATGGGGTGTTCATGTCCATTTCAACATTCAAAAAATTAAAAAGATTATTACAGGTTTCTTTCATATACTTTTTATCTTTGCCGGAGATATAAAAATGGGGCATTCTACCAACAAAAATATTTTCGAATACAGTCATGTTAGGTATTGATTCGGGAGTTTGATAGACAACTCCTATCTTATTTTGTATTGCTGTTTTCGGTGTAATATAGTTGTATTTAGTGTCAAATAAATAGATACTTCCGTACTGGTTTTTAAGAGCCCCGCCAAGGATTTTTGCAATGGTAGACTTGCCTGAACGATGGTCGCCGGTCAATGCATGGATCTCGTTTTGATTCAGTTCAAAATCAAAATTGCAAAGTGCCTTGTTTTTATTGTAATAGTAGTTAATATTAGTAAGCTCAAGTATTTTATTCATGATTTTAAAGGAGCTCTAATAACTTCATCTTATTGTAGAGCGTTCTTCTGTTTATATTTAGAATTTCAGCAGCTTTTTGTTTAGAACCATTAGACTTTTCAAGTGCTTCAAGAATTACCTCGCGAGTTACTTTATCATACACATTTTTCAAGTTTCGATTATCTTCTTCTATTTTTCTTCTGTAAGGCTCTGGTAATGAATTGATATCTAAAAAAGAACCATCACAGAAGATAACCGCTCGCTCAACTGTATTTTTTAACTCCCTGATATTACCCGGCCATTGGTGTGATAAAAATGCAGCAATTACTTCATCAGAAAAAGAATTTATGTGCTTGTTGTAGAGAAAATTTAAATCAGATAAAAAGTGTTTTGCCAATGGTAAGATATCCTCTTTTCTTTCCCTAAGAGGAGGAATTTCAATACTTACTACATTGAGTCTGTAGTATAAATCTTCTCTAAATTTTCCTTTTGCGATTAGTTCAGGGAGGTTTCTGTTTGTTGCTGCAATAAATCTTATGTTCATATGCCGGATTGTATCAGAACCTACTTGTTCATATTCCTTTTCTTGAAGTACCCGCAGCAGCTTTGCTTGGGTTTTCATACTCATCTCACCGATCTCATCAAAAAAGAGCGTACCACCCTCTGCAGCCGCAAATTTACCCTTGCGATCCTCTTTTGCATCAGTAAACGCACCTTTCACATGTCCGAAAAGTTCGCTCTCTAATAGATTGTCAGGTATAGCTGCACAGTTAATTTTTATGTAAGGGTTCTCTTTTCTCTTGCTCATACTATGGATATGGGCTGCAAATAGTTCTTTGCCTGTACCACTTTCTCCTGTAATTATTACCGGAGCATCAGTAGGCCCTGCTTTGCTCGCTAATAGCAGTAATTCGTTGATATTGTTGTTTGCTGTAATTATTTGTTGTTCTTTATGATGATAGCCCTTTTTTAAACTCAACACCTTTTTTATTTCATCTAGTAATGCAGCGTTTTTTACCGGTTTCGAGTAAAAATTAATAGCTCCGCAACGCATAGCTTCTACTACATTTTCGATACTAGCATAGCCTGAAATCATTATGATTGGAATTGGAAGCTTCATAGCTTTTACCTTATCGATGAAACTGATTCCATCCATACCCGGCATTTTTAGGTCCGTAATAACTAAATCGAAGTGTTTTTTCTTTAAAGTATTTAATGCTGAGATTGCATCAGTTTCAAAGGATGCGTTGAATTGATGGAGTTTGAGGAGTTTGGAAAGTGAGATGCACATATGCTCCTCATCATCGACAATCAAAATGGAGTAAGACATATCGAGATTATACCAACGAAATAGGATTCGCTCAATTCTTTTTGAAACAGAGAAATTTGGGAAAAAACTTTCCCATATAGTTGATTTCATGAGATACTTTTGTCTCATAACAAACTATTGATTGGGGTTTATATATTTATCAAAAGTTATAATTACTTATAAAATAGAAGGTTAGTCCCATATTATGAAAAAGTTGGCACGGATTTTGCAAATATAACAACATCACTACTTAAAAAGGAGAGTAACATGAAAAAATTTCTGTTTTTACTCACATTAGCTGTTTTACTGATTTCGTTTATCAGTCCAATCGCAGCTGAAGGACAAAAAGAAGCCTCAGGAGGTGCGGCAGAGGCTGAGGACGTAAAGATTGGGTTCCTCGTAAAACTAGCTGAGTGTTCTTGGTTTCAAGATGAGTGGAAGTTTGCTCAAAAAGCGGCGGATGAATACGGATTTGAGCTGGTAAAAATCAGCACACCCGATGGCGAGAGTGTACTTTCTGCTATAGATAATATGGCGGCTCAGAATGTACAGGGATTTATAATATGTACCCCGGATGTAAAACTCGGACCATCGATTAAAATGAAAGCGGATCAGTATGACATGAAGCTAATGAGTGTTGACGACAGATTTGTCGGCGCAGATGGCACACCGATGAAGGATGTTCATCATATGGGAATATCTGCCTATGAGATTGGAAGACAGGTTGGCAAGACAATGATGGAAGAAGCTGAAAGACGAGGTTGGGACCTCAGTAAAACTGGAGCAGATTGTCTTACTTATAACGAGCTTCCGACAAGTAAGCAAAGAACCGACGGTGCAACTGATATGCTGATTGAAATGGGATTCCCGAAAGAGAACGTCTACGAGGCACCTACTGCATCTGACTCAACTACCGAAGGCGGCTTTGATGCAACAAATATCCTGGTAGCTGCACATGCAGAAGTAGAGCATTGGCTCGTATATTCTCTTTGTGATGATACCACTATAGGCGGCGTCCGGTCCCTCGAAGGAAATGGGTACAAAGCAGAAGATATTATCGGTGTAGGAATCAATGGAAACGATCTTGCGATTGGTGAGCTTGAAAAGCCGGCTAGCAAGAGCGGTTTTCACGGTACTATCATGCTGGCAGCGAAAGAACATGGATATCAAACTTCAGTAAATATGTATAAATGGATTACCGAAGGAATTGAACCTGAAAAACTCATCTATACCTCTGGAATTCTCCTGACTAGGGACAATTATAAGCAAATAAGAGAAGAGATGGGACTGTAAAAACTACTATAGAGGCACATAAAGATAACCGGATCCTCTGGGTCCGGTTACATTAAAGGAAACACAATGACTTCTTATTTAGAATTTAGAAATATTACAAAAGTTTTTCCCGGTGTAAGAGCGCTTGATGATGTTTCCCTTTCGGTGAATAGAGGTTCTGTTCATGGACTTGTCGGTGAAAACGGAGCCGGTAAGTCGACACTATTAAAAATTCTGAGTGGTGCACATCCTCAGACTGAAGGGACTTTGCTGATAAATGGAGAAGAGTGTAATTTTAACTCTCCAAAAGAAGCAATAGATAAAGGAACTTCAGTCATTTATCAGGAGCTAAATTTAGTTCCCGATATGTCGGTCTCAGAAAACCTTATGCTTGGACATATACCGGCTCTAAAAGGTTTCATAGATAAAAAGGAACTGTATAAAGTAAGCAAAAAAGAGATTGAATATCTCATGGAAAATATTAATCCAAATGAAAAAGTAAAGAACCTGCCCATAGCACAGCGCCAGATGATCGAGATAGGAAAAGCGTTGCTCCATAATGCACGCATAATAGCCTTTGACGAACCTACATCCAGCCTTTCAGAGAAAGAAACAAAGCAGTTGTTTCGAATAATAGATTCACTCAAGAAAGAAGGATGTTCAATTATTTATGTTTCACACAGACTTAACGAAATCTTTGAAGTTTGTGATGCCTTAACCATTTTCAGAGATGGAAAAAGAGTTGCGTCATACGATAATGTCGGTGAGCTGAGTCATGATGAAGTCGTCAGTAAAATGGTGGGAAGGTCGATTGAGGATATATTCGCCTATAGACCCCGTTCAACTGGAAGAGTGTATTTTCAAGCTGAGGGCATATCCGGGCCGGGAGTGAATGAACCGGTCAGCTTTCAAATTCATAAGCGGGAAATAGTCGGCTTTTTTGGTTTGGTTGGGGCTGGTAGAACTGAGTTGATGAGGTTAATTTACGGACAAACCAAAAAAAAGAGCGGAAGTCTCGTATTAAACGGAAAAAGAGTTAACACCGGATCACCGGCTGCATCAATTGCAGAGGGAATTGTTTTATGTCCTGAAGACAGAAAGGCTGAAGGAATAATTCCAATTAGAGATGTTACTGAAAATATAAATATTTCGGTGCGAAAAAAATTCGTAAAAGCCGGTATTTTCTTGGACAAGAAAAAGGAAAAAGAGAATGCTCATGAGTTTATAAATAAATTCCAAATAAAAACACCTTCGACTGAACAGCTTGTAGGTAATTTATCCGGTGGAAATCAGCAGAAGGTGATCTTGTCAAGAAATCTGTCTCTTTCAACTAAATTGATAATTCTCGATGAACCTACTCGTGGTATTGATGTAGGTACAAAGAGTGAAATATACAAATTGATGTATGATTTAGCAGAAAGTGGTAATTCAATAATATTTATTTCATCTGAACTTCCTGAAGTAATCGGAGTATCAGATAGAATACTCGTAATGCGAGATGGAGCGATTGTGCAGGAAATAAAGCGGAAAGATGCAACTGAAGAAACAGTTCTTCATTATGCATTACCTGAATATGATGAACGAAGAGAATTATTAGGAGCGGAGAAATGAGCACTACAATTGTAAAAGATTCTGTTACAAAGAGTTCGAATATAAAAAACATTGCTTCCCATCTTTGGACAAATTCGGGGATGGTTTTAATATTTATTGTATTATTTATACTCTTATCTATTTTTGTTCCTTTCTTTTTTACGTGGAGAAACATGATAGCTCTTGGATTATCTGTATCCATGTTGGGAATGGTGTCCTGCACTATGTTGTTTTGTCTGGCCTCAGGAGACTTTGATCTCTCTGTTTCTTCTGTAGTTGCTTTTTCAGGTGTTGTTGCAGCTGTAGTAATTAACCAAAGTGGTGCAGTGGGAGTAGGTATTCTGTTTGGAATTCTTGCAGGCGGAGTCTTTGGTGCAATTAATGGAATTATTATCGCCAAGTTTCATATCAATGCGTTAATTACCACCCTGGCAATGATGCAAATTGTGCGTGGTTTTGCCTATATTGTGTCCGGAGGACAGGCAATAAGCATTGGGAATCCGGGTTTTTTCGGCTTGGGGAATAGTATATTTCTTGGTATACCAAGTCCCATTTGGATAACTATTGTCTGTTTCACCGTTTTTGGGGTGTTAATAAATAATACAACCTTCGGAAAAAACACCCTTGCCATCGGCGGAAACGTAGAAGCAGCACGGCTTGCAGGTATAAGTGTAGATAAAATAAAAATAATGATCTTCACGATGCAAGGTCTTATGGCTGGTTTTGCCGGAGTAATTCTTGCATCACGAATGACTTCCGGTCAGCCCAACTGCTCTCAGGGATTTGAGTTAAATGTAATCTCAGCATGTGTGCTCGGAGGTGTATCCATAAAGGGAGGAGTTGCTCCTATTCAGGGAGCCATTGTTGGTGTGCTCATTATGGGTACTGTTCAAGATGCCATGAGTCTGCTGAATATACCGACTTTTTACCAGTATGTGGTAAGAGGTGTAATATTACTTATAGCAGTCATAGTAGATCAGCTCAAACAATCGAAACTGCAAAAAGCGGTATAAGGCCAATAAAATGCACACTATAAAAGCGGAACTTATCTATGAATCTGGAAACAGTCTTGGGGAAGGACCGTTTTGTTACTCTGAAAAATGTATGTACTGGGTAGATATTTTTAACAGCTCTGTCTTTTCCATTGAATTGCCCAGCACAAATATTAAGGAATTGAGTCTTGATTCATATATCTGCTGCGCAGGAAAAACGCTCCACAACGATATAATAGCAGCAGGAGAGAATGGGGTTGCGCTATATGATGAGAACTTTGAGTTTAAAAAATTACTGTACGATGCCCCTTTTGATACCTCATTGCAGCGATTTAATGATGGAAAAGTCGGACCAGATGGAGCTTTTTGGGCAGGGTCTATGTCCTATGAAGGTGATAAAGCCATTGGAGGGTTATACCGGTTTGGTGAAGATACGGTACAAATTTTAGATAAGATGATCATTCCCAATGGAATCGGGTGGAGTCCGCAAGGAAATGAGATGTATGTAACAGATTCAGGAAAGGGAGCAATTACAAGATGGGAGTTTGATTCACGTACAGGTGAACTCTCGAATGAGTACCTTTTCATTGAGTTGGATACAAAACAGGGTGTCCCCGATGGTCTCTGTGTTGATGAAAGCGGAAACATTTGGAGTGCCTGTTGGGGTGGAGGGTGTATTCTCGGTTTTGATTCAGAGGGAAATAAAATTGCAGAAATCGAAGTAGAAGCTACGAACACATCCAGCTGCTGTTTTGGCGGAGAAAATTATGAGACACTTTTTATTACCTCAGCTCAACATGGAATAAGCACACCAAAAACTACAGATGGTGCGTTCTACAAAGCCATCACAGGTACATATGGTTTGCCAGCCTATCGTTTCAAATTTGTATAAATAGATTGGAGTTAGTTATGAGAAAAAAAGCCTTAATTACCGGTGCAAGCCGGGGAATCGGGCGTGCAGTAGCTATTGAGCTTGCTCGAAAAGGGTATGATATTGGGATCAATTACAACAGCAGCGAAGAAGCTGCTCTGTCAGTGCAGGAGCTTGTAAAGAAAGAAGAGGCTGATACTGTTTTATTAAAAGCCAATGTTGGTGTTATCGAAGAAATCGATAAAATGTTTGAAGCATTTATCGCCAAATTCGGAAAAATTGATCTTCTGGTAAACAATGCAGGTATAAGTACATTTAAACCATTTCTTCAGGTAACTGAGGATATGTGGGATAAAATCACACATATCGATTGGAAGGGAAGTTATTTTTGTGCACAGAGAGCCGCCCAATATATGATCAAGAAGGAGATTAAAGGAGTAATTCTTAATCTCTCCTCAAATCAGAAGGACGGTTGTTGGCCTACAGCAAGCGTATATGGTCCTACAAAAGCAGCTGTTACTAAGTTTACCCAAAACGCTGCTCTAGAGTTAGCACCCTATGGTATAAGAGTGGTTGCTATCGCTCCCGGCTACACAGACGTGGGGTGGCCAAAAGACAATCCTATACACGAAGCTGCTGATAAAATCCCGCTTAAAAGATTTGCACAAACCGATGAAATTGCAAAGGTCATTTCTCATTTAGTCTCAGAGGATTATTCATATATGACCGGTTCGTGTCTTGATATTGATGGAGGAGCTTTATTGCCTGTAATCACTGAAAATGATCTTTCAACTGATTGGTCATCTACTCATGTAAAGCAGGAATAAAAGATGAAAATAACTAATCTCGAAATCTTTCATGTGCAGCCTAGATGGAGTTTCTTAAAGATATCTACTGATGCGGGTATTACCGGATGGGGTGAGCCTATATTGGAGGGACGAGCCAGGACTGTTGAAACTGCAGTTATGGAGTTAAAGAACTTTCTTATTGATCAGGATCCTTTAAGAACAGAGTATTTGTGGCAGTCGATGTACCGGAATACGTTTTATCGCGGTGGGGTAATATTGATGAGTGCCATCAGTGGTATTGAACAGGCTCTATGGGATATAAAAGGCAAGCATTATGGATTACCGGTATATGAGATGCTTGGTGGAATTTACAGAGATAAAATCAGGATTTACGGACATTGCTGGGGTGCGACTACAGAGAAAATTATTACTCGTGCTCTTGAAAGGAAAAAGAAAGGCTTTACCGCTATAAAAATTCTGGTGGAACCTTTTTCTGCAAACAGAGGCATTAAAAAGTATATTGAATCTCAAAAAAAGAGGTTTCAAGAAATCAGAGAAGCTGTCGGCGATGAAATGGATATAGCTATTGATTTTCATGGGAGATTAAGCCCTGAACTATCTATTCAGGTTATTCGTGAAATTGAAGAGTTCTATCCTTTGTTCGTAGAAGAACCATGTTTACCTGAGAATACAGATGTAATGGTACACCTTTCCCACTCTGTACATGCCCCGATCGCTACAGGTGAGCGTTTGGTTACAAGAGCGGCGTTTAGGCCTCTATTTGAGGCAGGTGTGTTATCAGTTGTCCAGCCGGATCTTTGTCATGCCGGAGGAATAATGGAAGTAAAAAAGATTGCTGCAATGGCAGAAACATACTATTGCAAAATTGCACCTCATAATCCCCTTGGACCGATCTCCCTTGCAGCAAATATTCACCTCGGAGCGTGCACACCAAATTTTCTTATTGCAGAACATTTTGGGATGAAAGAAGAGTGGGACATCGGAGAAGGATATTTGATGAAGCCTTTCAAAGTGGAAGAAGGGTATATAAGAGTGCCTAACTTACCTGGTCTCGGAATAACAGTAAACGAAGATATCCTTAAAGAGCGTAAGTATGAAGGCGATTGGGATTCACCACGGTTATATGCTGAGGATGACAACACAATTATAGATTGGTAGATCAGGAATGGAGGATTAAAAATGATTAAACTCATGCCGGATAAAATAGAGAATCAAATTGAAGAGGCAGGTATCATTGCCGTATTAGTTATAGAAGATGCTGAGAAAGCAGTGAAACTTGCGCAAACATTAGTAAACAGCGGAATAACTGCAATGGAGCTTACTCTCAGAACTGATGCTGCAATTAGTGCATTAGAAAAAATCTCCACATCAGTTCCGGAGATGGTGGCAGGGGCTGGGACTGTCCTTACTTCATCTCAAGTGCAACAGGTAAAAAATGCCGGCGCCGATTTTGCAGTTGCTCCCGGATATAATCATGAGGTGTTGAAAGCAGCGAGGGAAGCACAGGTTCCATATGCACCAGGTGTATGCATCCCTTCTGAAATTGAGGCTACTGTGGCTGAAGGATGCCGGATATTAAAGTTTTTTCATGCAGAAGGAATGGGCGGGCTGAAATACCTCAAAGGTATTAATAATCCGTATAAATATCTAAACTTACGTTATATTCCTCTAGGCGGCGTAAGCATTGAAAATATGAAATCATATCTTGAGGCATCAGAAATAATAGCCTTAGGAGGATCATGGATAGCCCCGGCTGCTTTTATCAACGAGAATGACTGGGACTCTATTGCACGAAATGCCGATGAGGCCGTAAAGATATTGCGAGAGGTGAGGGGAGAATGAGTAAGACGATTGTTACATTTGGTGAGATCATGGGTCGTATTGAACCTGAAGGGTATATGCGGTTCCGGCAGGGAATGCCGGGACATCTAAATATCAGTTTTGCCGGTGCAGAGTCCAATGTTGCAGTTTCAAACCAAATCATGGGAAGAAAGTCAAGATTTATCACTGCTTTACCTTCCAATGCCATAGGTGAAGCTTGTCTTGATTCGGTACGTAGATTCGGAGTTGATACCTCGTTTGTACATTTTGCTGAAGGTAGGCTTGGGCTCTATTTTGTAGAGACCGGTGCAAATCAGCGTCCAAGCAGTGTGATCTATGATCGTGATCACTCGGTGATTAGTCGGACTTCAGCAGAGAACTATAATTGGAAAGAAGCATTTGCAGGTGCGGATTGGTTTCATATTAGCGGAATTACACCTGCGGTTTCGAGAGTATCTGCAGAAGCATCCTTGGTTGCGGTAAAGGAGGCGAAAGCTGCCGGATTGCAAGTCTCTTGTGACTTGAATTATCGAAAAAAACTATGGAAATGGGACCCTCCCACACCTCAAAAAGAACTTGCAGAGACTCATATTCGGAAAATTCTTCAGTATGTAGATGTAGTGATTGGGAATGAAGAAGATGCCTGGGATATGTTGCAAATTAGGGCAGGAGACACTGATGTAGAATCAGGATCTCTTGAGATAGAAAGATATCCGGATGTAGCTAAAAAAATTGTAGAGCAGTTTCCACATATCGCCAAGGTTGCAATTACTTTGAGAGAAAGCCTTTCTGCCTCTCATAACAGGTGGGGAGCAATGCTGTACGATGCCAAAAAGCGAGGCGCATATTTTGCTCCTCGTTTCAAAGGAGAATATTCGCCATATGATATAAAAAACATAGTTGATAGAGTTGGAGGAGGCGATGCTTTTTCTGCGGGTTTGATTTATGCCTTAACTGATGAAGATCTATCAAAGGATTTGCAGGATTCACTTTCATATGCTGTTGCAGCGTCGTGTCTCTGTCATTCAATTTTACATGATTTTAATTATTCAACCCGTGAAGATGTTCTCTCACTTATGAAGGGAAATGCTTCCGGGCGTGTGAAAAGATAAACCCTTTGAATTACGCATAGAAATAAAAAGTAAGTATTTCAGCTCCTGTGAGGACCGTCGTTTTCACGGGAGTTTGTATTTATAGGATAAATATTTTGATATAGGCTTTTCAAGCTCTTCCCTTCTTACTCGTAGGAGTTGAACAAAAGATACAAGGACAATTACAAGTTTTCGCATATAAAACCCGCTTTACGAAAGAGAATAGGTGAGTATAGTATTGAATGTGGAGTGAATCTCACAAGCGAGGGAAATATATGGACAAAAATAATAGGGATACACGGAAGTATGCACGGGAGATGGATAAGGCCGATAGGCTGAGCAGTTTCCGGGACAGGTTTTATAAAAAAGAGGGGCAGCTGTATATGGACGGGAACTCCCTGGGGCTGTGCTCGCTGGATGCGGAGGAGGCGATACTGCGGGTCTTGAATGAATGGAAGGAGCGGGGTATCGGGGTGTGGACCGAGCCGGACCCGCCTCTGTTTACTTACCATGATTATCTGGCGGGTATGTTGGCCCCGCTGATAGGAGCGGAAGCTGAGGAGGTGACGATTCATGCAAACACTACCGTGAATATTCACACCTGTATTGCCACATTCTATAAACCCACGGAGAAGCGGTATAAGATATTGGTGGACAAGCTCAATTTTCCTACTGATTTATACGCGGTTGAGGGGCAGATAAAACTGAAGGGGTTGGACCCGCGGGAGTGTATGAAGATGGTCGAGAGCCGCGAGGGGAATTTGCTGAATGAGGCGGATATTGTGGCGGCGATGAGCGATGATGTGGCCCTGATTTTGTTGCCCTCGGTGCTCTACCGCAGCGGACAGCTGTTGGACCTTTTCTCGATTACCCAAGAGGCCCACAGGCGTGGTATAGTCATCGGCTGGGACCTGAGCCACTCGATTGGGGCGGTGCCCCACCGTTTTGACAAGGTGCAGCCTGACTTTGCGGTGTGGTGTAACTACAAATATATGAACGGCGGGCCGGGTACCAGTGCGGGGCTGTATATCAACAAGCAGCATTTTAGTCTGGATGCGGGCCTTCCGGGATGGCATGGTAATAAGTATGAGACCCAGTTTCAGTTGAACACGCAGTTTGAGAAGGCCGAATACGCCGGGGGCTGGCAGACCGGTACCCAGCCGGTGATCAGCATGGCGGCTATAGAGGGGTCGCTGAAGATCTATCAAGAGGCGGGGATCGAAAATCTGAGGCAAAAGTCACTGCGCCTGACCGGGTATTTAATGCAGCTGATCGACTCTAAGCTTGAACAGTATGGGTTTTCGATTATCAATCCGCGGGAGGATGCCCAGCGAGGCGGCCATGTGGCCCTGGTCCACGAGGAGGCGCTTCGCATCAATGAAGCGCTGAAGGCCGCCGGGGTGGTGCCGGATTTTCGTTTTCCTAATGTAATTCGACTGGCGCCGGTGCCGCTTTATACTTCCTTCGAGGATGTGTACGAGCTGGTGGAGCGGATTGTCGACATAATGGATCACAAGAAATACGAGGCGTACGAGAAGAAGATTGGGCTGATTGCCTGAGGCTGATCAAAGGCTGCCTCGGGCCGGCTGCAGGGGCAGGCGCGACGGGGTGGTGAGGGCCCCGGCGGTCTACTGGATGAGCATTTTTTATAAGGAATAGCCGAGGTATTTGCCTTTATTGTAAAAATATATTATATGTGAGTTCATGGCGGAAACAGGACTGATAGTGGAACAGGAGGAGCACCGGCCGGTGACGACGATTATCGCGATCATGGCGGCGGTGCTGTTCATGGGTATGGGGGCGGCCCTGCAGGGTACGGCTTTGTCGATTCGTGCGGGTATCGAGGGATTTCCAGAGCCGGTTTTTGGCGTGATAATGTCCATGTTTTATGTGGGTTTGGCGGCGGGTATTTTTATTGCCGGGCCGGTGATCCGGACGGTGGGCTATGTGCGCTCCTTTGCCGCTTTCGCATCGATTGCCTCAGCAACCGCTATAATGCATGTGGTTATTGTGAATCCTTACGTCTGGATTGTGTTGAGGCTGGCCCATGGGCTCTGCCTGTCGGTGATGCTGGTTGTGGTGGAGAGCTGGCTGAATGTTTCTGCTACTGTGCAGAACCGCGGCCGGATTCTCAGTGTATATGCGGTGGTGTATCACGCCTCGCGGGGACTGGGACAGCCGCTGATTGGTGTGTTTTCGCCGGCGAGTTTCGAGATTTTCGGGGTGACGACGGTGCTGACCTCGCTCTGTCTTGTGCCGCTGGCTCTGGCTAGGGTGACCGGCAGTCCTCAGACCCGTAAGAGTCCGCCTCTGCTGGTGAAGACGTTTATGCGCTCACCCCTGGCCGGTTTCGGAATTGTCGTGAACGGCCTGTTGTTCGGTGCCAGCTGGAGCCTGATTCCGCGTTACGGCCAACAGGTGGGAGTGGTAGAGGCGCAGATTGGTGTGCTGATGCTTTTGGTTTCCCTGGGTACCTTGGCTTTCCAGTGGCCCCTGGGGTGGATTTCAGACCGCCGTGACCGCCGCAAGGCTATTCTTCTGAGTTCAATTGTTGGGTGTGCTGCGGCTCTGTTGATTGCAGTGACCCGGGCAAGCGGTGTGATGCTCTTTCCTTTGGTGCTGGTGTTTGGGGGCTTTTCGATGCCCCTCTATTCGCTTTCTATTGCCATGATGAACGACCAGCTTGACCGGGATGAGATGGTGCATGCCGCCGGTGCGATAATTGTGTACTACGGTATTGGATCGGCAACCGGGCCGTTGGTCGGCGGGCTTTTTATGTCGCGCTTTGGGCCGGCCGGCCTTTTTTACGTGATGGCCCTGGCGCTGGCTCTGCTTATTCTGTTTGCCCTGCTGCGGGTGCGGATAGTTCCGAAGCTGCCGAAGGTCCGAAAGCGCGCCTATCGCATTTACCCGCGCAGCTCCGCGGCGGCTTTTAGCCTTCTGCGGAAGGTGAAGCGGCCACGGGTCAAGCGTTCGGTTCGGGCGGGTCAATCCGGCCGGCCGCGGGTCAAGCGAACGGGCAAACACAAGGATAGGTCGCCAGAGTGAAGGGGCCGCCGGCCTAGAGCCGACGTACTTCGTGTGGAGTGGAGGCGAGTCAGCAAAGTGTGTTCCTGGGCTCGAACAGCTATCCCCCTGCACAGCCCGACTGTCTATGAAATTAAAATATAACCTGAGTCCCCTGAAAAAAGCGTTAACAGCTTATTGCACTAGTTTTAATTCATTGCATAACAAGCAATTGAAAAGTACACCGTGGAGTTTGGCACCCTTTTTTCAGGGGACTCATAACCTTGTTTATATAATATATTTATAAAACCTATTGACATTATTTGTTACTATGAATATAATGGAGTTACAACTTAAGCTTTACATCAATATAGCCCCCATTATTGGGGGCTTTTGCTTTTTTTAGCCCATCCCATGCGATGCGAGCAGTTTCTACAGCGCGCATACATCTACTATCCAGATTGTAGTATTAATCAAAGTAAATTGTTAGAAAATCTTACTCCAAGTCTATTTTGCACAAAAAGCAGTCAAAAGTATCTAAAAAAAAGAGATAATAGCTTGTTGTGCTATTTTTAATTCATTGCATAACAAGCATTAGAAAAATATACCCTGGAGTTTGGCACCCTTTTTTCAGGGGATTCATTTAAAAACAAAATTTGAATTTGTGTATACCAATCAATTACAGTTAAGGTTAACCATATAATAAAGTAATTAATTCTAGGGAGGCTACAAATTGAAAAATATTAAGATTGGAACAAAGCTGATTGGGGGCTTTACGATTGTTGCTTTGATTGTACTTCTGGTCGGTTTTTTTGGATGGAATGGGTCAAAACAGTTACAGGGACATATTAATGAAATAGGACAGGTCCGTTTGCCCAGTATAGAGTCACTTCTGAAAGTTGATGTCGCCCTGGAGAAGTTGATGCTCGCTCAGCGGACGCTTATGTCTGAGAAGCTTGATGCCGAAGCTCGGGCCGACTACTTGGAAGATTTTCAAAAAGCCCGGGTTGAGTACAAAAAAGAATGGGATTTCTTCCTCACTCTTCCAGCCACCGCCGAGGAGGAACGGCTTAGCACTGAGTTTGAAAAGGAAATCGCCGATTGGGCAGGAGAGAACGACAAGTGGCTGCAGCTTAACGAAGAGTTTGAGACCCTGGATATCTTAGACCCCGCCAGCCTGGTTGCTTTGATCGAACAGTTTCAGAAAGATCACTATGCCCTGGAGCTTAATGTGGCTCAGCTCCTGCTCAACGACAGAGAGTTCGAAGGAGGGGGAGACCCCACCGCCTGTAACTTCGGACGATGGCTGAGGGACTTTTCGACCAGCAATTCGGAACTGAACGGTCTCCTGAGCGAGATACAGGATCCCCACGACCGCTTTCATTTTGCGGTAGACGATATTCGCAATGAGTACAGGGCGGGGAATATAGATGCGGCCATAGGTATCTTTGAAAATGAGATGCTCCCTGCTTCGGATGAGGTGTTCGAAGGGTTCGAAGATCTGCTTGGACTTGCAGGAACGGCTAATACACAGCGTAATCAAATGACCGAGCTCGTGGTTGGACCTATAACCGATCAGGCCTACGAGGCCATGTCTATCCTTGATGAGATTATTCATATAAATGAGGCAATAGCTGAAGAGAGAGTAGTCTCCGCCGCTGCCGATGGGACACAGGTGGAGTTAATAGCATTAGTCGGCATGATTATCGGAGTAATTCTTGCCCTGATTCTGGGAGTCATTTTGACCCGCGGTATTACCGTACCACTGGCTAAGGGAGTGCAATTTGCAGAAGATGTTTCCTCAGGCAACCTTGATATCGATCTGGATGTAGAGCAAAAAGATGAGGTGGGTAAACTTGCCGATGCACTGCGTTTTATGCTCAAAAGCCTGCAGTACAAGGAGCAGGTGGTAACCCGGATTGCCCAGAAAGACCTTACTGTCGAGGTGGACCCTGCTTCGGACAAGGATAAATTAGGCTATTCTCTTAAAGAGATGGTGGAATCTCTCAATGAACTTCTCGGCCAGGTAAACAGTTCGGTAGAGCAGGTGAACAGCGGGGCGGACCAGGTAAGTCAGGCCAGCCAGAACCTCAGCCAGGGGGCCACCGAACAGGCCAGCAGCCTTGAGGAGATCACCAGCTCCACCAACGAGATAAACAGCCAGTCAAAGCAAAATGCCGAGAACGCCACCGAGGCC
>Ga0102934_1000267_pt1 | contig 33590 bp, 27 predicted proteins | sample SalPonR2_A_D1_MG_FD_78175 | JGI IMG/M metagenome (GOLD analysis project Ga0102934, IMG submission 78175) | Salt pond soil microbial communities from South San Francisco under conditions of wetland restoration - Salt Pond MetaG R2_A_D1_MG | ecosystem: Environmental > Aquatic > Marine > Intertidal... | reverse complement strand
CCTGAGTTCGATTCATAATATGTTAATTGAGGCGTTTAAAAGGGCGTCATCCCGCGCTCCCCCAACGGGATCCCCTCGGGAGATGCCGGGATCTCCCATCGTTATGAAGGCAGGAGATGCCGGATCGGGGTCCGGCATGACGGTATTGAGAATGAAATATCTTAACAAACGCCCTTTTTGGACAACCCAATGTATTTATTTGATACTTTAGAATCGAACTAAGGTTGACAGTTCAACTATTCAACTTTGCGCCACGCGCAAACCTCAACAGTTCAAAAAAAGACCCGCACTTTCGTGCAGGCCTTTTTAGAGTGGAAATTATTTATTTTTGTTGTCTCAAAGAAATAACGGCAGTAGCGTCAGCGCCACGATACTCATCAGCTTGATAAGGATGTTTAGTGATGGCCCGCTGGTATCTTTAGCAGGATCACCAACCGTATCGCCGATGACAGACGCTTCATGAGCATCTGAGCCTTTACCTCCATGTTCGCCTGTTTCGATATATTTTTTGGCGTTATCCCAGGCACCACCAGCGTTACTGAGCGCAATACCCAGTAGCATGGCCGTTCCCAATGCGCCTATTATCATGCCGCCCAAAGCCTGTGCTCCAAGCGCAATCCCAACAATAATCGGAGGAATAATAATCAGTAATCCAGGAACAATCATCTGTTTTAGAGCGCTTACCGTACTGATATCAACGCACCGTCGGTAGTCTGGTTCTGTTTCACCCTTCAGGATTCCCGGCATTTCTCTGAACTGGCGCCGTACTTCTTCAATCATTTCAAAGGCTGCACGGCTGACGGCTGTCATTGTTAAGCTTGTGAAAATAAATGGCATCAACACTCCCAAAAACATTCCTGTCAGTACTTCTATATTTAAGAGGCTGATGACATCAAGCTGTGCTCTTGTGGCAAACGCACTGAAAAATGCGAGTGCTGTAAGCCCGGCACTACCGATCGCAAATCCTTTACCGATTGCAGCCGTCATATTTCCGGCTGCGTCAAGCGCATCCGTTCTTTCTCTCACTTCGTCTGGCAGACCCGCCATTTCCGCAATACCGCCTGCATTGTCTGCTACCGGACCGTAAGCATCAATCGCCAGGCTAATTCCAAGTGTAGAAAGCATTGCAACGGCTGCAATTGCGATTCCGTAGAAACCTGCTAACGAATAGCTTGTAAATGCTACAGCAATAAGCACAAGCATTGGTACAGCGGTTGACATAAACCCTAATCCCAAGCCTTCAATAATATTTGTTGCTGCACCGGTTTCACAAGACTGAGCCAATCGTTGTACCGGTTTAAAGTGAGAGCTTGTATAGTATTCGGTGGCAAGCTCAATTATCACGCCGGCACCAAGGCCCGTAAGCACGACCCAGAAAAATGTTGCTGACCCGAAGAACATGTCTGCAAGAAACCACGATCCGATCAAAACAATCAAAACGGAAAACAGAAAACTGTTTCGCAGGGCTTTTTGAAGCGTTTTTTCATCTTTAGCTCGTACCAGAAGCATACCTGCAAATGAGGCAACAATACCCAGTGTACTCAGAGCTATTGGGAAAAAGACATGTGACTCAGTAAGTACAAAACCAAGAGCCATAGCTGCGATCATGCTTCCTACATAGCTACTGTACAGGTCAGCACCCATTCCGGCAATATCACCTACGTTATCTCCAACATTATCTGCGATGGTTGCGGGGTTCCGTGGATCATCTTCTGGTATTCCCTGCTCTACTTTACCGACAATGTCAGCTCCAACATCTGCTGCCTTCGTGTAGATTCCACCTCCTACCCGGCTGAACAATGCAATTGTTGACGCTCCAAAACTAAACCCAAACAGGGAGAGGATGATGGCCTCCAGCCCGATCGCTCCGGTTCCTATATAAAGCAGTGATGTAAGGCCCAGAAGTCCAAGACCGACTACTGCAAGCCCCATTACCGCCCCGCTTCGAAATGCAATTTTCAATGCACCTGCAAGGCTTGTACCTGCAGCGGCGGCTGTACGGACGTTGCCTTTGGTAGCAGCACGCATCCCAATAAAGCCAGCCAGTGCACTCAAAGTTGCCCCAATGGCATAACAGATGGCCGTCCAGACACCAAGAAAGTACCAGAGCAGTGAAGCAATAATTACAGCAAATATGGCAAGTGTTCGATATTCTCGACCAATAAAAGCCATTGCTCCCTCAGAAATAGCCTGAGCAAGTTTTTTCATTTGATCATTGCCAGCATCAGCTTTAGCAATTGAAATATAAATGGAAGTACAGCCAATCAAAGCAATGATAGCCATTCCCGCACCAATCATAATAGTTGTCATATTCGTATAGTTAATTCTTAATCATTAGCCATTAGATATTACGCGCTCAATATAGCGATTCTAATATTCGAGGAAAGAAAATTTCTAAACGCATCTATATGGTTGTTTTTGTTTGCTAACAGACACTCGTTATTTCTGATCTTGCGAACGCTACAAAATCAGCATGGCATCCCCGAAAGAGTAAAATCGAAACTCATTTTGAATAGCATAATCATAAATTTCCCACATGGGTTCCATTCCGGTAAAAGCCGCAACCAGCATCAGAAGTGTGCTTTTGGGTAGATGAAAATTCGTGACAAGGTGGTCAACTGATGTGAATTGATACCCTGGTGTGATAAAAATGTCTGTATCTCCGGAGCAGGCCCGAAATGGCTCTTGGGCTTTACGTGCTGATTCAAGAACACGAACACTCGTTGTTCCCACGGCAGTGATATCTTCTGTATTGTTCAGAGCGTCAGCCTGCTCAACTGTAATATTATACCATTCGCTGTGCATGGTGTGCTCTTCAATCGCATCCGCTTTAACCGGTGCAAATGTGCCGAGACCTACGTGTAGCGTTACTTCCTGTTTTTGGATTCCTTGTTTTCTGAGTGATTCAAGAAGTGACGGCGTAAAATGGAGTCCTGCGGTGGGTGCGGCCTTGCTCCCCTCATCTTTGGCATAAACGGTTTGATAGCGATCGGCCAGAGATTCATTCCGCTCAATATAAGGCGGGAACGGGGTACGCTTGAAGGCTTCAACAGCTTCATGATCAAGGGGAAGGCTAAGCTCAATTGTCCGAATACCATCATCTGCAATAGAGATAGTTTTGGCATACAGTTCATCTGTCAGCTGTACAGATTTTCCCGGCTTAAATTTCTTACCCGGCCGCACCATCGCCTCAACAATTTTATTATTAATGGCTTTAGTCACAAAAATCTCAACTTTACCGCCATTAAATAGCAGGCGACATTTCTCAACTTTGCTGTTATTAACCACCAGCGTTGTGTTATTCGGGAGATGTTTGCCGATATTATAGAAATAATCAGATACTATGGAGCCATTAGAGCGGTCGTAAACCAATAGTTTAGAATGGTCCCGGGGTGTGGCAGGCTCTTGAGCAATCCGGTCATCCGGCAGATTGTAATCGAAATCTTCGAGAGAGTAGGTCAACTGGTAATTGGAAGTTTTATGATCGTTTATCAGTCTTAAAGATATGAGAATGCTTTAGCCGAGTTTAATTATACAGGACTTATGCGACGGTTACATCCAATGAACGTTTCACCTGCTCAACAATCCCATCCGGTCCAATGCCTACTTCATCATGAAGCTCTCTTTGTGTGCCATGCTCAATGATCTCGTCAGGTACGCCCATTATTTTGACGGGCACTCCGGCACCTTTTTCTGCTGCATATTCAGCTACGGCCGATCCAAAACCACCGAGTTTTGTGCCGTCTTCGATAGTAATAATACGGCTGTAGTTATCCAGTACGTGATCAATCAAATTGGTGTCAAGTGGTTTTGCATAACGCATATCAAAATGGCCAATATTGATATTCTGGCCGGCGAGTATTTCTCCAGCCTCTACCACATAATTCCCAATTGGGCCAAAACTCAGGATTGCCAGATCGTCTCCCTCTTTAATCACACGGCCTTTCCCAATGTCGGTCGGCTTAAATCCTTCTCGTACTTTCATGCCGGTAGCACGGCCTCTTGGATATCGAATTGCCCACGCACCATCAACGTAATTTGCGGAAGTAAACATCATATCCCGAAGGTCTTGTTCATCCATCGGTGATGAAACAATCATATTGGGAACCGCCCGCAGATAAGAAACATCGTAAAGTCCGTGATGTGTTGGACCGTCGGCTCCTACCAGTCCTGCACGATCAATGCAAAATACTACAGGAAGTTTTTGAATTGCCACGTCATGGATAACCTGGTCGTAAGCCCGCTGCAAGAAAGTTGAATAAAGTGCTGCAAATGGTTTTTTACCCTCCGCCGCTAATCCGGCAGCAAAAGTAACTGCATGCTGCTCGGCTATACTTACGTCAAAAGCTCTTTCAGGAAAGGTGTTCATCATCGGCCACAAGCTCGAACCGCTCGGCATCGCCGGTGTCATTGAAACAATGTTTTTATTTTTGGCTGCCAGTTCAACGAGCGCTTCACCGAACACATCCTGGTATTTCGGTGGCTTATCAGTTGCTCCTGATGGCTTAACCAGTGACTTTCCGGTTATTTTATCAAAAGGACTGCTTTGAGCGTGCCATTTCGTTTGCTCGCGCTCAGCGGGTGCAAAACCTTTCCCTTTCACAGTAACAATATGGAGAAGCTTAGGACCAGAGACCGTGCGTAAATCTTCTAAATGGCGGCGCAGAGCGTCTACGTTATGACCATCAACCGGTCCGTAATACTTAAATCCAAGTGCTTGAAACAGCGCGCCGGGGGTTATTGCTGCTGTTGCGGCCCGCTCCAGTTTAGATGCAAGCTTACGCATTTTCTCACCGGCGCTCTTCAAATGCCCAAGGAGATCATAAATCTCATCGCGCATCTTGTTAAATGTCTTGGTAGTCGTAATTTCAGCAAGATATTCTTTGAGTGCTCCCACATTCGGGTCAATCGACATATTATTGTCGTTCAGCACTACAAGAAGATCTGAGTTTAGTGCGCCTGCATTATTCATTGCCTCAAAAGCAAGACCGCCCGTCATGGCTCCGTCACCTATTACAGATATTATTTTCTTATCAGATTTATCAAGATCTCTTGCAACAGCCATTCCCAGTCCGGCAGAAATTGACGTGCTGGAATGCCCTACGCCAAAAGCATCATATTCACTTTCTGTCCTATTGGGAAATCCTGAAAGCCCCTTGTACTTCCTATTTGTGTGGAATTCTTCCCGGCGTCCCGTGAGTATTTTATGACCATAAGCCTGATGGCCTACATCCCAGATAAGCTTATCTTTTGGTGTATTGTAGGTGTAATGGATAGCTACCGTAAGTTCGATCACGCCGAGACTTGCACCAAAATGGCCGCCGTGTACGGAAACCATATCAATAATAAATTCACGAAGTTCATCGCAGAGGTCCTGCAACTGCTCCGGTTTTAGCTTCTTGAGGTCATCCGGAGAGTTTATGTTGCCAAGCAACGGGCCCGGAATAGGTTTATAGCTTTCCATAGTTTGGATAATTATTTCTTCTTTTCTATCTCTTCAATCTTAAGCTCTGCATTCTCGAGCGTTTTGCTGCAGATTTTAGATAGTTTTAGGCCTTCTTCATAAAGCTGAACTGAATCTTCCAGAGTAATGTCTTCATCATCCAGCTTATCGACAATAGCTTCCAACTTTGTTAAAGCCTCTTCAAAGCTCGGGCGTTCCTCTGTGGTCATTTTTATGCTCTGTCATTATTAATAAATCCTTGGGCGGGAAGTTGATCACATGTGTTTTAAATTAGTGTCCTACTTTTCCCGACCGATATTTTTGCCGTCCGATGTAAATATAAGGGCTCCCGACAGGCTTGTGAAATAATTTTTTGCACCAGATTCTGAGAGGATGGAAATTGAAACCTGATTCGGATGGCCAAACCTATTTCTATAAGCAACGGATGTAAAAGTAATTTCTGGCGATACCTGATCAATAAACAGTTGGGTTGAACTGGTCTTGCTGCCGTGATGCCCCGTTTTTAAAGCATCCGTATCTAAAAAATTGCCATACTGATTGAGCAGATGGCGCTCTTGACCGGCCTCAGCATCTCCGGTAAACAGAAATGACGTGTCTTCATAATCAAGCCTGAAGGATACCGATGCATTATTAATATTGCTTGAAACAGCCGGCCCGTGCTCTGGTCCGAGTATGAAAAGCCGTATTGATGGATCTATATTAATAATATCCCCTGATGCTACCGTTTGAATGACAATGTCAAGGCTATCGGCATACGACATATACCGTTCGTACAGGCGGGAGTCGTATGGATAGCTGCTTTGGTAAATCTTTTTAATGGGTATCTCGGTAATTAAATCCGGCATACCTCCAATATGATCCGCGTGTGGGTGAGATAATATGACACCGTCAAGTGTTTTGATTTTCTGATGTTTAAGGTACGGAATTATGGTTCGTTCTCCGCTATTACTACCGGGTGACCATCGCCCCGCATCTACCATTATATGTTTTCCCAATGGGGTTTTAATATGAATGGCATCACCCTGGCCTACATCCAGTACCGTCACAATCAGCCTGTTATCGCCTGATTTCTCTATTAAAATATCAACCAGCATTATGTTGGCTGCTACCACAAATAAAATCAACAGCTTCCATCTGATAGTTGGAATCCGTATCGAAGCTGTAATCAAAACAATTAAAAGCCAGACCGGAAACAACCACCCGTTTATCCCTGTAACGGTTAAATAACTCCAGCTTGTCCCTCCGGCATGCATTGCTACCTCACCAATCCAGTTTAGTGACCAACTGATGGGGACTGATATCAAACCGGATATATACCCAAACCAATTACCCGATATTGAAATTAGCAGTCCTGCGGGTACGACAACACCAAGCAGCGGCACAACCAATGCGTTTGCAATGGGCCCCATCAGGGAGAACTCCCCAAAATACGCTGAAAGAATAGGAAAAAGACCCAATTGTACGATTACAGATATTAGAATAATAGTCATCAGTCCGCCAACCCGATTATAACGATATCTGATAGGAATCAGTCGCTGAGCTTCCGGCATAACCAGCAGAATAATCATCACTGCAGAAAAGGAAAGCTGAAAACCAACATCGAATAGGTCTGATGGCTGAATGATAAGAAGTATAATCGCTGCGGCAGCCAATAAATTTACTGAGTGCCTTATTTTCTGAAACAGTTTTCCGTAAGTCAGTAACCAAGCCATAATCGACGCTCTGCTCACTGAAGCGCTGAATCCCGTGATACCCGCATAGCTAAAGAGAAGAAGTGTCAGTAGTACCAAGCCCACATATTTTCCCCACGTCCAGCGCCAAAGCCATGGAATTAGCAGCCAAAAGGGAGCCACAATAAAACCCACGTGCATGCCTGATACGGCCATAATATGTGATAGTCCAGCGCGGGAAAAAGCCTGTCTCGTATCTTCAGTCAGTTCTTTTTTGTAGCCAATAAATAGTGCTTTAGCGAGCGAAGCCTCTTCATGCTCAAACATTTGATCAACATTATATAGTATATTCTGGCGGATTATTGACCAACTGTTGCCGCTTCCTTGATATGAATTTCTAACTTTTACCAGCTCACCATGCGCAACGATGGATTTGCTTAAAAGCCACGCACCATAGTCAAATTCATGCGGGTTTCTCTTTTCAGGAAACTCGTAAAGCTCCACTTCAGCCTCAATATATTGATGGTTTGTTGGCACCTGATATGCTCCCTGATCTGCATATAAACGAATTTTATAATTTTTGTGCCAAACGATATTTTCCGGAAAAGTGGTTTTTGTAACTCTAATCTCGTAAATGTTTCTGCCTGAAGTGCTTCTGCCCCTTGAATATATTTTGCCCGTTACACTCACTTTTTCCCAATCATATAGTTCAAGGGCAGAAGTTTCCATTTGTAACACTTGTCTGTTTTTATTCTCTGCAGACATCAAAGCAGCCCCAAATGCAATTATCAGAAGCAAATAGAGCACATTGGAGATGGCAGATTTCCAGAGGAAAAATTTTGATGCTGGAGCGTACTCTATTGCAATCAATAGGGACAGGGTTCCAAAGAAGATTCCCAGGTATACAGGTAATGAAAACGAGAAGTAAAGAGACGCTAAACAAATGCCGCTAATCAGCAGCAGAACAATTCTGAGCGCAGGATAGGATGCAAAAGGGAATCGATATGAAAGGTTTTGGTTCATTAATAATATGAACCAAATATCAAATCTTCCTTACAGGTATTTAACCCGGAGCCTCAGTCTTTGGTGCTATTTTGAACACCCAGTTTTTTACAAAGCCTTCCCAGCTCTTCTTTTTCATCCTCCGTTAGAACGGAAAACTCTTCCTTAATTTTATCGAGGTGTTTTGGAAAGAAATCCTTGATGAAAGATTTACCGGAGTCAGTTAAATGAATCAGAACAGCGCGCCGGTCGTCCGGATCTCTCTCTCGCTTAACGTAACCACATTTTTCAAGGTTGTCTATCACCATTGTGATGTTACCACCGCTTTTAAGAAGCTTTTCGCCAATAGCTCTCTGATTTAAAGGCCCCAGATGGTGTAGCACTTCAAGCACCCCAAACTGACTTACAGTAAGGTCTGCTTCATAAAGATGGCGATTCAAGCGGTTATTCATCGATTCTACAGAGCGCATCAGCTTGATGAAAGCATTTAGAGTATTAACATCACTTTTAGAACCTTTATAATGTGTGCCCATCGAAGATTTGTTTTTTCTTTACACCCTAAAACCGGGTTTGACTGCGCCTATAATAAGTTCCGGTCTATTTTAGCGGCTTATTAATTTTGCGTATTTCCGCTTACCTACCTTCAAATTATACTCATCTCCTTCATTAAAAGTAAGTTCGTAATTGATATCACTGATTTTTTCGTCGTCAATCGAAACGCCGCCCTGTTTAATGAGGCGCTTGGTCTGCCCATTACTCTGGGTCATGTCTGCATCAGATATGATATCAAGTACGCGGGCTGAGGAACCGGGCTTAAATTCTATTTGCGGGGCATCATCCGGTATTTCTTTCTTAACTACGGTACGCTCAAAATACTTTCTGGCATTTTTAGCTTGCTCTGCGCCATGGTACATGCGGGTAATGGTAAATGCCAGGTCATGCTTTGTATTTCGGGGGTCTTTTTTTGCCTGTTCACGAATTTTAGGCAGCTCTTCTGTAGGTATATCAGTTACCAGTTCAAAATACCGGTAAATGAGTTCATCAGGGATCGACAGCACTTTGCCATACATATCGTTTGGCTCTTCACTAATCCCAATGTAATTATCATACGATTTACTCATTTTGAGCGTGCCGTCTGTTCCTTCCAGTAGCGGCATCATCAGGCAAACCTGTGGATCCTGACCGTCATCGCGCTGGAGATCGCGACCTACCAATAAATTAAATTTCTGATCAGTTCCTCCCAGCTCTACATCCGATTTCAGGTGCACGGAATCCTGCCCCTGAGCCAGGGGGTATAAAAACTCATGAAGTGAAATCGGCTCGTTATTTTTAAACCGATTCGAAAAATCATCGCGCTCAATCATCCGGGCAATGGTCAGTTTTGAACTAAGCTTAATTACCCCTTCAAAAGATATCGGGCCAAGCCAGTCCGCATTGTAAACGATCTCGGTTTTTTCGCGGTTGAGTATTTTCCCGGCCTGGTCGAGATATGTTGCTGCATTTTCCTTGATCTCTTCAGCTGTGAGAGACGGCCGGGTTTTATTCTGACCGGTCGGATCACCGATTAAAGCCGTAAAATCACCTATGATCAAGATTATATGATGCCCCAGATCCTGAAATTGCCGCATTTTTCGAAGTATTACAGAGTGGCCAAGGTGAAGGTCTGGCCGCGTGGGGTCGCATCCCAGCTTAATGCGCAGCGGTTTATTCTCTTTACGTGACTTATTTAATTTTTCAATAAGCTCACTTTCAGGGACGATTTCAACGGCCCCGCGTTTAATAATTGCTAATTGCTCGTCTACAGTGGGAAAACTCATATTACTTTTCAAAAAATGGGTTATTTCGTATGGGGTTATCTTCCTTAATAGTCTCTTCTATCGTTTCGATAAATCCATCAATATTTGGGACTACAGTCGATACCATATTGAAGGCTGCGGGTGCGAGAGGAATTACATAAGAATAACTTATTGATCCATCACGGGATTCATCTGATGGCAGATTAAGGCCGGCAAATAGCCACAAAAACCCGCTCACTATTATGGCAGATTTCAGGGCTCCAAAGCAAAGTCCAGCAATGCTGTTGATAATATTTAGCTTAATAACCTCTAAAAATCTTCGGATCACAAAGGCAATAATCTGTATAATAGCGATGGTTCCGATGAACAAAGTAAGACCGGCTGTTATTGCGGCAGTATCCGGGCTTGAAAAATAGGATTGATATAATTCTGACACCGGCTGCATGTAAGCGAACGTCACAAATACACCTAAAACGATTCCAACGATACTTAAAACTTCCTGAATAAATCCGGCTAAAAAACCTCTGTAGGCGAAGTAGCCTATTGGCAGCAGGATAAGAAAGTCGAGTGTGTTCATATCGTCAGGATAATTCCTCTTTCACAATTCTGCTTACAAGCGATCCTTCGGCCTTGCCTTTAAGCTTGCCCATCATAACGCCCATCACTTTACCCATATCATGCATACCGGTTGCACCGAGCTTTTCGATCTGAGCCTGGACTGCTGTTCGTACCTCATCTTCATCCATCATCTGAGGCAGGAACTCATCAATAATTTCAAGCTCCAATTTCTCTTTTTTGACGAGATCATCCCGCCCGCCTTCTTCAAACTGATCGATGGATTCTTTGCGCTGTTTGGCAGCTTTCATCAGTACTTCTACAATCTGCTCGTCAGATAGCTCCGATTCGCCACCTTTACGCTCACTGATCTCTTTTTCCAGAATTTTAGCTTTAAGAGACCGTAATACCCGCAGGCGATCAGCTTTTTTCTGCTTCATTGCAGATTTTAGTTCCTCAAGAATGGATGCTTTGATGGTCATAATCAGACAATTTATAAGTTTTCAGAAAACATAGGCAAAAAAAAAGGTTCCACCCCAATATTTTTAGGAATGCAACCTTACACCAGCTGAGGAAAAATAAATTTATCCCCTGTTATTTTTGATGTATTCCTGGACATCACTCTGGTCCATCATCGATTCGCGATAAGCATATTTGCCACGATCATTCAGGGTAGCGATGATTACCTTTGCCATTTTTCGCTGCGACTCTTTCAGGGCTTGTGCTTCTTCACCAAATGCTTGTTTCTTAGCCATAATGTGCTACCTATTTGATTTCTTTGTGTAGAGTGTGTTTTCTAAGTACGGGATTGTACTTTTTGAGCTCAATACGCTCTGTTGTGTTTCTCCTGTTTTTTGTCGTCACATACCGTGAGCTGCCCGGCTTTTCGGTGCACTCAAGGATGACTTGTATTCTATTACCTTTTGCCATTGTTCTATACCTCTTTTAGTAATGTACCTTTCTTCCTTGCTTCTTCGAGTACAGCAGAAATTCCTTTCTTATTAATTGTTCTCAAAGTCTTTGCTGACACCTTGAGGGTTACCCATCGGTCTTCCTCCGGGATATAAAATCTGCGTTTCTGAAGATTAAGCTGAAAACGGTGCTTAGTTTTGTTATTCGATTTGGACGATCTATATCCGTTTAAAGCGCCCTTCCCTGTAATATCATCTTTTCGTGCCATAACAACTGTTTTCTCATTTTTAGATAGACTCCAAAAATAGCGTTATATCTTTAAAATTTCAATACGTTATTATAAAATTATTCCCTTCGCTCTATCTGACCCACATTTTTACTTTTCACATGTGGTAAACCGATTTAAAGAAGCTCCAATCAAATCTTATTTTCATTATTAACTAGGTAAAGAGACATGGATAGGGTTGTGTTTTATCCCTATAATCTTTGTTTTAAAATCACTTGTTCAAATTGCCAGGTTCCATTCGATAACTATGAAATGCCCGGTGGACTAATTGACCGACCCATTACACGCCAAACTTTCATACGAAAAACAGCTTTCGAGTTCACCTCTTTCCGCGCCTATATCCTCTCTGGCAACCGTTGCTAAGTAATGCCAAGAAATACTATTACTTTTTTTGATTTTGCACGTTTAGGCGGTATTTTCAAGCCTCTAAGAGGCTATTATTAATTTTACTCAACCCCGTATATGGCAAAAAGCAAGAAATCGGATTACAAAGCGTCGAATATACAAGTTCTTGAAGGACTTGAAGCAGTACGAAAACGCCCGTCTATGTATATTGGTGATACTGGTCAGCGCGGCCTTCACCACCTGATTAACGAAGTTGTTGATAACTCTATTGATGAAGCCCTTGCCGGACATTGCGACTGGATCAAGTTAATCATCCACGAAAATGGTTCTATAACTGTATCAGACAACGGTCGGGGCATTCCGGTTGACGATCACCCTAAATTGAAAATACCCGCTGTTGAGGTTGTACTTACCAAGCTGCACGCAGGTGGTAAGTTTGACAAAGACTCATATAAAGTATCCGGCGGCCTCCATGGGGTGGGTGTGAGTTGTGTTAATGCACTTTCATCTTCTTTTAGTGCCGAAATACATCGCGACGGCGAAATTTACGTAATGGGATTTGAACGCGGTGCGACAGTGACCCCTCTTCAGCGAAAAGGTAAAACAGATGAAACGGGAACTCGCATTACCTTTACGCCTGATTCCCAAATTTTCACTCAAACTACCGAGTTTAAATTCGATATCATTGCTGACCGGATGCGGGAACTGGCTTTTCTTAACCCCGAAATTACGGTCGAAATTATTGACGAGCGTGAAGAGGAGGATGATAAAGCAAAAACCGTCTACCATTACTCCGGCGGTGTAAAAGATTTTGTTTCTTTTCTTGACGAAAACCGCGATTCACTCATGAGCGAACCTATATATATAGAAGGAGTTCTTGAGGACGTCCCCGTTGAGCTGGCCATCCAGTATAACAACTCGTATACCGAGAATGTGCACTCATATGTTAATAATATTAACACTCGAGAAGGAGGTACGCATATTTCCGGATTTCGGCGGGCACTCACCCGCTGTCTTAAAAATTACGCTGAGAAGAATAACATTATTAAATCGAAGAGCAAGATTTCCATTTCCGGAGAAGATTTTCGGGAAGGAATGACCTGTGTTCTTAGTGTAAAAGTAGCCGAGCCTCAGTTTGAGGGACAGACGAAAACCAAGCTTGGTAACTCAGAGGTTCAAAGTGCTGTAGAGATTATTGTATATGAAAAGCTCAACGAGTATCTCGAACAGAATCCCAAAACAGCCAAGAAAATTCTCGAAAAAGTCGTAGTCGCGGCAGAAGCACGTGAAGCCGCACGTAAAGCACGTCAGTTGATTCAGCGTAAAAGCGTAATGAGTGGCGGCGGACTTCCCGGTAAACTGGCCGACTGCTCTATTAAAGATCCCGAACACTGTGAAGTGTACCTGGTTGAGGGTGACTCTGCCGGCGGATCCGCTAAGATGGGCCGAAATCGAAGAAACCAGGCCATCCTGCCGCTTCGAGGTAAAATTCTGAATGTTGAGAAAGCCAAAATCAACAAGATTCTCGAGAACAAGGAAATCCAGGCGATGATTACTGCCCTTGGAACCGGCGTTGGGCATGAGGAGGAATTCGAACTTGAAAACCTCCGGTATCATAAAATCATTATTATGACGGATGCTGATGTGGATGGATCTCACATCCGAACGCTTCTGCTCACTTTCTTCTACCGCTATATGCATCCGCTGGTGGAATTAGGCCATATTTATATTGCAACTCCGCCCCTTTACCGAATTACGTCAACCCGGGGCCAGATTGATTATGCCTGGGATGATGAAACCCGGGATAAAATTATTAAAGACCTCAAAAAGCAGAAAAAGAAACTTGATGTTTCCCGCTATAAAGGTCTTGGAGAAATGAACCCGGATCAGCTTTGGGAAACTACCATGAATCCCGAAACACGTACTCTCCAACAAGTTACAGTGGATAATGCTGCTGCTGCTGATAAAATGTTCTCTACCTTAATGGGGGGCGATGTTGAACCCAGACGGGAATTTATTGAGCGTAACGCTAAATATGCCAAGCTCGACATTTAACTCACTCGATACAATCCGAACTCTTTTTAACCAATCTTAATAGATGGCTAGCGAAAAAATTATACCTATTACTATAGAAGATGAGATGCAATCATCCTACATCGACTATTCGATGTCAGTTATTGTATCCAGGGCCCTGCCTGATGTTCGGGACGGCCTGAAACCGGTTCACCGCCGCATACTTTATGGTATGAGCGACCTCGGTATGCTTCACAACAGAAATTATAAAAAGAGCGCCCGTATAGTGGGTGAGGTTCTCGGTAAGTATCACCCGCACGGTGACTCTGCTGTATATGACTCCATTGTTCGAATGGTCCAGGATTTTTCCCTGCGCTATCCCTTGGTAGACGGTCAGGGTAACTTTGGTTCTGTGGATGGTGACTCTGCAGCGGCTATGCGTTACACTGAAGTTCGCATGATGCGGATGTCTGAAGAGCTTCTCTCTGATATCAACAAAGAAACGGTTGATTATCAAACAAACTTTGATGATACACTATCAGAGCCAACTGTACTTCCATCTATGCTCCCCAACCTGCTTCTTAACGGGGCGTCAGGTATTGCTGTTGGTATGGCAACCAATATGGCACCACACAACCTTAAGGAAGTTGTAGACGGTGTTGTTGCTACAATTGATGATCCGGATATTGACGCAAAAGGGCTGATGGAGCATGTTACAGCTCCAGACTTTCCTACCGGCGGAATCATTTATGGATACGAAGGCGTAAAGGATGCGTATGAAACAGGCCGCGGCAAGGTTGTGATGCGTGCACGTGCAAATGTTGAAGAATTACGTAACAGCCGCGAGCAGATAGTAGTTACAGAAATTCCTTACCAGGTTAATAAGGCAACCCTGATTGAGAAGATCGCAAATCTTGTCAACCAGGAGAAAATTACTGAGATCAGTGAAATACGGGACGAATCGGATCGTGATGGTATGCGTATCGTGATTATCCTGAAGCGTGGATCAAACGCTGGCGTTGTGCTGAATCAGCTGTATAAGTATACTCAGATGCAGCAGACGTTTGGCATTATTAATCTTGCGCTGGTAAAAGGCCGGCCAAAAGTGATGGCCCTTAAGGAGCTGATTCAGCACTTTATTGAACACCGTATTGAGGTCATCATTCGCCGTACAATGTACGACCTGGATCAGGCTGAATCTCGTGCACATATTCTCGAAGGGCTAAAGATTGCCCTTGATAATCTTGATGAAGTCATCAAGACGATACGTGCCTCTAATAATCCGCAGGAAGCGAATGAACAGCTCCGCAAGAAATTTGCGCTTACGGATCTTCAGGCTAAAGCTATTCTGGACATGCGACTCCAAAAACTGACCGGACTCGAAAGAGATAAGATTGATCAGGAGTACGGTGATATTGTAGATCGTATTTCTGATTACCGCGGTATTCTTTCCGATCGTGGCCGTCAGACTGATATTATTAAGGATGAACTGCTGCAGCTTAAAGACCGGTATGGTGATGAGCGACGAACGGAAATCGTTTATTCGGCTGAAGACTTCAATATTGAAGACATGATAGCTGACGAAGACGTTGTAGTTACCATATCTAATAAGGGCTTCATCAAACGAATGCCTGTTAGCGGTTACAGAAGACAGCGCCGGGGTGGAAAAGGTATGAAGGGGACCACAACAAAAGATGACGAGTATGTAGAACATCTGTTTGTGGCCACCAATCATAACTACATTCTGTTCTTCACTGAGAAAGGAAATTGTTTCTGGCTTAAAGTATATGAGATTCCCGAGGGGTCACGTCTGGCCAGAGGCCGTGCCATTGTCAACCTGATTGATATTGAGAAGGAAGATTCAATTAAGACCTTCGTTCCCGTGAAAACGCTTGATGAAGAGGAGTATATCAAATCACACTCTATCATTATGGCTACAAAAAATGGTCAGGTTAAAAAATCATCTCTTGAAGATTACAGCCGGCCACGTCGTGACGGAATTATTGCAATTAACATTAAGGAAGGTGATTCGCTGCTTGAAGCCGCACTCACAGATGGAGAAAGCAATATTATTCTCGCTAATAAAACTGGCCGGGCAATTCGGTTCCACGAATCAGAAGCACGTGAGATGGGCCGTAACACATCCGGCGTCCGCGGTATGAACCTGGATGAAGGTGATGAGCTGGTAGATATGGTTGTCATCAAAAACACACATGAAGCTACTGTACTCGCCATTTCAGAAAATGGATATGGAAAACGCTCACTTGTGGATGACTACAGGGAGCAGAGCCGTGGTGGTAAAGGTGTCATTACTTTAAAAGTAACACCAAAAACCGGATCATTGGTAGCTCTGAAAGAAGTTTCCGACACAGATGATCTAATGATTATCACTGAACGAGGAAAGGTTATCCGAATGCAGTGCAAAGGATTACGGACCATGGGACGAAATACTCAAGGTGTCCGAATCATGCGTCTAGATCAGGATGGTAAGATCGGAGCTGTCACTCGCGTCGTTAACGAAGATGATGATGAAGAAGAGGCACCCGTCGTGTCCTGACGCAATCTTTCCACATAATAACTAACATATTAAAAAGGCTCCTCCTATGAGGGGCCTTTTTTATTACAGGGAAATTTTTACTTTATAATTTTTCTAAATCTCTAACAGTCACTTCATGAATAACGGTGTTCAGGACGGCTCGTGAATCTGCATTATTGCCGGGCGTGACGTTTACCTTGATCGACGATCGACATTTAACCGATTCCTATTATTGGCGTTATCTCTTACTGTATTATTTCTTAATTATTCTGACCAACGTCTGTCTTATGTTTTGTGCATAATCGTATTTAGCAATAACTATGCTTTTTCTTTTAGCCGGACTAATTTTTTCAATAAGAGTTGAATGATTTTTTTCCGGCTATCTACTTTTTCTTGGCTTTCGTTTTTTCAAGCATCTTTGCCAGCAGCTTTTCTCTTTTCTCTATTAGTGATTTTGGAGATACAATTTCAACTGTATTCCCAAATTGCAAAAGCCACGTATTAATGTAGTCCAAATTCTCAAACCGAAAGCCCACTTTAAATTTTTTACTATTAACAGCTTTTGACTTAATTATTTTAGTCGGCAGATTCGCTCTAAACGCGCGATCGGACCCTTTATCGACCAATACCTCTACCTTTTTCCCAGAATCGTTAGAATTAAAAATAAGCGCCTCTACGTCGATATCTGGGTTTTGTGTATACAACTCATCTAATATTTTCACTTTATCCATACTATCGAGCACAAAATTCCTGATATCGTCTCGTTTGTGTGAATACCCAATGACATTCCAATGATCGCGATAAAAAACCAGGAGATAAGGATCGATTATTCGGTCTGTTTGTTTGCCGTCGGATCTTGCCGTGTAACTAAACGATATTTTTTTCGATTGTGAGATCGCACTGCTTACCAGGTACCAGCTCCCGCCCTCTTTTTTTTCTGAACCGAAATGAAGAAATGGATCTACAACCGTACGATTATCCAAAGACTCCATAAAAGACTTCAGGTCTTTGGGAATAGTGTTTTTTATTTTCAGCTCCACACCTTTTGCATCTTCTACAAGAGATTTGTCAACCTGTGATTTTACAAAATTGAGACCCACCATAATTGTTGCCAGTTCTTTTGATGTAAACATCAGGGGAGGAACACGATACCCTTCCATCACGCCGTACCCGCTGTATTTATCCCAGGTTACGGGTACATTTATTTCAGACAGTACGTTAAAATCTCTGAAAATAGTACGCCTGCTCACATTAAAACGATCAGCAAGCTCATCAACCGTCAGTTTTTTGTTTGATTCCTGAAGCATCAATATGAGCTTCATACGCCTTTCAGAACTTTTAAGTCTGGACATTTGCTATGGTCTGCTTTCTTTTAGGTTCACTTAAAGATGAAGGTAAGAAATAGACACTCATCGATCACATTTGTTCTTAATTATTTGATTTGTACTGTTGCTATTATCAGACATTAAGTTATTGATAATTTTTAACTTAGACCCTTATTATTCTCATTAAGGACTGCATGTAGTATGTACAGATTAGCCTGACTCTGCAGGCTCTACTAATCAAGCAAAGACGACTTTTTTTCTTAACGAAAGATTTCCCGATACACTACACCCTTAGCTTGCTGCACTCTCCGTAAGCCGACAGAAAAATATTTTGTGGTTCTCATAATTCAACTGCGGAAAGTATCAAAGGGAGGGAATTAGTAATCTCCTCTTGAGAGGAGATTACTTTTGATCATTTATTGAGAAATAAATGGTGTGTTGACGATTTAAATAAAGCTATATCCCCTATCAAAGTCCATTTCAGACAAAATTCCGTTAGGCCAATGCACATCCAGCCGGCGGACAGAATTTATCTCTCGATTTTTAAAAGGCATTTTCCTTCGTAAAACTCTTCTTCAGGCCCGAAGTTGAACTCGAATAGCGTGAAGTTCAACTTCTTTTTAGACTGACTGATTTCTTTAAGTGCACCCTCAGTCCCCTTCCACATGATGATTGTTTTCCATGGCTTGCTCCCTAATAGGCGCAATAGGTCGTCAATTTTAAAAGCATGCTTCGTTACAATGCCTGTACCCTTTTGAAAATCAACCAGCGAAATGCTTTTGGCAATGATATCTGTATTATTAATTCCTGCAGTTTTGATAATCTCGTTCACTGCACGCATCTTCTTTTTGACATTATCATTCAAAAGAATGGTTTTGGCGGGATTAACTATAGCCAGTGGAACCCCAGGCAATCCGCCGCCGGATCCAGAATCAATCCAATCATCGAATTCATTCATTAAACCCAGCTGCATGGGAATAAGCGAATGAACGACATGTTCTCGCACTGTTTCACGTGAAACAGTGCGACTCACAAGGTTAATCTTGCTGTTCCAGTCTAACAGGAGGTCGATGTATTCTTCCAGCTTCTGCTCATTGTCTTTATAAATCTCACGGGCACCGTTGAGTGTTTCACGTGAAACTTTATTACGATTCAATTTATGTTTCACGTGAAACTTATCTTTTTAAGTAGATCATTAGTACAGATAGGTCACTTGCCGAAACGCCACTTATTCTGGATGCCTGTCCAATAGTCTCAGGCTTTACTTTATCCAGCTTTGAGCGGCCTTCAGATGACAGGCTTTTAATTTTCTCATATTTAATGTCCATCGGAATAGGCGATTCTTCTTTTTGCTTCATTTCCTCTACCATCTCAAATTCTCGCTCTATATAGCCAGCATACTTAATCTGTATCTCAACCTGTTCCAAAACACGGTCATTGGTCGTTATCTCCTGAACCTGATTATTAAGCTCACTATCTGCTTCAAGCAGATTATTAATCTGTATTTCAGGTCTCGGTATGAGACTTTTCGCTTTTACAGGCTGATTAAGCGTAGATGTGCCCTGCTCCTTTAGCATAGGATCCATTTTCTCTGGGCGAACAGTATAGTTACTAATGAGTTCGTACAGTTTGTCGATTTCTGACTTCTTTTTACTGAACTCATCAAACCTCTCATCACTAATAAGGCCAAGTTTATAACCCAGCGGCGTGAGGCGCAGATCTGCATTGTCCTGGCGGAGAAGAATACGATGCTCGGCCCGTGACGTAAACATACGATAGGGTTCTTCAGTACCCTTATTAATGAGGTCATCAATAAGAACACCTATATACCCCTCAGATCTTTTAATGACAAATGGCTCACTGTCCTGAACATATCTTGACGCATTAATGCCTGCCATAAGTCCTTGGCACGCAGCCTCTTCATATCCTGTAGTTCCATTAATTTGCCCTGCAAAGAACAGCCCATGCACGTTTTTGGTCTCAAGAGACCGCTTTACCTGGTACGGCGGAAAATAATCGTATTCGATAGCATACCCCGGGCGAAGCATCACTGCATTTTCAAACCCTGGGATCGTTCTGAGAGCATTGTATTGAACATCTTCCGGGAGTGAGGTTGAAAAGCCGTTCAGATACATCTCATATGTATCCCAGCCTTCAGGCTCCAGAAATAACTGGTGGCTATCTTTATCAGAGAATCTATTAATTTTATCTTCAATGCTGGGACAATACCTGGGGCCAACAGATTTAATTCTTCCATTAAACATTGGGCTTCGATCAAAGCCTGTTTTAAGCATCTCGTGAACGTCATTATTCGTATATCCTATCCAGCAGGTAAGCTGTTCATCCTTTGACGGTAAACTCTTTGTCGAAAAGGAAAACGGGTTCGGATTATCATCCCCATACTGAACTTCAAGCTGCTCATAATCTATAGATCTTCCATCAATGCGTGGCGGCGTTCCAGTTTTTAGCCGTCCCACCTCAAAACCAAGTTTTTCCAGTGATGCCGAGATTCCTACAGACGCACGTTCACCTGATCGGCCACCTCCATGCTGACTTTCGCCAATATGAATAAGACCATTTAAAAATGTACCGCTGGTAAGTACTACAGACGATGCGTTAAAAGTCTGTCCCGTTTGTGTGACTACACCCGTTATTTTATCACCACTTTTATTGGTAAGAATGTCAACAACATTGTCCTGTCTGAAATGGAGGTTCTTAATACTCTCAAGCTCTTCTCTCATGAGCTTGGAATATAGGGATCGGTCGCTCTGGCATCGGGGACTCCACATAGCAGGCCCTTTGCTGAGGTTCAGCATTCTGAACTGAACACCACTCTTATCGCTCACAATACCGCTAAGCCCTCCGAGCGCATCAATTTCACGAACCAGCTGACCCTTCGCAACGCCGCCCATTGCCGGATTACATGACATCTTGGCGATCGCATCCAGATTCATTGTTATTAATAAAGTCTTTGAGCCACTCTTTGCGGCAGCTGCCGCTGCTTCGCTTCCGGCGTGCCCGGCGCCCACAACGATTACATCGTATGCGGGATACAAACTTCCCATAATTACTTGTTTTTATTAAACTTAATGACTTTTCTTTCGACTAATAATAGCTTAGTAAAATACCGTTTATTTTGGAATATTTAAATGTATTACGGTACTCGATTTACCATCAACGGTAATAAGCTCTTAATCGTGCATTTAATCCCTTCGTATCATGTGGTGGAGTAAGAAAACAAACACAAATAAAGAGACCGGCTTTTTCGAAGAATCATGGCTCTCAGATTGGAAAACCTCAATCAACACAAGTGATAATTACAAGAAGAAAGGAAAGACATGGAATGCTCCGATTGTTCTGAAAATGTCGCCTTTGCCCGAATATATTGCGCAGAAAAACGGCACGGGCATCTATCTAAACTTATCCTATGGAGAGTGTCTTGATCTGAGGTATTCAACCAAACAGGATGAAAAAGAGAGCAGCCTTGTCCTTGAAGCGGAACCCTCAACGTGGGTAAACCTAATCAAGAAAGGTAAAGACCCAACGATGTCTATTCTGCAAAACCGGATAAAACTCGTGAAAGGCAGCCTTGTGCTGCTATCAACCCAGCGCAAAGCGGCTGAAGCATTGCTTAAAACTGCCCCGGTTCCCGGTGGGCGTGAAGCAACAGTTAATGGACGACAACATGAAGCTGCCTCTAAGCCAAAACTACACGAATCTTTTGTAACGACCAGTCGCGGGCTCGATTTTGATAGCTTTCCTATGAAGCTGTTTCAAAAAGCAAAAATTTACGGAATATGGAATCCAGCGGATATTAATCTCTCAGAAGACATTGAACAGTGGAATGGGTTCAAATCAGATGAAAAGCAGATTATCACGCACCTTTTGGCTCTTTTCATGGCCGGTGAAGAAGCTGTCACACTTGATTTATTACCCCTGATCCAGACCATTGCTCAGGAAGGGCGAATAGAGGAAGAGATATTTCTGACCTCTTTTCTTTGGGAGGAGGCTAAACATACGGAGTTCTTTTCTGGCTATGTGCAGAAAGTAATGGGCGGGTCAATTGATTTAGAGAAATATCATGGCCCAATGTATAAGACACTGTTTTATCAGAAACTGCCACAAGCGCTTCATGCACTCCAGCATGATAAATCCCCTCATGCTCAGCTTAAGGCGTCCACCACATACAATATGATTGTAGAAGGAACTCTCGCAGAGACAGGATACGCTGCTTTTTCCAAGATGCTGGCTGATAATAATCTGCTACCCGGTTTACTGAAAGGTATTGAAAAGCTGAAACAAGATGAATCTCGTCACATTGCTTATGGCCTGTATCTGATCAATCGACTGCTTGATGATAATCCGGACCAAAAAGAAGCCACAGAAAATGAGCTTGAGGATCTCCTATATGACGCAACCAATGTGATTAACGAAATCTTTGCCCGCTATGAAGTGGTTCCATTTGGGCTGGAGAAAGAGTGGTTTCTCAATCACGCAATTCAACAGTTTCAAAACAGAATGACGAAACTTAACCTGTAATACGGCATCTATGGTTTGGATAGTGATGGGAGTCTCGGGTTCAGGAAAATCAACCGTTGGCAAAATGCTTGCAGAAAGACTTGGCCTGCCTTTCTACGACGCTGACGATTTTCATCCACCTTCAAATGTTGAAAAAATGTCGTCAGGTCAGCCATTAAATGATGCGGATCGAAAACCGTGGCTTCTTGCCTTAGCAAACCACGTTCGTGATTGGAACAATACGAATGGTGCCGTTCTTGCCTGTTCTGCCCTCAAAAAAAGCTATCGCGATCTTTTGAAGTCGAAAAGCCCTGATGTGCATTTTATTTACTTAAAGGGATCAAGGCGTTTAATTTTACAGCGCATGAAAAACAGGAGCAATCACTATATGCCGCCGGAACTGCTTGATTCACAATTAGATACGCTCGAAGAACCTGCCAAAGCAATAATTGTGCCGATTGATCAGTCTCCTGAAGCTATAGCTAACCAGATCCATAAAGCCATGCGTGACATTGAGTGAACTGAATTTCTGACTCATCAATCATTTTGCAACTATGGCTATTATTCAGTAGCTATACTTCACTGTCATTTGTAGCTCTATTTTTGAAATCATCATATGAAAAAATCTCAAATCGGTGTAGTCGGTCTAGGTGTGATGGGAAAGAATCTTGCCCTCAACCTTGAAGAAAAAGGCAACCGGGTTTCCGTTTATAATCGCACATCGGAAGGTGAAGAGCATGTTGTTCCTGCGTTTCTGGAGAATGCCGGGAAAGAGAAAGACTTTGCAGGATTTCAAACCATTCCAGAATTTGTGTCGACACTTGAGAGACCGCGGAAACTGTTGATTATGGTGAAAGCCGGTCGGCCGGTCGATGAAGTGATCACAGAACTCATCCCCTTTCTTGAGAAGGGTGATATCCTAATCGATGGCGGCAACTCCCACTTTGAAGATACTGAACGACGAGCTCATCAACTGTCGGAAAATAATGTTCACTTTGTGGGAATGGGTGTATCAGGAGGCGAAGAGGGTGCCCGATACGGTCCATCGATGATGCCAGGCACAGACCCGGATACCTGGAAAGAAATTAAACCTATCTTTCAACCTATTGTAGCTCAATCATTTGACGGGTCGCCATGCGTAGCCAGAGTTGGCTCAGGTGGTGCCGGTCATTTCGTTAAAATGGTGCACAACGGCATTGAATATGCCGACATGCAGCTCATTTCTGAAGCTTACGATTTTATGAAACGCGGCCTGAAAATGACGAATGAAGCTATCGCTGAGGAATTTAGTGGATGGAACACCGGTAACCTGGAAGGCTACCTGATGGAGATAACATCAGACATACTGACCGTTAAAAATTCAGATGGTGCTCCACTTATTAATAAAATTCTTGATAGCGCCGGTCAGAAAGGAACCGGCAAATGGACCGCAATTTCCTCGTTGATGAACGGAACACCCTCACCGGGAATTACCGGAGCCGTCTTTGAACGCTTTCTCTCATCTTTGACTGATCTTCGATCATCGCTTTCAAATAAATTGGATGGTCCCGCCTCGTTTCAAATTGAAGAAAAGGAACCGGCTCTAAGTGATTTAAGAGAAGCACTTCTGGCATCACGAGTAATGTGCCACGCGGAGGGCTTTTTTATCATCACGGAGATGAATCGAATCCACGATTGGGGAATTGAACCTCAAGAAGTAGCCCGGATCTGGCAGGGGGGCTGTATTATCCGATCGAAATTGCTGATACCTATCGTTTCAGCTTTTAAAAACGAACAGGAGCTTAAGCACCTGCTTCTGTCGAATAGTTTCTCAAAAATGCTTTCATCATTGCAGGACGGATGGCGAAAAACAATAAGTCGATCAGCCCGCATCGGTATACCGAGTCCGGTGATGATGTCATCGCTGTCACAGTACGACTCCATTCGATCAAAACGTCTTCCGGCCAATCTTATCCAGGCGCAGCGCGACTATTTTGGAGCTCATACGTACGAGCGAACAGATCAGCCACGAGGCAACTATTTTCACACAAACTGGCAAAAGAAATCAACCAACAGATAGGACAAACAGTGAGTCATATATGATCTTTAATCAATTTCTTACCACCCATGATTGAACTTCAGCTGCTCATTGCAACACTTCTGGGAATCGCCCTGCTGTTGATCCTGGTCACAAAATTCAAAGTAAATGCATTTATTTCACTTCTGATTGCAAGCATTTTTGTGGGTATTGCCGCTGGCATGCCCCCCTCTTCAGTTATTGAGAGTATACAAAACGGCATGGGCGGTACGCTTGGATTTGTTGCGACCGTCGTTGGGCTTGGCGCCATCTTTGGCCAGATTCTTCAGCACTCAGGGGGTGCAGAAGCTGTGGCAAACGCGATGCTTAAGCGTTTCGGGAAAGAGAATGCCTCATTGGCGATGGTAATAACCGGTTTTTTTGTAGCCATTCCTGTTTTTTTTGATGTCGCCTTTATCATACTTGTTCCGCTTGTCTACGCCCTGAGTCGTGACACCAAAAAATCTCTGCTGTTTTACGGAATTCCCCTATTAACAGGCCTGGCCGTGACTCATGCGTTTATTCCACCGACGCCCGGACCCATAGCTGTCGCTGATATAATTGATGCAGACTTAGGCTGGGTCATTCTGTTTGGTTTCCTGATCGGAATTCCCACATCCATTGTTGCAGGCCCCGTTTTTGGAAAATATATCGGCAGCAAGATTTATGTTCCGGTTCCCGACTATATGGAACTGGAAGAAGAAGAAAAACAACAAGCGGATTCGCTTCCCTCCTTTTTGTTATTAATCAGCATTATATCAATTCCTCTTCTGCTCATTCTTGGCAACACGCTTACCAGTTCGTTTGTTGAGCAGGGTCTGGTTACATCAGGATTCATCACAGAAACTATCATATTCATCGGTCACCCATTCGTGGCACTGATCATCGCCGTAATCATAGCGCTCTATGGTTTAGGGGTTCGCAGAGGCTCAACGCGTGAACAACTTTCTAAACTCAGTATGGAAGCGATGAAGCCCGCGGGCGTCATTATTTTAATCACAGGCGCCGGAGGTGTGTTTAAACAGGTTCTTGTTGACAGTGGTGTAGGAGAAATGCTGGCCAATACAATGTCAGACATTGGCTTGCCGGTTATTATTCTTGCCTGGCTTATTGCTGCGGCGGTACGAATTACGCAGGGATCTGCGACTGTAGCTATGATTACAGCCGCGGGCATTATCTACCCGATCCTGATTGAATTTAATCTAAGCGAACCACACAAAGCTCTTGTTGTGCTCTCCATCGCAGCCGGTGCCACCATCATGTCTCATGTCAATGATAGTGGATTTTGGCTGGTCAACCGCTATTTTGGAATGAGTGAAAAAGACACGTTAAAATCATGGACCGTCATGACAACCATTATTGCCATAATGGGTTTAATCCTGTCGTTAGGACTGAGCATTTTTGTCTGATACAATTATACTTTCATCTGAGTCACGCTATAAAAACATCCTCCTTATGTCACAAGCTCTTAACCTTAGTTCGATTCTAAAATATTAGATAAATACATTGGGTTGTCCAAAAAGGGCGTTTGTTAAGATATTTCATTCTCAACACCGTCATGCCGGACCCCGATCCGGCATCTCCTGCCTTTATAACGATGGGAGATCCCGGCATCTCCCGAGGGGATCCCGTTGGGGGAGCGCGGGATGAGGCCCTTTTAAACGCCTCAATTAACATATTATGAATCGAACTCAGGTTATTAATAAGCTGACTAAAGCTGCTCTCTTAGCTGCATTAATGTTTTTCTGTTTTTTGAATCCACATACGCTTTACGCTCAGCTGCCCTATTTGCCTCAAAAAAATGTCAGTGTCCCCGATCAATCCATTTACCTTGAAGTGGGCGGCAACGGCATCACCTACTCTATGAACTACGACCTGCGATTTGAGAATAATTACGGTATAAGGCTGGGTATTTCCGGTTACCCTCCGACGGATTCAGACCGAATAGAAAACAGAAGCTATCAGGATTTTCGCGATAACCAATTTCTTTTTGCTGTGATTATGGGCAACTACTTTATTGGAAACGAAACCAGCAGCCTGGAACTCGGGGCTGGCGTGGTACTTGGTGATGTTGAGGATACTGAAAACTGGAGTTATCCGTTGCCGAATGCGACTACCTTTACGATTGGATATCGCTACATGAACAGAAATAAGTGGCATCCAACGTTTAAGGCCGGCCTTACTCCCATGATTGGTTTTAACGGCAAGGCCTACATGAGAGTTGGAATTTCTATTGGCGTGATGATCTCAGGTAAGGAATGAAATAATTTTGGACCTTATGAACTACCAGCCTTTAGAAGGTATTTGAGAAGATTCAACTCCGGTCTAAGTACAAAAAGTTTTAGGCTCTGTACGAAAGTTAGTGGATTGGCGGCAAAATATGTGGATTACCCAACAGAACATGTCCAACATTTTCCAAAGTATAATTCATTGCTTTGGCAGATTCTTCTCTTCGCCATCAACTGCCATGGCTCGATCAGGATTGTAGATGTTATGTAATTCGTTGACAAACCCATTGGTTAGTACTTGGGCGGCGTGGGCGTATCAGTCGTTTTATATAACGATTTTGTGATCACGCAGCCCTACAACCAGTTGATTCATGGTCATTCTGAATAAAACGGTGATTTTCCGTTTTGTGAAGAATCTGGAAAAGCAACATGCACTGTCCTATTTAATTAACCGCCAGTTGGCGGAGGGACTTTAATCCTATCCGACCAGGAAAATCGGGATTTAATCCTCCGTTAAATTAAAATATATCCTGATTTACCATCTGTAAACCTATCAGTTTTTCATAGAGTTCTGCGATCGTCTCAGACAGTTCCTTACCGGTATCAACCTTAATTATTTTATCGGATTCAATTTCATTTGGTGCATCATAACGGCCGGTCAGCATCTCAAAGTCCTCAAGTCTTGCATCGGAAATGGTCTGATTTTCGTCTCGCTTTTTTAATCTTGATTTGATTGTTTCATCAGACGCAACTGCTTCAATGAACAGATACTCAGCTCCTATTTCCTCAAGCTGACTGACTAGATTTTGCCGTCCGTTTGAGAGGCTGAAGGTGGCATCCAGGATAACGCTCTGTCCGTTTTGAATTGATTCTATAGCCCTTTCAGTCATCTTACTATAAGTTTTTTCTGATATCTCCGGTGAATAGATCTCTTTTCTTACATCTTCCGGCGGCCGTTCATGAAGCGGGAGGCCGGCAAGTTCTTTTCGGATTCGATCTGATGAGAAAATATCAGCGTTCAGTGTTTTTCCGAGATGCTCAGCTATCGTACTTTTTCCCGTTGCAATTCTCCCCATACACACCAATACGAGTGGTTTTGATCCTATTAATGCATATCTGAGTGATAAATCAAAGTAGATGCCTGCTATCTGCCTTGCTTCATTTCTGTCACTCTTCTCCACTTCTTCCTCACGGGATTTCATGCTTTTTACCTTCCCCTTTACATAGGCCCGGTAACATTTATAAAAATCTATTATGGTTGATAACTCCGGATCATCAAGCTTTTCCGACATTTGCTCAATAAAATAGCGCGACTCTTTCCACTTTTCGTTGTGATCCAGATCCATCGCGAAAAAGGCAAGGTCCACCGCCTGGTCGCCATAGCGCAGCCGTTCACTGAATTCAATGCAGTCGTAGATACAAACACCGCCCGGACTCACGTGAATATGTTCAAGGTGAAGGTCGCCATGGCCGTCCACGATTCTGTTTTCACTGACCCGTTTTTGAAAGAGCCTCTCATTTTGCTTCAGGTATGAATTGGTGAAATAACGAATCGCTTTAAACGCTTCTCTGCGGATTATATCATCAATAAACTGCTCCGTTTGCTCAAAGTTTTCATCCGTGTTAAATTTAATTTTTTCGATATCACCATACTGAGCAACACTCGCATCGGGAGACTGACTATCGTAAAAGTTTGCGAGTTTAACTGCTACACGATCCAGCTGCTCATGTGAAAGTTCATCTCTTTCGATGTAGCTGTGCAGAAACCAGGTTTCATCAAGCAGCTTCATCTTTACGGCATAATCAACCACATGATGTTTATTGGAGAGTTCCTTCCGCGGAACCAGTTTGAGAAGTGTTCCATCCGATACAACTGCTTCAACGCCAAGATAAATCTCTGAACAGAGGCGCCGGTTAAGCTCCACTTCCTGATCACAATAGTATTTACGCTTTTCAAGCGTACTGTAATCAAGAAAACCAAAATCTACCCTCTTCTTGGTTTTATAGACAAACGGAGGCGCGATAAAAACATTCGAGATGTGAGTTTGAATATGCTTGACGGTCTCAGGTGCGTGAGGATAGGACTCTCGTGACTTCAAAAATTTGATCAATTCCTGAATACCGTCGGCATCAGTCTTGGAATCGTCCATAGTTATTTAGAGTCTTCTTAGAAAATGAACCCGGACCGAATGTTTTTACTCACATTCAATCTCTTCCTGTAAGTTACACTTCTTATGTAATTAGATACAGGCGTTCATATAAAAACTTCTGACGCATCACGACTTTTAGAGATCAATTTTCATAAAAATCCTCATTCCTGTTAAACAGGACAATCGGAAGGCAGATCAAATCAATGATGGTTAAACTGAATTTTATTTCTATAAAATTACGGGCATTCAGAAATGACGTTTCGCAAATAACTGAAAAAGTTATTCATAGCAGCCCTTATTTTTATTTAGATTTATTCTATATAGTCTTTGAATCCGTTTGTAAATACTCGTAAATTAGAATCGATCTAAATAAAAAACACGCTAAATAATTCTATTTAACTAAATGAAGTTTACTAAGTATTTACTCCCCGCCATACTGATAATCTCTATTATCTCATGTGACGTAACAGATTCTGACTCCGATGTTGAAACCCCGGAAACGTATGAATTTACACGAAATGGTGAATCTACTGTGTCATTTACAGGACAGACAACTCGAATAAACATGGCGTCTGAACTGGTTGGTTCAATGCTTGAATTTGATACCTCAACTGAAGAACTGCTACTGCAAATGTACCGCAATCAAACCGCTGAAGGTGATGATACTGATCCTTTTTCAAGCGCAACTCTCAATGAGTCAACGAAAAGTGTTAAGGGCAAAGTAGCTGCATCAACCGATTATTTTTCATCAAATACGGCAGAAAGTGCCGTGATTAAAGACGAATTTGAGACCTGGATCTCCGGACAAATCAACGAGGTGTTTCCAAACGAAACCACACTCGCTGAAGAAGGAGTTGCCGGTCAGATTGCTGATGGATCCTCAACCCGTTACGTAAATGCCAAAGGTTTCGAATACGATCAGCTTGTGGGCAAAAGCCTGATTGGCGCCCTTATGACCGATCAGATGCTTAATAACTACCTGAGTACTGCCGTGCTCGACGCAGGTACAAACCGTGAAGATAACGACGAGGGTATCCTCGATGGTGACTCCAACTACACTACCATGGAGCATAAATGGGATGAAGCCTACGGATACCTTTATGGCGGGTCACCTGATCCTGCCAATCCAATGTCTACCATTGGTCAGGATGATGATTTTCTCAATAAGTATCTCGGACGTGTAGAGGGCGACGACGACTTTGCAGGAATAGCACAGGAGATCTTTAATGCATTTGCTCTCGGTCGTGCTGCAATCGTTGAAGGAAATTATGAACTGCGCGATGTGCAGGCAGACATCATCCGCGAAAAAATCTCGATGATCATTGGCATTCGTGCCGTTTATTATCTGCAAACAGGTAAAAATGGGCTCGAACAAAACACCCCTGCTTATGGTGCAGCCTTTCATGATCTGTCAGAAGGTTATGGATTTATTTATAGCCTTCAGTTCACGCGCGTACCAGGAACTGAACAACCGTATGCTACCAAAGCAGAAGTTGACTCATATATCTCGCAGCTCACTGCAGGTAATGGTCTCTGGGATGTTACGCCGGAAACACTCGATGATATTTCCAATGATATAGCGGACAGATTCAGTTTCTCGCTTGAAGAAGCCGCAAATTAAAGTAGAAAACAATAAACCACGGATCTAACCGGCCACAATAGCAGTGGTCGGTTTTTGAAATTCTTATCCCCACTATGAAAAAACTCATTTATCTTTCACTCAGTTTATTCCTGCTCTGGAGCTGTACCGATAGCTCAACGTCAGGCCTAAATGAGGATGAATTCGAACGTGAAGCTATTCTTGTTAATTGGGCTGATAATATCATTATTCCTTCCCTTAACAATTTTGAGACTACCACCGGGTCTTTGAAAGCCACATCGGAGGCTTTTGCTGACGCCCCAAACCAACAGTCACTTGATAACCTTCGCGATGCCTGGCTGGAAAGCTACAAGGCATGGCAGCACGTGTCGATGTTTGAAATGGGGGTAGCCATGGATCTTCGATATCGCGACAACATGAATATCTACCCTACCGACACTGAAGAAATAGTTGAAAATATTCAGGGAGGCGGTTACAATCTTGAACTACCTTCATTAGTCAACAGCCAGGGATTTCCTGCACTGGATTTCCTTCTATTCGGCCTTGCCGAAAACGATGCGGTGCTGCTTGAGTATTACACCACAAATGAAAACGCCGAAAGCTACAAACAATACGTTGTGGACCTCGCAGAAAGAATTGATTCGTTGACCAATGTGGTTCACACTGACTGGACATCCGGATACCGCGATGAATTTGTCAGCAATCTTGGAAATGGAGCTAACTCATCCCTGGATATGATGGTGAACGACTACATTTTCTACTATGAAAAAAACCTCAGGGCAGGCAAAATTGGCATTCCTGCAGGCGTATTTTCAGGCTCAGCTCTCGATAGTCATGTAGAAGGTTACTACAGCGACATTTACTCCAAAGATCTGTTTCTCGAATCTCTTGACGCAGTGCAAAACTTTTTTAATGGAACCCATTATGGTTCAGAAACGACCGGGGAAAGCCTGAACTCATACCTAAACTATTTAGATACGACAAAAGACGGAACTGCACTATCGGATTTGATCAACGGTCAGTTTGAAGAAGCACGTCTGCGGGCAGAAGAGTTAAATAATGATCTAAGCACTCAGGTTGAAACGGATAATGCCAAAATGCTTTCAGCCTATGATGCTCTCCAGCTGAATGTCGTTTATATGAAAGTAGATATGCTCCAGGCGCTAAACATTAATGTGGACTATGTTGATGCTGACGGTGATTAACTTTTGAACATATCATCCATCCGGGCTTACTTTAATTCCTCTGTAAACGCCGCCCCATTAGCCGTTTTCAGAATTTTATTCGGGGCGTTAATGCTAATCAGCATTGTAAGGTTTGCAGCATACGGGTGGATCCACAAGCTCTACATAGAGCCAGATTTTTTTTTCTCCTATCAATGGTTTGAATGGGTCCAGCCTCTCGGCAGCTGGACCTATCTCATTTTTATTATCTGCGGGCTTTCTGCAATTTTTGTTTCGCTTGGCCTGAAATACAGGCTTGCCATCATCACGTTTTTCCTGAGCTTTACCTATATCGAGCTCATGGACAAAACAACTTACCTGAACCACTACTACTTCATCAGTATTCTGAGCTTTCTGATGATCTTCCTGCCGGCTAATGCATACTTTTCGATGGATGCTGCCAATGATAGCCGTCTGCGTGCTGAACGGATTCCCGCCTGGACTCTTGACGCCGTGAAGCTATTAATCTGTATCGTCTATTTCTATGCGGGCCTGGCAAAACTAAACTCCGACTGGCTGATTCAATCCATGCCGCTTGCTATCTGGCTGCCCTCAAAATATTCGCTCCCAATCCTTGGTGATTTGTTTCAGCAGAGCTGGACCCACGTTGCCTTTTCATGGGGCGGGGCAATTTACGACCTGATGATTCCCTTCCTGCTTATCATCAGACGAACACGGATATTTGCATTCGTTCTGGTGGTTATATTTCACGTTTTGACACGGGTGCTCTTCCCAATAGGTATGTTTCCATATATCATGATCGCGAGTGCACTCATCTTTTTTGATGCGAACATTCACAACAAAATTCTTGCTCAGCTATCACGCTGGTTCAATATCGCCAAACACCGCTATGATAATGGCGAGGTTTACTCATTCCCAAAAAAATGGTTGAAACAATCGGCCTTAACGGTTCTCACGATCTTTTTTCTCCTCCAGGTCGCACTGCCGTTTCGGTATGTCTTATATCCCGGGGAACTTTTCTGGACTGAAGAGGGCTATCGCTTCTCGTGGCGCGTGATGCTTATGGAAAAGACCGGATACACCAATTTTAAAGTCGTGGACTCTGAAACCGGGCGACAATTTTACGTGGACAATACCGAATTCCTGACCCGTTTCCAGGAGAAACAGATGTCGACCCAGCCTGATTTTATTCTGGAATACGCCCATTTCCTAAAAGACTATTATAAACAGCAGGGTATTCAGGACCCTGAAATTTACGTAGATAGTTATGTGGCTTTGAACGGCCGAGGCAGTCAGCCCTTCGTTAATCCGGACATAGATTTAACAACGATCGATCAATCGCAATATCGCCAAACATGGTTAATGCCATTTAATGATGAAATTAAGGGACTTTAGTCTATTTGTGATATGCTGGCTTATAGCCATGCCAGCTGCAGCACAATACCGTATATCCGGCACAATAAATGACAGTGAAACAGGTGACCCAATAGAAGCCGTAGACATTTACGATAATGAAGCCGGAACCTCATTTCGAACAGATAATAGTGGTAAGTTTACTATTCAAGGACTACCTGAAGGGACCTACAACCTCTATTTCTTCAAGCTTGGATTCGAAGTTGCCTATCGAACCTTTGATCTGACGTCTGACCTGACAGAGATTACCATTGAAATGGAGCCACTAAACCGGGAGATGTCTGAAGTGGCCATCATTGAGCGACGCAGCGAGATATTTGCGCTGAACAGGCTACGGGAAGTAGAAGGTACATCAATCTATGCCGGGAAGAAGAACGAAGTTGTTTCACTTGAGCAAATGACCGTAAACACAGCGGCTAATAATGCCCGTCAGATTTATGGTCAGGTTGCAGGTTTGAACATTTTTGAATCAAACGATGCTGGCCTTCAGCTCAATATTGGCGGCCGGGGGCTCGATCCCAACCGCTCCTCAAATTT
>Ga0102934_1000265_pt1 | contig 33610 bp, 29 predicted proteins | sample SalPonR2_A_D1_MG_FD_78175 | JGI IMG/M metagenome (GOLD analysis project Ga0102934, IMG submission 78175) | Salt pond soil microbial communities from South San Francisco under conditions of wetland restoration - Salt Pond MetaG R2_A_D1_MG | ecosystem: Environmental > Aquatic > Marine > Intertidal... | reverse complement strand
GGTCGTCTCCACCCCCCAAGCCTAGGGGCGGGAGAGTCGACGAGAGTCCTTCCAGCCGGCCTTCCCCCGCCCCTCCCCCCCCTAATTCCTCCCCCCCTTCTCTCCTTCCAGCCTCCCCACTCTCAGCCCCGGGAGACGAGGCAGCCCCCAGGCCCGGAACAGAAGTCCCCAATGACGTGAGCGCGGAGTTGACGCCCGCCTCGCCAAGCCCGCAAGGCGCGGGGCAGGCGCCCGTGACATTTTTCGAGACCGAGCTCCCTCGGTCAGCCGCCGCGTCCCCGCCCGAATCCAAGAGCCGGCGCCGGGCGAGGGCCAGGTTCACCGTGGTGGTGGTGCCGTCCTCGTGCCGGATCGAGTAACGGTTCGAGGCGGCGCCGGAGCCCACGGACACCACGTCACGCGTGCAGCCCACGCCCCAGTAGTTCCCGAGGTCGTCGTCGCAGCTGTCCCACCCCTCCCCCGCGCCCTCCCCAACCCCTCCCTCTTTTCCCTCACCTTCCCTCGTCCTGCCAGTCCACCCTTCCCCCTCACCTTCCCCCCTCTCCCCCTCGTCCTCGCTCCGAATGAAGGACAGTGACCGGCTCCCGGGGGCCGCCCCCTTCTCCCGCCCCCCCCGCGACAAGACCCGCCTCCACCGTGGCGCCCAATGGCCTTTGCTCCTGACGATGATCGCCTCCACGTCGTCCTGCCAATGCTGCTCTGCCCTCTCCCGCTCCGAGAGCAGGTCTTTCAAGAGGCCCCGCACGCCCGTGGGTGTCACCCGCGGAATGACGTCGTCGTGCAGCACCACCGTGGTCACGAAGGCCTCGCACACTTGAGCCAGCTTCTGGTTCACGCAGGCAGGGCTACCAAATGTGTAGCACCGCAACCCCTCCGTCATCCCTTCCTCTCGCATCAGCACCCCCAGCAAGGCCGCCACCGCCCCGCCCGCCGAGTGCCCCGCCAGCGTCAAGGAGTAGCCCTCCTTGGCCAGCCGATGGAGATGGGGGTAGACCTCGCTGAAGAGCCAATGGCCCGCCTCGGCCGCTCCACAGGAAGCCATCCACTCCGTCGAGACGTTCGCCCACCCGCTCTCCTTGTCCTGACTGCCCTTCTCCCCGCTCCCGGCCCCCTCCCCCGCGAGGGGAAAGGGCATGGGCAGGCCCCGGATGTCGACGAGAACATCCTGCGCCCGGTCGGGACCACGCACCACCAGGCAAGCCTCCTTTTCGGTCAAGTGGCAGAGCAAGACGAAGGCCGGCTGCCCAGCCTGGGCGGCGGGGGGCGCGTAGGCGAACACCAACCGCCACCCTTGCTGCTGTGCCTTGAGTTGCATCTCCACCAGGTTGTCGCAGTAGGCGAAATGCAAGGCCAAGGGCGCCACGTCCAACAGGTCCTGCATCAAGCTGTCCGAGGCCGGTGGGCATCCTCGGTGCGCCTCCTGCTCGGCATCGGGAGCCGCTCCTCGCTCCCCCCTTCCCCGTGCCAGCAGGTAGTACATCGCCGCGCTCAGCTGGCTTCCCGTCACGGGCCAGGCGGCATCCACCCCCGACACCGCCTTGAGCAGCTCGACCGCCTCCACGTGCTCGTGCCGAAGCAAGACCCCCGCTACGCCCGCGTACCCGTACCGGCTGAAGAGCTCCAAGGCTTCGCCAGCCAAGGCCGTTGTGCTGCGCAGGGGCGGGGCCCGGCGCGCTGCGCGGCTTACCCACCCGCCCACCGTCCGCAAGGCCCTGTCCAGATGCGTATGGTCCCCCGGGGCAAAGTAAGGGATCAAACGGTCCTTCAGAAAGGCCTCGACCCGCACCATCCGCCAGACGATCCGGTCTTTAAGGTCCTCGTCCTCCAGCTGGCCCTTGCAGGCGCCGCACACCCGGGCCGGGACCATGTAACCGACCTTGGGAATGGCGTGCCTGAAAGCGCTGTGCTCCTGGCAGAAGCTCTCCCCGCAATGCCGGCAATGGTGCCGGTAGCGGGTCACCCCGAAGGCCTTGTGGCATTTCTTGCAACGGTCCCGTTTGCGGAAAGGAGGAGGACAAAAGCGCGCCGCGAGGGCGTACTGAGCGTCCTCGTCACCTTGGGCCGCCTGTAGCCGCAGCTCCGCCACCCGCAGCAGCTCTCCAGGGTCTGCAACCCCCAGCATGTCTGCAAATTCCGACAGTCCCACGTCCCGGACTTTTTCGTCGATCAGCTGCAGATCGTAGGCGGAGATCGAGCCCAGCCGCCTGCCCACGTCCCCCCAACCGTTCTCAGGAGGCAGAGGCTTGTGCCCGCTCTGGACAAGCTGTAAAGTGGCATAGTCAAGCACCTCTCGGGTCCGGTCTGCCGTGAACCGGCTCATTTCTGTGACGGTGGCGGCGGCAGCTCGGGCGATCAGGGTCCTGCTCAAGTAGCGGGACACTGAGGCCACGCCCCGGTTGGCGGTATGACCCCAGCGGGCGGCGTGCAGGGCGGTACCGCTGAAAGGTATAGGGGGAAAAGGGGAAAGAGAGAGGATCAAAATGCTGGAAGTCGTGAATGGCTGTGCCGCGGAGGCGGTCAACAGCGTGTCTCCAACCGCTATCACTCCCGACGTCGGGTGGTCGGCCCTCTGGCTGGTCTTCCCGGTCTGAAAGCCTTTCACTCTACACCAGTACGACTTGATATCCCGGTCATGCACATATCTCATCCCTCGTGACTTACCGCGTCAGGGCTGTTGTGACCATAGCGACGGCCGCGGTCCCTCCACTGCCACTGCTGCTGGTGCTGCTGACGCTGCTGGTGCTGGTGATGCTGGCGCTTCTCCCATGATCTCTGCTTGGGACTGCAACAAGCGCAGACTTAGCCTCTTCTCCGTCCTGCCCCTTCTTGTTGGCCAGGGTTCCGTCTTTTGGCATCATTCACCTCAATTACTTGCCTTATCTTCTTCCGGGAATGAAAAAAGAGTCGGCAGGTTCCCGATGGCGGGGTGCCAGCAATCACCGGGCCCAATCTTGGGAGGGTCCTTTAATCAGTCGGTGTGCATGCTCTTGCGTGCTCTTCAGCTCTCTGTGCGTCAAATGGCAAGGAAAATGTATTGCATTGGACAAAGAGGATGAGTGCCAACGCGCGGGCGGGGAAATCAACGTGAAGTTGCTCCAGCTCCTCGAGTTGACGTCCAGGCATGCGAGCAAGGTGCGCTGGACAATCTTGCCCGTAAATCATGTCTAGTTGGAAGTCCAACGAGACCAAGCCATCCATGCATAGTCAACGAGCCCGTAATGCGATGCGCGCCAGGCTCTCCTTTCCGAGATGCCTTCCGATGACCCCCCCGGACAGAAGATCATCCCCCTCAAAATCAACGTCTACGAAGACGGGGCCTGCGCACAAGCTACAAATCCGTGGTCAGGCAACCTTACAGCTGTGCTACCAAGCTTCACAAAGGCTTGAGAGGGTCATAGGACGATTCATCCTCCCGCCTTGCCCTCCCAGGGTATTTTCTGAATGAAACAAACCGACAACGCTGCCCGTTCCGATCCGCCGCGGGTAAAGGAAATGCTTGGGGGCGACCGTGGCCCCCTTCTCAGAATCAGTACTATTTGTTGCTTCTCTCTGTCTGGTTTTGATGCGTTTACGATCTAAGATCCACAACAGAAAATCCTGATTCCTCCCAAACGACAGTGTGATGACTTTTGTAAATTTGAGGATCGGGTATGGGATGGGGATGGAAACCTCGGAGCTCACAACGTTGGATAAGTTGAAGCCCTTCGGGCTCAGTGAGACGGAAGACTCCCACTTGCGGCCTCCGCGAGTTTACTAAGGCTACCACCACGGCTACGGCCTCGGGAAGCATGGTTTGATAGCCGCAATGCGTGTGGATGTCTACTGAGGACATGAAGCAGCTCTGACTGGGGTGGGTGTGAATCCAGCCAAGTTGCAGGAGGTTTCCTTCCTCTCCCATCGGGTGCTTCCCAGAGCAGCAGAAGCTGATCAGTTCCTCTTCGTGTGTCATACTTACTGTGTCTGATGTGCCTTCTTGCTTGGGGATTATCAGGGTAGTGCAACGCATGAGACCTTGGCCGTCGCGTACTCCGGCGAGCACGCCACAGGTCTCGATCCCATCTGGAGGCTGGACATTTATTGAAGAAGAGAGGGTCTCTGAGATCATTGAAGTGGGGAGTCGTTTAGAAAGGAGTCGATCCGCGCTCTCTGATGCCCGGACCCTAGTCTGAAAGCTCGGGTCTAGGAGAGCTCCACGGCCAAGCCCCCCGTCCTGCTCCCGCCCGGCCTACCTTCCTACTGTTCTTGTCGGCGATCTCCAAGAACTTTCCTACCAAGCCAGCCGGAAGCATCAGTGGTCTAAGCTTGCCTCGTTTGCTGAACCAGTTGGCCTGGCCCGGGATCAGGGGAGAGCCCATCCTCTCCTCTCCCTTGGGCTGGGAAGCCCTGCTCGAGGGAAGGGAGGGGTAGAAGCGTCGCACTTGAGACGGTTCATCGTCCCCGTCCGCCATCCGAAGGGACTGGAAGGCGGCGTCGAGCTCGCGGGCGCTCAAGCCCTCGTTTTCCGCTGCGTCCTGGGGTGCTGGTCCGTCGTCAAGGAAGAGGGGCGGCGCCGACGGCTCCGGCATCGTCAAAACGGGGGACAAAGGAGCCTCGTTTTCTTCTGATGCGGTGTCTCCTTGGCCAAAAGAACTGTCAATCCCCGGGTACGAGGGCGCACCTCCTCCCCGCAGTCTCTGAAACCGACGCGTAAGGTCCTCGTCCTCACCGCTACAGTCCGAGGCGGCAGACAGCGACGCTCCTCGCGACGGAAACGAAGGAGCAGGAGGCACACCGAGGGCAGGTGGGACGCGGCGATGGTAGGCGGCTGTCTCTGCGGTGATATCAGCATTAACCTCCTCCAACGCTTTCAGAGCCTGGCGCCGCTCACGGACCAGCCAATTTTTGTCGCGACTGAAGGTGCCGTCTTTGTATGCGACGTGCTCTGGTATGCAATCCAGGGCCAATCGCAGGAAGCGCTTGTAGAAAATGTAAGCCTGTGAGGATCAGCAAGGGAGAAGTTCAGCCGTCACAGGCGATAACGACGATAAGCGAAAAGGCAGTAAAAGGCGCCCCATTTCAAGAAAGGCCACTGATAGTTTAAGCCTTTCTCTCGGATGGTTGTTGTGGTTCTTCATCTCATTTTGCATGTTTTGCACACCATTCTCCGAGCCATTGGGACCACGTACCCGCTCGAGGTCGTGAGACCTCCGAAATTCCTGTGCCTGGGCCAGCACTTGTTTGCTCATTCCGTAGTACACACTCAAGCGGGTGCTGTCGTTGAGTCTAGGCACGTCAACATACCTGCAGAAAACATGGCAGAACAGATGAGCGGAGAAGAGGGAGAGGGGTCCGGGGCATAATTTAGGTTCAGACGCGCCTGTCCAGCTCCTTGAGATGCCGCCTGGTGAGCTCCTCCGCGCTTGCACCCCCGGACGAAGTCGACGGCATGCTGCTGCGATTGGGAGCGGAGTACACGTGCATGTTAGTCGGTTACGTCAAGTGATAGTATACATGTTCTTGCCTTATAAAAACCTCAGTAGGCCACCCACGCCTGTTGCTTCTTGCTGAAGGAACAATGAACACTAGCGACTCGCTCCTTCGCATCCGGTGATATTTATGATATGAGCACTGCTTTCTGCCATGCGCAACGATGGAAAGGATTGACAAAAGTTTTAACACTTGCTACTCTCTTAATTAACACGTGGAGGGCTACGACACGCCCGACTCAAGGCTTCAAGCAAGCAATTACTACCAAGCAAGCACGAGGCATGCCCCATGTCAACCCGTCTGGCTACTAGCAGTAGAGGAGAGCTCACGATGTACCTTCTCCCCGCAATTTTCCCGCTTCGCAGGTTCAGTCAACGACCGCCCCCAAGTGTCCACGCTTTCCCACACCCTGAAGTATTGCCTGCTTCATGTTGGGGCGCGTCCCATCGTTTCTTGTGAGATCCTGTGCAAGAGCCGAAGCCCCTATTACCTCCTCTGCCCTTCCAGTCCGCCTCCAGAGCCCAAGTAGCAGGACCATGTCTAACTCAGCCACCTGTGCCAAACGCGACCATTCTGCTCAGCTAGGCGGCCCAATACAAAGCTGTATCGAAAGAAAACTTCAGGCGGCGCTCGTCCCCGCCCATCTGCAAGTCATAAATGAAAGCCATAGCCACAACGTGCCGAAGGGCTCGGAAACGCATTTCAAAGTCGTGGCGGTTTCGTCCATGTTCGAGGGGAAAGCCTTATTGGCCCGGCATCGATTGATCAACGGGCTGTTGAGTGAAGAATTAGAGGCGGGTGTTCACGCCCTTTCCATCGTGGCCAAGACGGCGAGTGAATGGGAGAAAGCAGAGGGCGCAGTGCCTCCCTCGCCAGCTTGCAGGGGAGGGAGCCAGAAATGACAGTTTTATGTACCTCCACATATGTCATAACGAGCGAGACGATGCAGAGCAAGAGCAAGAATTCGCCTGCACCGTCACCGACGAAGCAAGTGCCAACGTCATGCGTTTATTTTAATTCCTTCGGTGCCGTTTCACATGTGCCGATTCCAACGCGGACATGAATTTGCCAAAATGAAATACAATCTCCTATCTTTGGTGCTTTTATTCCTAGTTGTGGCTCAACAGTTCGAGACTGCACCACTGGGACCTCGCCCCATCCGAGAGCACTTACACAGCCTCGCGCTCAAAGTGCTCATCACCTACAGACTCAACGTTAACATATCTAATACGTACATGCGATGATACAAATATATGCATGCAGCTTTCTTACGTGAAAACGGCTAGTTCGCTGCCCCCTACGCGCCGAAATTCGGGGCTCGTCTCTGGATTAGACTCGCACACAAAAATCACGAGATTCCCAGGGCCCCAGGCTCCCTACTCCGCACACCCCAGCAGGCCCTCCGATCTCTGCCCCCCTGTCAGAACCGCATCCCGAGAAAGATGCCTAGCAAAATTGTTCGAGCGCTTATTCTTGTCCGAATGTCATCACTGCCCATGCCTCCCAAGCCTCTTCTTTATGCCCGCGCTATTCCTCCTCCTCCCGCCCCATTTCCTTCCTCCTCCCGGGCGGCGGCGACCCTCCGGCCCCCGTTGGTCCCTTTCGCAGACATTTGGCAGGAGGCACGTACTCGCCTTCTCGCTCCTCCGCTCCCTTTTCCACGCTCGCGGTAGTTCCCTCCACGCAGCGAGAGGAAGGGAGCGAGGCGTCAGCAGCGTCATACCGCTCCAAAAGGCGGGCCACGAGTTCGATGCCCGACTCGCCCATGAAGAGGTTCATGTGCCCATACTCCAGGAGACATAGATCATCGGGGCGGCCCAGACGCGTCGGACTCCAGGCCTGGCGCCAGTCGTGGATTACGATCTGGTCGCGCACTGCATAGATGCATTGAACAGGCGTGGCCACGCGGTTCAAGTACTCGAGCGTTTCCTCCAGAAAGTCCGAGCTCGGTTGCATCTGATAGAGGGAAGGGATCTGTAGGAAGAGCGCCAAGTAGATGGTGCCTGCCAGGGGGCTCAGCCAGAAGGAGAGGGCAAGAACCAGGGCCAGAGTGACAGCGTACCCCAGGTAGATGACATGTGTGCCGCGATAGGGCGTGCCCATGGTCACCAGCTTCCGGATACGCGTCTCCCCTTTCATCATGCTTCGGACGCTGATGAGCCCGCCCATGGAGTGCGCCACCACGTACACGTCCTCGAGGCCGTGCAGGTCCAGAAATTTGCTCACAAGCCGCGCCTTCCGATCGATGCATCCCAACTGCGAGCCCAAGGGGACCGGGTACACGGGGTAACCCTCGCGCACCAAGCGCTCAGCCATTTTTCGGAAGCTTCGCGTGCGCCCGCACCATCCAGGGACCAGCAACACGGGCCGTTTGGAGCCTTCCTTGTGGGGGGAAAGGACGAGGTCGTGCGCCGCGCAGACCAAGGCGTCCGCTATGTAGGAGGCCAGGAACATCCGTTCCCGCCATCGTTGTCGCATTCCGATGTTAAGAGTCACAGATGTAAGGCCTCTTGCATCTATCTCCGGACACTGTCGTCCGAAAGGCCCGCAGACTCCCTCCCCCCGCGCACCCCCCACGCGGGGCGCCCCTCCATCGTCCAAAGCCCCTGTACGGATAAGATGTCGGGGCGTTCCCCTGTTTCTTATCCTCCCAGACGCGATTCGAAACAAGTTAAAGCGTTCACTTCGCCGCACCCCGGCCTCCACGGCTGCCTTCTCCGCCCTAACCACAGTGGGCGGCGGGCTACCCAAAAACGGCGCCATTGCTACGACCTAATTGTGCTCTCGAACCCAGGCCCCTCACAGTAAGGCACGAAGTAACAGGCTACCACAGCCCTTACAAGCCCCCTATATGACCCGTGTATGGTTTGTGAGTGTTAATATATCGCCATCTTGTTGAGAAGTGTTCTTTGCGGGCCTAGGTCCGATCCCGTCCCCTTGCAAGGGGGCGCTGCTGCTTGAGTATTTGCATGCGAAATGTAGGACCCCTTATGAAGATTAGCAACATTTCTGTCGCCCGAGTTCATATATAAATTTATGCAACATGCTTTATCCTCGTGTACAGCTTCCTGATGCTTCTTGTGGCGTGCACCTGAAGCGGCAAGCAGGTCCTGCACGACGTACAGGTCATTCCTTTGGCTCTCTCGGGTCCGTTCTTTTCATAGGCCAAAAGGGGCGCACGTCGGGTACAAATGTGGCAAGATGCGGGAGTCCACGCCTACAGGTTTGCCAAATCTCTTTGCACACCAATTATCACGCGCATCACATATGGTGGAAAGGACATGTTTCTGTGGAGCCGGCGCTGGCACGGCGGGGAGGGACGTCAACTTGCATTTGTTCGGCGAGACCACGAGATGCGTGGCCCATGTCGGCCTCCCAACCGATCCGATCCGCTCGCCGCCCGGATGAGGCTTGGGTGGGTGGCACGGCAATGAAAACCATTTACGTCGTGCAAATTTCTTTATTATTATCTACATAAACATTGACAATTACTAAGGGAGGGAAGTCTGGTCGCAGGGAAAAGCCACAGCTTACCATAAAGCGGTTGCCGACGTTGATACATTTATCCAGGTTCCCAAACAAAAGTACACTCCATTAGTCATTCTATTCTACACATCCTCAAATTCATGGCACACATCGCTAGACTCAACAGTGAGAGCATGATACTGTTTCTGTCATACGATGCTTCAAAATGATTTGCAGGTGATGTGCTTAAAGTATCGATGTGCGCTTGCGAAAGGCGGACTGGGATAGCCTCGACTGTCCTGCTACACGTGTTTCTGCTTCCAACGCTCTCAATTTCCTCATCCTTTGCAGCTTCTAGTATCGAAACTACTCGTAGACGCTCCTCTTGCCCAAAAAAATGCGTCACTGCCGTCTGAGCCAGTCGAGAGTCGGTTCCCGTGGCGGCGCCTCTATGGTTACCAAGATCGCCGACCTCCTCTGCCTCGTCCTCTCTAGAGGCTTCGAATTCGAACAGGTCCGAACGAAGCACAGGCGTTGACTTTAGTTGAACTGGGTTGTAAGATCCGAGCAGCATTGACAAAGGTACCTGAGATAAGAGACCCAAAGGCGAGCTCAGCTGAGGGGCCGTCGCTCTGTCGGCCAGCTTATGCAGGTACTGACACGAAGCGTCTGTAAATCGGTCCACAAGGGCAACCCCGAGGACCATGTCATTCTGATGCGCGAATGAATTCTCGCCTTGACCACTGCTGCCCACTGCCAGCACGCCAGGGGTCCGGAAGCGCCGGAAGAGCGTTCCCCCCTGACAGGTATCGACAACGAAGAACAAGTCTTGGTAACGGCCCGCGGTCTTCATGTCCTGGAGCGTGTGCGCCTGATAGGGGGCCGGCGTTACGTATGAGGAAGCGATTGGTATGGCAAAGGGAGGACTATGTGTGCAACGCACACGGTTTAATCAGGTCGGAGGAGTACTTCGGGCTTCCGGGTCTTCTCCAGTATCGCAAAGCGATCATCATCCAGTCCTAGTTTCGGCTTACCAGATCCTCGCTGCTGATTTCCTCATGGTTGTGAAATTTCAGAAATTCGTCGCCGCCGTGACCCGTCATGTAAATGAACACGCGGCTTGTGTTGCCGCTTCCCAGGCGTTTGGAAATGGGCCACCCAGGCGGATGCCGCCCGGTCAAGACGCGCACAAAGTTTTCAACTGTCACTTCCTCGTTTTTGTAGTCCACTTCCAAGCCGTTTGCACAGAGGTCTATCGTGTGGGTGGTCGAATGGTATACCCCGCCTAGGCATGAGGTGTGGAATCAAGAGAGGGCTGTGAGGCCATGTCGAGGAAGGGACCAAAACGGATCTTCACAGACCTGGTCGAGCGTTTCGCGCATTACATGGTATGTCATCCGCAAGCATCAGCACGATCTGACTGTCCGGGACGCCGAGACGCCTGACCACTTGGTAAAAGGACAGGGCATTGGCGACGTGGCGATAGTTGAACCAAAAACGGGATGTGCATGCCTTACGAGGACAAAGGGAAACAATGAGAACTGGAGGACACCCGGAGCATGATCGAGGACAACATGACGTACCAGTACAACCCAAGTATCACCCTTCTCCACGCCGCTTGCATTGGCGAAGAAAAATGTCATGAGGCATAAGCAAAGCAGCAGTAGGAAGGACACTCGAGTCATCGCTGCAGGACGCGCTCCACTTCAGATGAGGAACGCCAGCCTGTCGCAAGTCTTGTCCTGATCTACCATGATGCGATTGGAAAGAAGTAGTAGACTGGATAGTTACTGAAACATTGGTGCCTTGTGAGAAGTGTCCTGACAGGATGTTTACAAGTCGGAGCAAGCTAGAGTCGCCTTTTGGGGTCTTCCTCCGGGTAGGCTGACGTGACGCAGACAGGTACCCTCGAAGGGCGGACTGTCTTGACCCATGCTTTTTTACCCTAAAAGTATATTCTGCACTTACGCACTCTTCTAAATCATAGAAAAGACTACTTTGCGCGAAGCCTTCTCCTCTTGAAGGAAGCACCTGCAACTCGAGGCGTGTCATGATTTTTGGTCAGCATGACCTATTGTTCGGTGTTCCGCCCGCGCGTCCGCCTTCTGTAGTTGGAATGATCATTTCCGAGTACATCACGCAAGATACCTAAACTTTTACTGTTAGTCAGATTAGGACGCTCACTGGTGCGTTTTCTAAGTCTTTTTGTCCTTTGTCGCATGCGTTCACCCCCTCACGCAAACACAACGGAAATGTGGCGCTTATGGATACATCATGATTGATAGGATTGCTGTTAAGGCTTACATAGATAGGATGTGCGAGATGTAAATAGCAAAAAAGAATACTAGGAGGGGACCTTTTGTCATGTTTGAGAGACGGAGAATGTCCAATGGTTTATCAATCGGCATGGATATTACTAAGTTGCAATTTCTGGACGTACGCGACCACATTACTGGATGCACTTCCGGATATACTTGTTTATAGGTTTTGGAACCGCTATCCTTCCCACACATTGCCAGAAGCTAAAGGACGGGCGAAAATGGACAGCCCAGGTAATTTACCAAAATCAAGCCTGGTTGATTAACCACTCCTTTTCATCCTCAGCAAGATCGCTGCATTCCCCATCCACATGTCTATCTCGCTATCACCCGCCTTCTTTCGCTTCTCTATATTGGGCAATGCTCGCCCTGTTCCGCACTTGCTCTTCCATCACTTCTCCAATCCAACACCTGTATCCCAGGCCAGTCCCCCAACTGCCGCTCCTTCGCGTCTCCCCATCTCCCCTTCCTTCCCCACCAGGCAACCTCCGTGCACACCGACGTCTAGAAGCCCATGCCACCCATGCCACCCATGCCTCCCATACCTCCCATCCCCGGCATCGCCGGTGCGTCCCCCTCGTCTTTGGGAAGGTCCGCCACCATGGCCTCCGTCGTAATCATCAACGCCGCCACCGACTGGGCGTCTACCAGCGCCGTTCGCACCACCTTCGTCGGGTCGATAATCCCTGCCTCGAACATGTCAACGTACTCGCCTGTCTGCGCATTGTACCCCAGCTCTGGTTTGTCCTTCTTCATGAGTTCCCCCACTACCACCGCCCCTTCCACACCGGCGTTGTTTGCGATGGATTTCACGGGTGCGATCAGCGCCTTCTCAATGATCTCGACGCCGATGCGCTGGTCCATGTTCGAGACCTTCGCCTTGACGTCCTCCAGCTGCTTGGAAGCCCACAACAGGGCCAACCCGCCCCCGGGGACAATGCCCTGCTCCACCGCCGCCCGCGTCGCATTCAAAGCGTCCACCACGCGGTCCTTCTTCTCATTCACCTCCACCTCCGAGGCCCCGCCCACCTTAATCACCGCCACGCCCCCCGACAGCTTCGCCAAGCGCTCCTGTAGCTTCTCCTTCTCGTAGTCCGAGGCCGTGGCGGCGATGGAGTCCTTCAACAGCAAGCAGCGCTCGTCGATGGCGTCCCGGGCCCCGTTTCCGTGCAAAATGAGGGTGTCATCCTTAGAGACTGTCACCTTCTTGGAAGTGCCCAGCATGTCTTCCGTGGTATTCTCCACCTTCAGGCCCAGGTCCTCACTGATCACCTGCCCCCCAGTCAGCACCGCGATGTCCTGGAGCGTCGCCTTCCTGTTGTCTCCAAAGCCTGGAGCCTTCACGGCCGCTACCTTGATCCCGGCCCGCAGTTTGTTGACCACCAGCGTAGCCAGAGCCTCGGACTCAACGTCTTCGGCGATGATGAGCAGGGGCCGCTGGCTCTTCACCACCATCTCCAGGAGCGGGATGAGGGACTGAATGGAGGTGATCTTCTTCTCGACCAGCAGGATGTAGGGATTCTCAAGCTCCGCCGTCTGGGTCTTGTTGTCGGTGATGAAATAGGGGGAGATGTAGCCCCGGTCGAATTTCATCCCCTCCACCACCTCCAGCTCGTTGTGAAGCGTCTTTCCGTCCTGGACGGTGATCACGCCCTCCTTGCCCACCCGCTCCATCGCGTCCGCCAGCAGGTCTCCAATTACTTTCTCCCCGTTCGCCGAGATCGTTCCCACCTGGGACACCTCCGCCTTGGAGGTGACGGCGCGGGAGATCTGGTTCAAAACGCCCACCACGTGGTCGACAGCGAGCTGCGTGCCTCTCCTCAGGTCCATCGGGTTCAGCCCGGCCGCCACCGCCTTGCAACCCTCCGAGAAGATGGCCCGCGTCAACACCGTGGCGGTGGTGGTCCCGTCCCCGGCCACATCGTTGGTCTTGCTCGCCACCTGCCGCACGAGCGCGGCGCCCATGTTGACAAAACGCTCCTTAAATTCGATACTCTTCGCCACCGTCACGCCGTCCTTGGTGATCTTGGGGGCTCCAAACGGCTGGTCGATGATGGCGTTCCGGCCTTTTGGTCCCAACGTCACTTGTACGGCGTCCGCCAGCTTGTCAACGCCCATGAGCATCTGCGCGCGGCCGTCCACGCCAAACCGAACGTCCTTCCCGCCTGGGGAGGTTAGGGGCAAGAAACCGTGGCGCAGAAGAGGTGAGGAGAGAAGGGACGTGATCATAGAAGTTTGTCAATAAAGTGGCGTGCCAAAGATTCCATGGCTCATAAAAACGACACGAGCTTTAAATTTAAGGTGATGACCTGACTGATTCCCGTGGCCACGAACATTCTCCCAGGAGGTGTACGAGCACTCACTTCACTCTCATCCCCAAAGTCGTCTGCCGGCAGCGTTTCAATTCACCATGCAGCTAATATCACCCTCACAATAGTCATATTGCCTTCCTTATCCTTATAAATGTTCCACTGAGGATCTGTAGTGCTTACCTGCCATGCCACGCATCTGCATCGCAAGTGCCCGGCTGGGAGCACGACGCAAGACTTGTCGAAGCATGATGATCTGTGTTCACTGCAAAAGGATTTAAAAGGAGCATTTCGGTCCACGTGATGAGCATGCGGATTGTACAAAGAAAATACAGGATGCAAAGGCGTGAGATTTGAGAAAGAACAAAGGAGTGAGAGGGGCAGGTTTGGAAGCTTCCTGGAACCGGAAGTATCTTCTCGTCCAAGAATGACAACAAGAGCCTCCGTAACCCTACATACTTCAGGAGTCGTGCTCATTGCAAAGTGCCAAAGAATTCAGTATTGACGTCATTGTTCAGGGGGCATGGCGCACTCGCAAGTGAACGGAAGAGTGACTCGGAGACCCCACGGCTTTCCAGAAGCCTCGCTGGACCCTCCATCCTCCAGGGCGAGGGACAGCACCAGGCATAGAGTGGTTGCCCTGCATCACGGAGAAAGCCGTGAAACTGAGTATCAGCACGTTGTCAGCGCCCTTCTTGTTCGCGGAAGAAGACATCTCCGCCGGCACGAAGAAACTTTATCTATTCTTTTACTTATTTTTTTACTTGAGTTCCATCAAACCCGGCCATCGCATGAATTTCCCTAACTATTTACTCCGCCGCTAGCTTTCCTTTTATTGGTTCAACTCTCGCAGCTGCAGCGGCTTCCAAAAGCATATCTAGGTCATCGTTTGGTCCTGGTGCTGGCAAACCAAGGACTGAAAAGACAACGTCTTGATTTTGGTGCAGCTCCCTTGCCAAATGGCTGTAGCCTCCGCACGAGGTAAGGAGCTCTTCAGACATGGCGAGTAACAACAAATCTACAAAAGCATCTATGTTCGTCTGATGCTTCTCCTTGGGGCTCAAGTCATCATGCAAGTGAAGGCCTTCTATACCCAAACTATGGCGACGCATCTCCTTCATCTTTTGCTCATCAGGATCCTCATGCAAGGCATTTCGTTGCTCGTGCACCGGCGGATGATATGTGAAAGATACCACCTGCCGCTTTTGCCTCTCCTCCAGCTCTTCTCGAAAGTCCTCAGGCAATTCTGGATGGTCACTGGCCACGTATATGGGTCCCTCTGGCCAAAAGTCTGAAGTTCCCATCCGGTGTAGGACCTGAAGCAATCGCTCCATTTTCTCGTCGCTGCAGCTTTTGTCAGTCCGCCGCAGGTGCAGGGCCACGTAGGGCTTCTCCAGCTTCGACCAACGTTCAAGAAACGTGCTTCGAATACTCTCGGCAAATTTTATGTGTCTTAGCGCGACCACGCCGGAGCCCACGTTGCCCTGCCGGTGAAAAACGACCACGTCCTGGTGGTAGGTGTTCTCGAAGCGGAACTTGAGGTGCTTGAGCTTCTCGAATTTGAAAGGAAAGGGCTGTCGGGGATCCAGACCTTCGGGAGAGTCCCCCTGTGCGGGCTTGGGGCCAAGCAAGGGGTCGAGGTGGTGCTGGAGGCGCGAGGGGAAGACGCTGACGGCCCTCCCCCGGTGGTTGATGGCGGTGGCCGCCTGGTAAGGGGTCATGGTCCTCAGGCCAGGGATGGTCTCCAGGGTGAAGTAGGGCGTCCACGGAGCGGCCACTGGGTTGTAGTTCTCGTGCGCGAGAACAAGAACTCGCTGGGTCGTCCGGGCGAACTCGATGCACTTCCACATCTCGACGGTGATATCATTCAGTCCGCCGTTGAGAAGGCAGAAGAAGTACTTGTCGGAAGGAAATGCGGTCTCAGAGGAGGCATGAACGTCCATGTAAGCGTCCTCGCCAGCAGACATTTGGCTGTGGCTCTCCTTGTCTGGCCCGCCAGTCCCGCTCCTGTCGTCCGCCTCCCACGCCCCGCGACCCTGCTGGTGCCTTCTTATGTGGCTTCTAGCTTCTTTGGAAGCCAGGCGCTCTCTTTTGGCGTTGTGGCTCGGCCGTGCGTTCCCTGTATCCCCATTATGGATCTGAAAGCCGCCGCTCTCCAGAGTGCGCCTCGCTTCCTCCACGGCGGCGTGAGCCGACCTTTCATCCAAGATGGAGGGGCTGCCCTCCGGGAACATGGCCGCATAGGTGTCGTGCCAGGCACGGCAAACTTGGTCCTGCGCGAGCACCTCTTTCAAGACGTCGCAGTCGCCCTCCGTGTCCCCCGACCCTGTGATGTGGTGGGGGTGCAGCTCACTCCGGGGATTGGCAACGGAAAAGACGCCTTCGGGCGGAGACTCTAGGTCCATCACCTCCCTGGTGATGCTTCGGGGATCCAGGCTGCCTCCTTGTACACCCCACTTTTCCATTAGCAGCCTCACTACCTCCGTCATCCCCTCCGCGCTTTTCAAGACGTCGGAGTTGATGTGCAGGGACCGTGTTCCCTCCCTGCCCGCCCAGTCCTTGATCCCGGCCTCGTTTCTTGCCATCTTACGACATTTCTCCACGGCTTTGTGCTCGCTCCTGAAAATTTTGGGCTGGAACATGCGCCCCATGCTGCACATTATCTCGTACGGGTCTCGGTAGGTGACCACTACGAAGTCGGCGTGCTGGTGATGCTCGGCTCCGCCCGCATGGGACTTGTAGACCGTGCTTACTTTTCCATGCACCTTCGGAAGGATATCTTCCAGGCGTTCGTTAGGCCGAGAGCCGACTACGTCGTGTTCCCAACCACTTATAGAATTTGCATCCACACGTTCCATGAGGATACGAACCAGATTGAAGGCCGTGGTGGACACCGTGCGCTGGGAGGAAAGACATGCAACGGTCAAGGGACTAGGTAACCGTGGAGGTTCGTAGGGGAGTGTTTCGTTTATCGCCATGGTCTCACGTCTCTCTTCCTGTGAGCGTGAAAAACCTTCTTTCTGTGATTCAGGCGCGTGTGCGAACATGTGCCCTGTATCCGGCGCAGGATCCCGGGGGAGTGTCGAGTGTTTGATACAAACCAGCGTAACCAGTTCCACCAACAACACTACACCAAAGAATATGGTCATACGTGACACTGTGGTCATGCGCATGCTAGCAACGCCAAAGCCCCCTTGGCCGCCACCCCTCCTTGCTCTCTCCATCGAAGAACGCGATCAAGACACGTTTCCCCCTTCAGAAAGCCTGTTCAGATCGAAGCGAAGGACAGGTGACGGCATGAGCATCCACTTACCAACTCATCCTAAGATATACATAAGAGTCAACAGCTCACAACCTTGTAGCCCACGGGGGATATAATTGGCCCCTGGTAGCTCGCAGGCCGCGCTCAGACTGCGGACGGGCGGCTCGAAAGGCAGGGAACGAAACGGCTCGAAACGCCCGGCCCGGAGGCTGGCAGTCGCCCGCCACCTCAACAGCGTACGTCTTCCGAAAACGTGGAGGGCTCTCGGGCCTCTATTGCCCCGTTCGTGACGTGCATTTTAGCGCGGGAGGCGTGACGAGTGTAGTGGTAAATTGAGCGCATCCCTGAGAAACCTACCGCCCCGCTCTCGACGGCAAGCCCCAAGCACTAGCCTCATGCTGGATGGAGAGAGATCCACACTTCTGGTCTTCCTTCTGACCCCGCCCATGGCGTGTTGACGCGAAATGCATCAACACGTTTCCGACACGAAAACAGACAGCTTTATATCATTGCTCCTGTAATTCAAATGTTTCATGATGATCCTTCGTTCATGGCCCTGATGTTGTATGAATCATCTGTCCATTTGTCGCTGCACACTGTCTTTGAACTCAGCAAACGCAACAACACGATTCAACAAACTCATCCACGCCTTCACACAAAAAATGGACAGACAAGCGGGTAGATTTTACATTCAGATAGCATGGGAGATTGGGAACTTCGTATTGTTTGTATGGGAGCCGGTAAGTGCTGAGGTTCCTGTCGTAAATGCATGCTTACATGGGCTTTGCTACCACCGTATTCTTTTCAAAATACAATCCATCTCCTTACGTTTTGATTGACATCCAATGGTAGGCTATGTGGGTGGACCAACGATGGCCGTCATCGCTAAAAAATGTCCGCGTATCCGCGTGGCTGTGGTGGACATTTCCACTTCCCAAATTGACGCGTGGAATTCGAAGGACCTCCCCATCTACGAGCCGGGCCTGCAGGAGGTGGTCGAGGAGACGAGGGGCAAGAACCTCTTCTTCTCCGTCGACATCGACGCAGAGGTTGCTGCCGCGGACTTGATTTTTGTCTCGGTTAACACTCCAACTAAACTCACGGTGCGTGCCATCTTCGAGAAAGCCCTGGGACGACATGATCGTGAGGATTCCCTGCCAAACGTTTTAGGACAAACACTGAACTCAATGTCCACCTATGACGGCGACAACGTGTTGTATACCACGTGCTTCAACTGATTTCATTCCCGTGTCTTACATCCAACCCTAGGGTATCGGAGCCGGACGCGCCGCAAACGTAAAAAACTGCGAGCTGTGCGCCCGGAAGATCGCCGAGGTCTCGACCTCTTCCAAGATTGTGGTAGAGAAATCGACAGTGCCCGTCCGGACCGCGGACGCCGTCCGCCGCGTCCTGGCCACCAACGACAAGGGCATCAAGTTCCAGGTCCTCTCCAACCCGGAGTTCCTGGCGGAGGGAACCGCCATCGATGACTTGATGGACCCCGGGCGGGTCTTGATCGGGGGGGAGCAGACACCGGACGGGCTGGCCGCCATCGAGAAGCTGGTGAAGGTGTACGCTCACTGGGTCCCCCGGGAGCGGATCCTGACCACGAACCTCTGGTCCTCGGAGCTTTCCAAGCTAGTGGCCAACGCCTTCTTGGCCCAGCGCGTCTCCTCCATCAACTCCATCTCCGCCTTGTGCGAGGCCACGGACGCGGATGTCTCGGAGGTGGCGCGGGCCATCGGCTCCGACCACCGGATTGGGTCCAAATTTCTCCAGGCCTCAGTCGGCTTTGGGGGCTCCTGCTTCCAGAAAGACATCTTGAATCTGGTCTACTTGTGTGAGAGTTTCGGGCTGGAGGAGGTGGCAGAGTATTGGAATCAGGTAGGCTAAACGGAGCAGCGGAAGCGCACAATTCGGGGTGTGGGGGTGGGGTGTGCTTATGCTCACAGGGAACGCCCGCTCATTCCTGACCGCGCCCGTCCTTCCAGGTCATCAAGATGAACGACTACCAGAAGTCCCGCTTCTCGTCCCTGATCGTAAGTCGCATGTTCAACACCGTGACGGGCAAGAGGATCGCCATTTTTGGATTCGCCTTCAAGAAGGACACGGGGGACACTCGGGAGACGGCTTCAGTCTTTGTTTGCAGGAATCTCCTGGAGGAGCGCGCACGGCTCCACGTCTTCGATCCTAAGGTGACGCGGGAGCAGATGATGCTGGAGTTTGAGTACAGCACAGGGACGACGGAGAAGACCGTGCCAGGTCTGAACGAGCTCGTGATCACCGCCGAATGCCCGTACGAGGCGGCAAAGGGGGCCCATGCCATAGCCATCCTAACCGAGTGGGACGAGTTCAAGAACTATGATTATCAGCGCATCTACGACTCAATGGCGAAGCCGGCTTTCATCTTTGACGGGCGTAACATCTTGGATCAGGCCAAGCTAGGCCAGATTGGCTTCGAGCATTACGCCATCGGGAAGCCCCGGCGCAAGGAGTGGTAGACGGTTGACATTGAACCAAAGCACCGCTATTAAACTGGGTGGAAACGATGGCAAGTCCAACTGTCATCCAATGTGAGAAAAACAGGCATGCTCCCAAGATAAAGACAGGTTTTCAGAAATCGTCCGCACCAAAAGACGTATGTGTCATTATCATTATTGAAATTCCGCGACCTATTCCTTGTTTCTGAAAGCCGGGATGAAAGGAGTCGATCAAAGATTCAATATCTACAATCGACAATTCTTCGCACCTGTGTCCTGTCAAGCGGCTACGCTTAAGCCTTCGTAGCGCCCGTCATGGAAGGCAGAGGCAAGGATAACACGAAAAGAAACCGAAATAAGATCGAGAAAATTAATGCTTTCTCCACGGCTTCTGTGGCCTAACAATTTGCTTCGTTTAAGGCAAATCTTGCCAGCCCATTGTCATGTCTATAGGGTGCAAGAGACGGTTTTACCCTTTTTTTTTTAACAAGACGAGCCGCACACGACGAGAGGAGCTCAATTTCTCAGTCACGTCTCACACGTCGGTCTCCGCAGACCAAACGCGATGGCCGGCGAAAGTTTCACATGAACATGATCGAGGAGCTCTGCCTACAAGACAAGCATGTGCTGACAGTACAGAGATGGTGTGCATTGTTGTCCCAGCTCTTTCGTTTGGTGTGCGTGGTAAAGTGCACACCAAACACTGGTGGAGGTCTCTGCTGGCTCGAGTCGATCGGGAGACAGGTTGTGATGATGGTGTCCGCAGATCGTTGTGCCTTGACGACTCGTTGAGCATGTTTCTGGATTGAATTGACCTTCATGTTGTACAAAGCAGGGCCAGAGTCACAAAGGGGATCATACTACGCTTGGCTGGCCTTTCGTGATTTGTGAGTGCCCTTTTCGCTTGAGACTTTCGTCTCCATGGTCGATTCCATCGATCTCGGAAAGCTGGAGGCCAATATTGTCACAGACACAGACCTGGAGACTGGTGACGAGGAAACAACCACGTCCACCCTGCATAGCGCAGGACTGTCTCAAAATCTGGCTTCCTCGGCCTCTGTCAAGGTGAGGGATTCAAGACGGGAAGGAGAGAAATAAAGGGTAATGATAGGAGGGAAGGTAGTATTTCCAGCCGGTAGGAAAATTCTGAACAACCCGTGTATTGCACCCTTTGCATGTGCCTTGCTGCTTTGGGGTCTGCTTGATGCTTAATCTTGCCGGTATCCTTTTCCTTCTTGTGACTGTGGACATCGCCTTTCCTCTACCTATCCAGCCGAAGGACGTGAAGACCGAGAACGGGAGGCTGATTGTGGACGACAGAGAGAGCGTTAGCACATGCGCCCGAGTGGTGCTAGAGTGGAACATTTCAAAGTATGAGATCAAGCTCAAGAAGCGAAAAAGTCTCACAGTTCTCCGCAGCATCGCGGGCCGGGCGGAAAACGGGTCGTTCAACGCCGTCATGGGACCGTCTGGGTGCGGCAAGACCAGCCTCCTACAGTGTCTGGCCTTGCGGACGCGAGACTTCGAGGGCAGTCTTACCCTGAACGGTAAAGCATTGACAGGGGCCTATTTCGCCCACACAGGCTACGTGCACCAGAAGGAGCTCTTCTTTCCGCACCTGACCGTGCGGGAGCACCTGGTCTTCCACGCGCTGAACCATCTAAGCCGGCACAAATCCCTGGAGGAATGCATCGCACGCGTCGAGGCCGTGATGGAGGAGGTGGATCTGACGAAAGTGGGCGATCAGAAGATAGGGGGCGGAGATTTGTACCTAGTCGCCGGCATATCGGGGGGGGAGCGGAAGCGCCTGAACATCGCCACGGAGCTCTTGGGAAATCCGCGGATTTTGTTGTTGGACGAGCCCACGTCGGGGCTCGACTCGGTCATGGGAGAACTGGTCTGCCTCCTGCTAAAATCCATCGCGGTCCAGGCCCCCCGGCGCCTAGTTCTCGCAGCCATCCACACTCCCTCTTCCCGCGTCTTCACGCTTGTCTCCCATGTGACCCTCCTGACCAGCCACGGCGAGCTCGCCTACTGGGGCCCGCGCGACAAGCTGCTTCTTTTCCTGGAAGGTCTAGGTTATAGGTGTCCTTCATATTTCAACCCTGCAGACTTTATTCTGGAGCTGGCATCGGCGAAAGTGATCGCAGGGCAGGCGGGGGCACCCGGTGGGGTGGGCGGGCAGGAACTGGCCTCACCAGGGAACGTAAGTGGCTCTCTGCTGGTGGAGTCCACCTCCAGCGGGAAATTGGTGGCTGCATGTAAATCGACGCTTTCGCGCGACCTGGCGCCCCTAGGGGTGAACAACAGGCACAAGGAGGTGGTGGGGGTGCAGGGGCCGGGCGCCTCCAACTGGGCCGTCTCCTTTAGGACGAATCTGTGGCGGTCGTGGCTCTCTCAGCGGAGGGAGTATGTGGGGCTGGCGGTGGCTGTGCTCATGAACACGGCCCTCGGACTCGTCTTCGGCGTCCTCTACTTTCAACAAATTCCCCACGACAACGGCCGCAACACTGCCGGCTACCTCTTCTCCCTCCTTGTCACCCTCCTGATCGCTTCCTCCATCGCCGTGTGCATGAACTTCCCCTTCGACTTCGCCATTCTCATGCGCGAGTACTACGCGGGCGTCAACTCTCCCCTGGGATACTTTCTCGGTCGCACGCTGGCCAGTGAGCCCCCGTCGTTGGCCTTTATGATCATGGGTATTCTGCCTTACTTTATGGTCGGTCTCGCGCCGAGCGCCGTGGCTTTTGGATGGTATTGCCTCTTGTTTTTCATCGTCAATTTTGCGGCACAATCGATTGGCTACCTGGCATCGTCTTTTTCGGCCAACCCGGTCGTGGGTCTATCAATCTTGCCCCTCTTCATTACGCCCATGATCCTTTTCTCTGGGATGCTCTATGAAAGGAACTCGGTACCTCCAAGCCTAAGATGGATCCAGGACATCTCGGTCATGAATTACAGCTTTGCCCTCATGGTGCTCAATCAAGTGGGGCACATAGACGGGCCCGCACGCTCTTTCCTCATTGATTTTTTACAGATAAAGGACTCCGACTTCCCTGGTTTCCTGATCGCCCTGGTCTCGCTGTCGATATTGTATCGAGTGGCTGCCATGGGCGTCTTGTGGGTTCGGGTGAAATTTTTTAGCAAAGTTCAGTGATGAGGCACGCCTTGGCTAGTGTGCACTATGGAGCAGGAAAGGAAATGGGTGATGGTTTGGGAGAGTCGAAGCCGAAAAAGTGGGACGAAGCCTTGAATGAATGTAAATCAGACAGTTTGTGGCGCAGGATCTTTGGAAATTATCACCGGAATGGTGATCGATAGGAGCGTCAGGTTGCGACTTCATGTTGCTGAAAGTACATTTGATCTCCGGAATTATTATTTGACGGCATGCAACTTCGCTGTTTTTGTGTGTGTTAGCGTACTGTGAGTATGATGTCATCCAACACGGGGGCAACAATAAGACGGCGCTCAACCACACAGAAAACTGGCGACGTTGTGAAATCTTACAAATGCGCGATACGGGGCCTCAGGGGCGCTCGGGCGACTGCGACTGTGCAGGACAGAGAAAAGAACAGAAAGTGGCGAGGTTATCTTAACGCAAGCGAAGACGATCAGGTCTCCTGTCTTCTCAAGTCTGGAGACGGGATGCATACAGGGAGCCGCCATGGGGGAAAGTTTGTTTTGGCCTGGGAACGAGTGACTGATGGATTGTCTTTTTAGAAGCAGGTAAATGTATGTCACATGTACGTCGGGTCGGGCCGTGCGAAGGAAGTATCCGCATCTCGGTTTAGTTCGTACGGACGATTTGAGAGGAAGCGAGGCGTCCCCGATGCTGCATTCATGATACCAGAAAGGCTGGCTTGGAGACCGATGACCCATGTCTTCAGTCTCTTGAATGCGGTTTGGCCGTACAAGCGCGAGAAAAAGGGGAGGAATAAAAACAAGTTGGTAGACGTTGCGGGCCAAGGCAATGTGACCTTCCAAGATGTCTCTCTTTTCTTCTCTGCATGGCAGTTAGAGCTGAAACCTTTTTAATTCTCCAAGCCGCGATTCCTATGCTTCCCTCTGATGTGTCCAACCATCTGCTTCTTATCTCTCCCTCTGATGGCAAAAGTTCATGTCCAACCCGCTGTCATGAGCGTGGGACTCTTCAACTCCTCCGCCCCTTTGCTTTTACTTTCCTTCCTATTCCACCGTCCCTCCCCCGTCCGCTTTCCGGGCAATCTCCTAAAATGTCGCCGAAACTTACGGTCGCAGAGCACTTCTCCTTTCATCTTAATTTATCCCTTAAAAGCCTGCGTCCGGGTTCGCCGTTTGAGAGACGAACATCTCGTAGTACTGGTAGATGATCGTGACCGCGAGTAGGATGCCTGTGCCTGACCCGATGGCCCCCAGAAAGTCCGCCACGACCGTCAGCGCCCCGATGCACATGCCTCCGAAGGCGGCAGCCACGGGGATGTAACGGTTGAGCTCGTGGACGAGGGCGGAGTCTCGGTGTCCCTTCATGACCATCTTGGAGTCCCGGAGCTGCTTGGCCACGTCCTTGGCCGAGGAGCCTGAGACCTCGATCCAGGTCTTGGAGAAGAGCGCGCAGGACGAGAGGATGAATGCTAGGTAGAAGACGGCGTGGAAGGGGTCGCTGAGGATCTCGGTCATGGAGTGCGGCGGGGAGATGTAGTAGGCGATGCCGCCCACGGGCACAGACTGTCCTTGTTGGCCTTCCACCTCTTGCCAGCGGCCCAGGAGGCGGACGAGGATGTTGCCCGAGAAGCGCTTGTGCAAGAGCTGGGAAAGGAAGTAGAGATTGGAGACAAGCGCTGTCTGGAGGATGATGGGCATGTTTGATGTGTAGAAGAGCTTGATCGGGTACGTCCCTTGCTGGCCTCGGTAGCGCTGGCTCTTGACCGGGAGGTCCACGCGCCAACCCTGGAAGTAGATGACGATGATGAAGACTAGGACCGTGGCGAGCAGGTTCGTGACGTTGGGTAAGTTCTGCCGGTAAAAAGCCTCCTTCAGGGCCCGCATCTTGTCGCTGCGGGTGATGAGCAGGTGGAAGAGGGCGATTATCGCGCCTTCGAACTCCGTGCCGCGACCCGTGTTGATGGTGGTGGGCGAGAAAGCCTTCCAAATGATGTTCTCGCAGATGTTGGTGGCGATGAAGAGGGAGATGCCAGAGCCCAACCCGTAGCCCTTCTGAAGGAGTTCATCAAGCGTGATGACGATCATACCGGCAATGAAAAGCTGCGCGATGATGAGAATGGCATTGCCCCACCCCAAGCTATTCAAGTCCCCGTACATGCCCGAAAAGACGTAGGCGACGGCCTCGCCAATGGTGATCAGGATGCCGAAGAGCTTCTGCGCCCCCGAGAAGAGAGCCCGGTCTTCTTTGAGCGACTGGTTCACCTCGATGATCCTGGAGCCTGCCAGGAGCTGCATAACTAGACCCGACGTGACAATCGGCGAAATGCCCAACTCCATAAGAGTTCCCCTGCGGGGACAGGGCAAATTTGCGAGGGCGAAGGGAAAGAGGTCAGGAAAGCAAGCGACTCGGTCTCACGAGTTTTCTCCCGGGAACTCGAGGCAGACAGGGACAACCTCGGATCAAATGAAGCATGAGCCCACAATTAAAACCAGAGAAAGAGTCTTATCCCTTTGTCTTACCTGTTGGAAGCCAGAATGACCCGCATCCAATAGAAGGGATCGGACGACTTCGCTGACTGCACCCCGTAGATTGGAATTTGACAACAGACCAAGAAGATGAAAAGTGTCACCACCGTCCATAGCACCTTCTCACGGAAAGGAATCTTCCGGTCGACAGGTGCTGCTACTTCCGGTACAATGCAGAGCACGGGGCGGATAAGGTGCAGAAAACGGACCATGATAAGACGAGGAGACTGTTTTCAGGGGACTGCTGCTGCCGCTTCTTTCCGCAAATATTTGGTCGTGAAGATCTCACTTCCCACCGCCTCCTCTGGACAGGTCACGCACAAATGTGTACAACCTGTGTGAGAAAGATGTCGACTGGATCAGCGTGGGCGGCGTTCCTCGAGTTGAGGTACCTTGTCATGGTGTAGGGGTGCCAGCCACACATCATAATTTTGAAATTAGGCGAGCGGCGTGGTCCAGCCCGGCCAAGAAAAGCAGAGACAACGAAACAGAGTGCAGGCATTTCCATACAGTTGCATGCAATACATGTGAAAGTATGGTTAGCGTCTACTGATCACCAGTGCCGGGTTCACCTACAAACTGTGCCGGTGATTGATTCACCGGTTGTTCCTAGTTGCTGCTTCTTCGAAGCCTCAAGACAAGCAGTCAGAAAGTTACTAGGTTCAGGCCCGTGCGCGCAGGAAAAACATGACCGGGCCGTCCCGAGGACAGGAATGCCCTTTATCCATGCCCTGTACATGTAGCAAGGATGTCAGTCCCAACACGTGGGACACGACCGCGTACGAGTGGTGGCTCCAGGCCTGCACTAAGCGCTCCCCGTCTAAACCATGACGGCGCGAAAGGGGAAGGCGAGATACGCAATTGAGACACAAACGAGGGGTAACTTGGGGTTTGTAGCCGTAGTTGACCGTGCTTCGAATGAATGGTCAAGCTTATTTTTCACCTTTAATTCCTGCGACACAAACTTCTTGGACGTAAAACACAGGGTGCGAGGGCAGGATATTGGACTGAGTAATCCATGGATGGTTAGTCGGCTGCCCTCAAGACTTTCAGTCGTCGCCGCTTCTATCTGCTTCACCACAGACATGCTCAGTCGGCCCTTGGGAGGTATGGCCCTCGTCATGCTGCGTCTAATCGGAGGCTGGTCCGGTGTGAGAGTGTTTGGTTTTCCAACGTCTTCCTATCCGAGGCTTTCAGGACTCTCCGCCTTGGCCAGTACCCGCGTGAGCAGTGACAGCCAGCGACGTGCTTTCAGCGTCAAGCCAACGGCGAACCGACGACGTCGCACCGTGGGCATGGAAGCCACAAGCATCGCTCCACCGCCCCTACCAAGCATGAGTTCCCCCCCATCGACTCCTGTGGGCGGGTCTTACGGGGCCGATAAGATCACGGTGCTTGAGGGCCTGGAACCGGTGCGGAAGCGGCCAGGCATGTACATCGGATCCACAGGAGTCAAGGGTCTCCACCACCTAATCTTTGAGGTTGTCGACAACTCCATCGACGAGGCGCTGGCTGGGCATTGCACGGCCGTGGAAGTGACCATCGGCGAGGATGGCAGCGTCACTGTCTCGGACGACGGACGCGGCATACCCTGCGAGGTGCACTCCAAAACGGGCCGTTCCGCCCTGGAGACGGTGCTGACAGTCCTGCATGCGGGCGGGAAGTTCGGTGGCGACGCCTCAGGGTACAAGGTCTCAGGCGGCCTGCACGGAGTGGGGGTCTCCGTGGTGAACGCCCTGAGTGAGTCTTTGACGGCCACGGTGCGGCGCGACGGGAAGGTGCATATCATGCGCTTCGCCAGGGGGAAGCCGCTAGGGGAAATGGAGATCAATCCGGACCCAGACGCGGTGACAGGTTCCTCCGCGAGCGGAACGAGCGTGCGATTCAAGCCAGACGCGGAGATCTTTAAGACCAGCACGACGTTTGAATTTGATCGTGTGTCGGGCAGGCTGGACGAGCTCGCTTACTTGAATGCGGGGATCAGAATCGTCATGACAGACGAGCGCGGAGAAGGCCGGAGACAGGAGTTCTTTCATGAGGGGGGAATCCGGGAATACGTGCAGTTGATGTGCAGCAGCAAAGAGGAGCTGCATCCTGACGTCGCAGTCATCCACGCGGCCGGTGAGAAGAACGGGGTCGCCGTGGAGGCCGCCCTCCGGTGGAGCAAGGACCAGTATGACGATCTCTTGATCGGCTTTGCGAACGGCATTCGGACCGGAGACGGGGGCACGCACTTGGACGGTTTGAAGAGCGTCTTGACGCGCACTATCAACAGCATGGCGCGAAAGGCGGGAAAGCTCAAGGACGGAAAGGACAATTTGACTGGGGACTTCGTCCGGGAGGGACTGACAGCAATAGTGAGCGTCAAAGTTCCAGATCCAGAGTTTGAAGGACAGACGAAGAACCGCCTGGGTAATCCGGAGGTGCGTGGGATAGTCGACACGATCGTCGGCGAAAGTCTTGTAAACACGTTTGAGTGGAACCCGAGGGTCTTGGGTGCCATCGTCGACAAAGCCATGTCCGCTCAACAAGCAGCCCAGGCTGCCAAAGCTGCCAGAGACATGGTGCGGCGCAAGTCCTTGTTACAGACCACGGTCTTGCCAGGGAAACTGGCCGACTGTTCCTCGCGTGACCCGGGCGAGAGCGAAATTTACATCGTCGAGGGCGACTCAGCGGCTGGTAGCGCCAAGCAGGGACGGGATCGGCGCACTCAAGCCATCCTTCCTCTGCGTGGGAAAATACTGAACATTGAAAAAGCAGCCACGGAGAAAATTTACCAAAACACAGAGCTACAAGCGCTTATCTCGGCGTTGGGACTCGGGATCAAGGGCAATGAGTTTGATCCCGCAACGCTCCGATATCACCGGATTATGATCATGACCGACGCGGATGTGGATGGTGCCCACATTCGCATCCTTCTTCTCACGTTCCTCTTCCGATATCAGCGAGCTTTGGTTGAACGCGGCTATGTCTACATCGCCTGTCCGCCGCTTTATAAGGTGACGCAAGGGAAGACTGTCAAGTACGCGTATTCACAAGAGGAATTAGCAGAGGTACAAAGCTCTTTTAAGGGCAAAACGGCTTTGTCATTGCAGCGGTTCAAGGGCCTCGGTGAGATGATGCCCGTGCAACTGTGGGAGACGACCATGAATCCAGCGACAAGGATACTGAAACAGGTAACGATTGAGGACGCGGCAGAGGCAGACAAGATGTTCATGCTATTGATGGGCGACGCTGTGGGCCCACGAAAGGATTTCATTAACCGCAATGCCGATGCCTTGCGCCTGGACGACTTAGATTTTTAAAAACCTGTCAAGCGTTTTTCTGTTTGGGAAAAATCACAAAGTAAACTTGACAAACTTCTATGTGACATCGCAGAAACTGTAAGCTACAGAATTGAAGAAGATTCCTTAAACGGAAGGAAATACACGCCCTGACTATAACGTTTCAAGTGACCCGCCATTCAGTTGTTTTCTGCTTTGTTCAATCCTCGAGGATTTCCATGATTTTCTGTACTTCTTGGAACACCAATACACTACAGCCGTCGACGCAAATTACAATAGTGATGTTCAAACTGACAATGATCAGCGGCTACTTATTGAGACGGATGGCTCTAGTACTCGTTCTCTTCGCGCCGGAGATCGTGAGAGGGTCACCTGAAGAGGATGGCTTGTGTACATGCTTGCGTCCCCTACCACCCGTCTCAATTTGGAGGAGCAGATCCCGCCGCTCCTCTTCCCAGGCCTGCCGGATACCGAGTACTTTCATTTTGTACTTTTCGCGCATGTGCTTGCGGACACTGAGAATAACAACATTCATTTCTTTCTCATGCTCCGTTACCATACGCCTTTTCAGTGCCAAAACTTCGGCTTCAGCGGCTTCTTTTGCGGCAGCTGCGTTCGCAAGTATTTGTTTGTGCTCTCGACGCAAATTTTCTTTCAGTTCACGCACCGTCACGTCTTTTATAAGTACCTCGCGGTCCAATTGCTCAAGGCGTGCACGCATTTCTTCCTCTCTTTCTTCCCGATCCGCTAAGATGTGGGCTGCCTGTACCGCCTCTCTCTCCTTTTCCTTTGTCTTCTTCGTGAGCTCGGTAAAAGCATATTGCAAAGACTGGACCTTGGAACCCACCTCTTGAAATTTTTCGCGCCACCGCCGGTCCTTTGCAGCTTTCTCCTGGTCGAATTTGAGGTAAATCCGATCAAGTCTTCGTTCATCTTCAGACCAGGACTCTTTCGCTTGGTTGACTGCATCAGTAACCACAGCAGTAACTTCGTCCGCATTAATTTCAAATTGGCCCTTCTTAATCGTTTCCAATTGCGCCTCCCTCTCCAAGCGGCTGACCTCCTTCTCTAGCACTCTGACACGGCAGACGTGAGCGTTTAAATCTTTCTCGTGGGCCGATTCCGCCTCCTTGAGTGCAGTTTCTTGCTTTAGCTTGACCCTGCGCGCCTCTTCCAATGCCTGTTGCAACATGCGATCTCTTTCTTCGACGGCTACTTCTAAGCTCGTCACGCGAGCTCGCCAGACCGCAATCATCAGGTCGTGCTCTGGGGTTGCCTGTTGCTCGTGGCGACGCCGTGCAGCATGTGTCAAGACTTCTGTGGTCTCCTCTTCCGTGACACTGCTGGTCTGCGTCCATTGGTGTAATTTGCTTGCGCCATCGCAGTCATTTCTTTCGTCCCTCTCGTCTGCATTACCCTTCTCGATTCGCTTCTCACGCCTTCGCGTCTCCTCCAACTCCATGACTTCACCCTTGACCTCTTCCCACGCACGAGCCTTCCACAGCGCTGCCCAGCGCGACACCGCCTCCAAAAGATCGCGTATTTCCGGTGGCAAAATGTCTTCCCCCTCGTCCCCTTCCTCGTCCTCCTCCTGCGACCGAACCTCCCAAGGTCTGTCGTCGCCCCCTAGATCCACATCGCCCCGCCCAATCTCTTCTGTCAGGACACGCAACAGCCTGGCATTTGACCCCAAACGTTCTCTTTCTTCCTGCACCTTCCGTCGCAAACTCTTCAACTCCTCCAAGGCGCTGCTTAAGGGGGGGGGAGACGATAATGTTGGGGCCACTTGTTGAAGCTGGTCGCGCTCCTCCTTTTTCAACGCCTCCATTTCCCGCCTCCAAGTCTGACGCTCCTCCTTCTGCTGCGCGAGCAATGCTTGTTCGCCTTCAATCTGTTGGGCTAGTAGCGACCGGTCCTCCAAGTCGGACTGCGATCGCGTCTTGTCAACCCCTGCAAAAGGCCTCTCTTCGCCTTCTTCCCTTTCCCCTGCCCTCAAGAGCATCGCCCAGTCGGAGGGCATTTCTCTTCCTTCCACGGTCGCAGGGCTCCTTTTCTCTGCTATCCGAGTCCCCCCTACATCTTGGAGACCTAGGTATGACATCTGAGCGCCGTGGGGAGAGGGCGAGCCACTACTCAGATATTGCGCCGCGCCACGACATAGAGCCGACCGCTCTGAGTCTCCACTTTCAAGGGCCGGCGGGCGGAGGGGCGTTTTCATGGCATCAGACATTCCAGATATTTCTGCATGAGCCATTTCTGCTCGCAAACGATCGACTTCTTCTTCAAGGGCCGCGATCTCCACACGATGCTGATTAGCCAGCGCGTCCATCTGCAAAGCTAGGGCCTGCCCCGCATCCGCGCCTCCTCCTGCTCGGCGCTCTGCCTCCAACTCTCCCTCTAGGTTTCGAAGTTGTGTCTGCGCCTCCAACAGGTCTCCGTGCGCCTGCTGCAAGCGGTCTTCCAAGTTCCGCGCCGTGGCCTTGGCTTGTTCCTGAGTAGCTTCCACCGCCAGGCGTCGTCTTTCTTCCTCCCTCTGCTGCCTCTTTGCCCGCTGGATTTCACATTGAATCTCTTCAATGCGTCGCTCCAACATATCCGCTCGTTCTGCTTCCATCTGGGCCCGAGACTCCCACTCTTTCGCCTCTCTCTTGGCGGCACACTCCAGTGCAGCCTTGCTCGCCAGCTGTGAGGCCAGCCGCTTGATTTCTGCTTTCAAGGCCTCCGTTAGAGCATCCACCTCTTTTCTTCCCGCATTCTGCTCCTCCACCAAGCGGATATTGGATCGTTTGGACTCTTCTAACGCTGCTTTCAGCCCATCTACTTCCAGACGCGCCGTCTCCAGCATCTGCCCGCGCAACAACTCCAGCGTTACCGACTTCCGCTCCTCCGCCTCACCACCGTCACTGCCGTGCTGTGTTTGTGCGTGCAACAGTAAATGTTCCTCCAATTCGTGTTGTTTCTTCGCCATGCCTTGTATTTGCGTCAAGAGTTGGCTTTCCTGAGCACGGAGGGCTTGTACTGTGAGACCCAAATGCTTCCTCTCGGCCTCTGAGGCCCTCAGGACCACTGCTAGCTCCGAAACCGTCAGATGCAGCTCGGTAGGATCCGCGGGAAGATGGTCGGGGATAAGGCACTCGGGCGCAAAGGGAGCGGATGGAGACGTCGGCGACGGGAAAGGCCGGCAAGGCGGGGCGTGAAGACCGGTCCAGTCGCCATTGTCTTCCTCCGAATGGTCGTCTCCTACCTTCATGGTCGAAGAAGCCTGCTCAAAAAGTTGTATTCTGGAAGCTTGGAAAATTGTAGATTGGCTCCGTTGCGAAAATCGGCTTGTATCCCTGCCGTAAGGCCCTTTTATGGACGTAAAGGGCGTATTAAATGCTCTCTCATCCTCTTCGTGTCCCTCAGACAAACGTTCTTCACGACAGTCGAATTCGTCATCACGCTCACTGTAATCGCCATCGCCGCTGCTGCTGCTACTGCTGATCATAAAATCAATTTCCACCTCTTCATCACTACATTCGTCCGTCATGGCTTCTGGCGCCGGGGGGGTCGTGAGTAAAGCCTGGCTCTCTCCGCCCCCCTCGGCCACGAATTTGGGTGATGAGCGATTTATTGGGTATTCTACTACGCAATCGCGTAGAGTTGAGACATTTTCGCCTTTTATATCAACATGTGAGCTTTCTTGGCCTTCCCAAGCGTCTGTTTGCTCTCTTTGTTGTGGTCTGTGCTCCTGCTCGGGCTGGCGGGAAGAGACTGTGGAGCTTTCTGAAGACGCGTTTTCAAGCGCATGATGAAGCTCCGCCTTCCGTTCGACATTTTCCTGTGCACCCAGTTCACGTGTCGTCGATTTTACCGATACTTTTTCATTGCCATGGCAATGCATAAGTTCTGTGGGAAGGCGCGGATGTAGCCAGAGATGGTGATGTTAGGTCGTGTTCTTCTTCCGCGAAGCGTCTGAAAAGGTAAAAGGGCATTGATTTTATTTTGGGGGTGTGCACAGACCCAAGCGTTTAGTAAGGCTTGCATTGGATTTTGTTAGCTTCGAGCTAACAAGTAAGGGCCATCATTTCCTTTTCAATGGACGATGGTAGGGCTGGGAGGCACATAGGAAGAAAGTTAGAGATTGCCGCAGCTTTGGCGAGGCACAGCCTGGAGAAGAATTTTGCAAACATTGATCTATCCTGCAAAACCAGAAACCCAAAAAATGCAGCAGGCCAGGGAAGGATACGCTACAACGACCACCGATGGCAAGTATACATCTTGTTGTCATACATCATTTTTTGACTACATGGGCTGCTGCAAATATCTTTTTTACCACCCACAGGGCAAGGGATGATTTTGCAGTCCCAGCACGAATTTAGAATTAGCTGTGCTCATTTGGCCCCCCCCCAAAATTCTCAATTCTTGTCTTATGCTCTCAGCTGTGATATTGAGACTTAGATTGATTCTTCTGCCATGTCAGAGACTAAGAGACCTGCATTGTGGTCACTTCCGATATAAAAATGAATGCACTGAAAGGAAGAATATCATGGATAAAATCAACCGTGTCCTGGAAGTAACTTTCTCCTGAATCCCTCTGACAGCCTTCGGAGGTGTTCTTCACATAAGTCTCGCGTGTCCAGACGTTTGAAACCGTCCTGTGATACTCCTTATTTCTACGATCTGGTTACAGGGTGTGTGCGCGCATGGGAGAACAATTTGGATAACGAGGGCAACTGTACACGTGCAACTTTCGTATACAGACTATCAGCAAAGACTAAGAGCCTGTGAGCGAAATGGGAAAAAAACACTACACGCTTCACGTGAATCGTAAATGCCCTGGCTGTCAGAGAAATTTAAGAGGCATTTGATTCCATGGACAGACCAGAAATGAAGTTTAAGGAATGTCAGTGGCGGATCGCTCTCAATTTCTTTGCGTACTTTTGCCGCTGTCCTTTGCTGTCTTCCCTTCCGTACTAGATTATTCTATCGCAATCGTGTCACAGAAATCGCTTAGTGACGGACAAGCGGACGCCTTTATCTTCACTGATTCCACGCCTACGCGAAAGGTCATCACGTGACGAAAAATTCCGAAAATTTCCCATGAATAGTATAGCTCAGCCAGGTGGTCAACCACATAAAGATCATATTTTATCACGACGACTTCATCATCGCTTCTCCGTAGTCCTTCGCCACATCCAACGCTTCCTTCACGGCCAACATGGGGTCTTCCAGGTACCGCTTTGCGACGGGGTCACTCAGCACGCTGTTCCAAATCAAAGGCTCCTGTTCCCGCACGGAGGAAATGGCCTTGCTCAGCACGTCAGGCAATACACCACCGAAACCGAAGGCCTCCAAATCGATTACTGTACAGATACAT
>Ga0102934_1000263_pt1 | contig 33677 bp, 29 predicted proteins | sample SalPonR2_A_D1_MG_FD_78175 | JGI IMG/M metagenome (GOLD analysis project Ga0102934, IMG submission 78175) | Salt pond soil microbial communities from South San Francisco under conditions of wetland restoration - Salt Pond MetaG R2_A_D1_MG | ecosystem: Environmental > Aquatic > Marine > Intertidal... | reverse complement strand
TAACCCCTCGATCGGAACGATTTTGCAACCGCAATTCTTCGTCGAACTCACCAATATAAAAAGATCCGGACTCACGGATGACACACCAGAGGGTATCCCCATGCGTAAGAAGGGGTGAGTCGGTATATACGTCTGTTTCAGATTCCAGTTCCAACTCAAGGTCCATCGCATCAAGCCCGACCAGCCGGGTTGCCCGGGGGGGGCTGCTTTCTCCGGCTATTACCACGTACATACCGCCGTATTCAACGGGCTCTCGGCTGCGAATTGTGTTGATGGTCGAAATTGCAGCGACCTCTCCATTTGGTTTTAGAAGGGCGATACGCCCATACAAGTTTTCATTCTGCTCTCTGAAGACCGTAAACAGGGTGGTATCGGCGGCCTTCTGCCTCTCCTCAGCAGGTTCTGCGGTGGCTTCTACCCTCTCCCCACGCTTATCCTCCTCCTCGCTTTCGATGAGTTCCTGCTGGTCCTCTGCTATACTTTCCCGCTCTTCGGCAATTGCCTGTTCTCTTTGTTCAAGCTCCTCTTCCCGGGCTTCAAGTTCATCATCTACTTCCTGTTGATCTTCCTGTTGATCTTCCCGCACCGCATCAGGCTGGTCAGGGGTTTCCTGCTCTTGGGTTTCCTGCTCCTGAGTTTCTTGTGCTTGAGTGTCCTGCTCTTGGGTTTCCCGGGAAGGTTGTTGTTCTACCTGCTCCTGTTCCGGTTCACTTTCCTGCTTATCCTCTTCGAGCCGGCGCCGGTCCGCTTCAAGCTCTTCCTCACGCATTTCGACAACCTCTTTCCGCTCTTCCACCCCTTTGTCTTCCTGGGTGCGGACTTCCTCCACTACTTTATCGGTGCTCAGGCTTTCAGCAGAAGGAGCTTGGGCGCCCTCAAGCTGTGTAAGTGGCAAGACCATCTGTGTAGAGCCGGGCCATTCATTGTAACTGCGTGAAATTCCTACCTTTTGAGGATCCAGTGCAGCAATTACCGGTGCACTGTAATTCTGCTTAAAAAACTCTATATCCCCTCTATAAATCGCATTGTAATAGGTGATAAACATAGCCAAAGCCGACGCCCGTTCGGAACTGAGGCCGTAGGTTGATTCGATGTAACCGGATAGAATACGGCGGACATTTGCTATGTGATCAACCTGTGCATCCTCTTCAATAATAAAAACATCCGCGTTATACCCTTCCGCTTCCGCCGGCGCCACTATATGGAGAATACGATATTTTCCCACATATTCAGTCTCTTTTTGCGCTGTTTCCGTTGCCCCGGTTTGGACCGAGAGCGCCGAACCTATCCCTTTAATTTGTTCAATTGTTTCAATTTTCTCATGGGGCCCTTCGTAATTGATAAACTCGATCTGTGCATCGGAGACGCTTTCGAGTTCTTCCTCAACAATTTCCACTGCTCCGGCACTATACAGTACAGCCAGAAGTAAGCCTATAACATTCAACAATCTGTTCATAGTATGAGTATAACATGCGTGGGTAATGAGTTCAGCTATAAAAAGCGCAATGTGGGCATTCTAACCTGAAAGATTGCGGAGGGTTTCTATTGCCTTCATACGCAGAGTTCGGGGAGCATCCGAAAGATAGATATCCGTCAGAATTTTTACGGCGGAAGTGTCGACCCTTCCGCTGTAAAGGCATATCTTTTGTATAGTACTGATTAACCGCGATGTTATGAGGGGGTCATCATCAATATCTATTTTACCGCTTTCTATCACATTTTTGAGCGTTCCAATTACCCTTCCATCAAGCCCGCTTTGCAGGGCCCCGAGTGCTGTGAGTATCTTCAGCTTGACCTGGGTATCCCACTCATACTGCAGTAGTTCGAGGAGAAAGCTCTGGGTAGTGAGGGTACCGTATGTGCCGAGCAGCTCTACCGCCCGGCTGCGTATATCCGGATAGTCATTGATGTAAGCCCCCTCCCGACGCACAGGATTAAGTACACCGACCCCCGCCGCTTTTTTAAGCAGAGCGATCATTTCTGGGTAGTCCTTTTCAGGCTTGGACTTTTCCGCCCGACGGGCAAGCTCATCCAGCAAAAGAAGGTATTCTTTATGCGCCGCTTCTTCGAGGATAACCTGTCCGGCCTCCGAGTAGGGCCCATTATTAGCACTGCTCCTCCCGTACTTTAGCTGCCCCGATATCTGTTCTTTTGACTGTGTATTTAGTTGTTCCCCCGGCGTTTTTTCTACCAGACCTGTAGAAATTTCGGGGTCTTTATAGCCCCGCGCGGCATACCTATACACAACCCAATCTTTTGCCCCTATTATAATATCTCCGTCGGCGCTTACCAGGGGACCGGCAGAGGGTTGGGGAATTCGCCCTGTCGAGAGTACACTCCCCTCCGCAGTAAGATAGAGTTTTATTCGTTGTTCGTTATACGCGGTCAATAGTCGGGAGTGGGGTGCAGTACCGGCGTGTTCAGTGACTATCTCTGCAGAATCCATATCTATCGGCGTATTCCATAATTCCGCACCGCTGCCCCTTTCAATAGCCGCTATTCGCCTGTCGGCGGTTCTGACAAAAATTGTTTCAGTATCCATACACATTGATTCTACTTGAGAATAGAGGTCGGAATCCCAGAGAAGCGTACCGGCGCTGTCATACAGCCACATTTTCTTCCCCTGCGCCGCTACAATAAAGGGGCCCGCGGCGGACATGAGCATACGGACTGAGCCGATGGGCTCGTTTTCATCGTTTTGAAGGCGGGCGAGTGTCTCGACACCGGAAGAGGATATGCGCAGAAGCTCATTATCCGCCGAAACTGTCCATACACCGCCTTCTTCATCAACAACGGGTTTGGAGATACCCGGTGAAGGAAGTTCATCCCTCCAAAGCAGGGTACCCGTGTGGGTATACAGTGTAAGGGTCTCTTCGTTGAAGGCGTAGACAAGCCCGGCATGGCCGAGGACAATCCCTTCGGCGGCGCTTTTCGAAGGCCGTCGTGTCCAGAGCCGCCGGCCAGAGGGGTTATAGGCGGCTAAGTGACCCTGTTCAAAGCCTAGGTAAAGGGAACCGTCGGGGCCCTGCTTAAGAAGGGGCCGGGGCCGGCTGGTCATTCGATCGCTGCGCCACATCAGGCTGCCCCCGCGGTCAAGGCCGTACAGGCGGCGGTCCTCGGAAAGTACGTAAATGCGCCTCCGTGGCCCGAAGCTTTCGGTAAGGGCAGTTACCCTGCCCCCGGTGGCATATTTCCACACTGGGTCTAGGGTAATTTCAGCATTTCCAAAAGGTGTTCCCCCCACTGAGGACACTTGAGCTGGGAGAGGCGCGGGGGCTGCGCAGAGCCACAGACAGTATAGTAAGAGCATCTTACCCCAAAAAAATTTAAATTGAGAAAAAGAGATGGGTGGGGAGTTTTTCTTCATATTATTGACTTTTCCCATATTCTTAAGTACCGTTAATGCGAAAATGAACACCATTGCTGCGTATGCTCCCGGCCATGTTACCGGGATATTTTTTATTGACGACCTCGATACTGATCCTCTGAAAAGGGGCTCCCTCGGGGCCGGATTCTCTATCAACGCCGGGGCACGCACAGAAATTACGGAGCAGCCCAGCTCTAAAAACAGGGACACTACACACACGGACACACCGATTTTTACTCTTAACGGAAAGGCGGCGGAGCTCGATGTATCGGCGGCGGTCTTTTCCCATTTTATCGAATCACAGACGAATTTGCCATATCAACAGCTTTCAATTTCCCATAAGATCGATCTTCCCCAGGGAAGCGGTTTCGGTTCCAGCGGTGCAGGAGCTTTAAGCCTCGCCCTGGCCCTTAACCGATGGTTCGGTTCACCCTTTTCTCAAGAAGAGGCGGCCCAATTCGCCCACCGTGCGGAGGTAGAGTGTAAAACAGGGCTCGGGACTGTGATCGGAGAGTATTACGGTGGGTTTGAGGTTAGGACACATCCTGGAGCTCCCGGGGTCGGTAGAATTGTGAAGATTCCCTTTCAAACCGATATGCGGGCGGTCTTTGCCCTCCGCGGCCCCTATTCAACCAGTTCAGCCCTTTCATCATCCCGGATTCGTGATAAGGTGAACTTGCATGGAAAGACAGCCCTCGACGGGCTTCAGCGGGACCCGAGTGTGAACAATTTTTTGAGATATTCCCGGCAATTTGCCGAGGGGACCGGTCTTTTTACTCCTTGGGTGGCCGATATTCTGGAAGCCTTGGATGCTCGCAAAATTATTGGTAGTATGCTTATGTTTGGAGAAGGGGTTTTTACCCTGGCTCCTGCCGATAGGGCTGCGGAAATTGAAGGGGAGCTAAAGGAATACTGTGCGAGAAAAAACTGCACAAAGCTTCGTGACACTCCCGTCGTGTTTACCGAGGCAATAAATCAAACCGGAGGAATTTTACTGTAATGGATATACATGTACCAAAAGATCACCCCCGTTATCAGTCGATATCGGTCCGTGAGAAGCTTATAGAGATGGTAGAATCAAAGGTAGTAGCGCCGGCCGGGCTTATTGCCCACGGTCGCGGTGAGGCCTTTGATTATTTATGCGGTGAAGATACTCCGAAGCCGGCCTACCGAGCAATTGAAGCGGCGGCGGCCTGCCTTTTAACGGCGAAACATCCGGTGCTTTCAATAAACGGGAACGCCGCCGCACTGTGTCCTGAGGACCTTGTTACACTTTCACAACTAAGCGGTGCGCCGATGGAGGTAAATCTGTTTTATCGTACCGTCGAACGGGAAAAGGCGATCGCGGAGGTACTGTACAAGGCAGGGGCAAAGGAGGTTCTGGGAGTCGGAGACGAAGCCTCCGATTCTATTCCGGAGATCGGCAGTGAGCGCCGTCGAATAGACCCCCGGGGTATAGGCAGCGCCGATGTAGTCTTTGTCCCCCTGGAGGACGGCGACCGAACTGAAGGTCTTGTGGGAATGGGGAAAACCGTCATCACGATTGATTTGAATCCTCTCTCCCGAACCGCCCGAAAGGCCAATATAAGTATTGTCGATAATATTATACGAGTAATCCCTCTTTTGAATGAAGCGGTTGAAAAACTTAAGGACCGTAAAAGGGAGGAGCTTGAAAAGATCACGGCCGATTTTAGCAATCAACACAATTTGAGGGCCTCTCTGGACTTTATTGCAGATCAGCTGCACTCTTTCAGCTTCGAAGGAGAATAAAAATGGCTGTTATTAATGCTGCCGACTGGACAAAGAAAAAAGCTGCGGGCGGTAAAATTACCATGCTCACCGCCTACGATTCCGCGTTTACCGCATTGCTTTCACAGGTCGAGGGGCTGGATCTTATTTTGGTAGGTGACAGTCTCGGAATGGTGGTCCAGGGTCATGACACTACCCGTGCTGTGAAAATGGAGGACATGGTATATCATACTGAGATTGTCGCGCGGATGAGTACCGGCATTCCAGTCATTGGGGATATGCCCTACCATAGCTTTGATTCACCCAAGGAGGCTTTAGAAAATGCCCGGCGACTTATGGGCGTAGGGGCCTCCGCAGTAAAAATCGAGGGAAATAAGCCCGGGGTTGTGAGCCTCCTGGGCAAAGAGGGTATACCGGTAATGGGCCACCTCGGCCTCCTGCCGCAAACCGCTGAAAAATTTAAGGTACAGGGAAAGGATACTGAAGCGGCTGAAACTATTTACAGGGATGCCCTTGATTTGGAAGCCCACGGTGCTTTTTCGGTGGTCCTTGAGTGTATTCCCCGGGATCTTGCACGCCGCATTTCCAGGGCGATGAAGATTCCCACAATCGGAATCGGGGCCGGCCCCGACTGTGATGGACAGGTACTGGTGCTTCACGATATGCTGGGGTTAACCCAGGGGTATTTGCCGAAATTTGTGAAGGGTTACGCCCAGCTGGATAAAGCTGTGATTGATGCGGTCCAGAAGTACAGCGATGAGGTTAAATCAGGCAGCTTTCCAACCGACTCTTATTCGTATCACTAGATGAAGGAGGGGTACGCAGTATGAGTAAGAATTTTCCGGCGAGTGGTCTCTCTGAAGAAGAAGTGTCGGCCCTGCTTGAAGAGCGGCTGGCCGAAGACCTCACTTTTACCTCAGGTCATATCCTCGGTTCCATGTGCAGCCAACCCCACCCCTTCGCCGCCGAAATTTTTCGGCGACAGTTAGAAAAGAATATCGGCGATCCCGGCCTTCATCCCGCTTTGGCGAAGTTGGAGGAGGAAACGATTGGGATTTTAGGAAATTTGTTTTCGAATCCCCATGCGGTCGGCAGCATAGTTACCGGAGGTACCGAAGCAAACCTGCTTGCCATGTGGACTGCAAAAAACAGGGCCCCCGCCGAGCGCCGCGAGGTCGTACTGCCGGAGACGGCCCACTTCTCTTTTGAGAAGGCCGCCAGCTTGATGGACCTCACTTTGATTAAAGTACCGACGGGCCCGGACAACCGTGTGCGGGTCGAGGAATACAAAAGGGCCATTGGGCCCCGTACTATGGCCCTTGTCGCAATTGCCGGTACTACAGGCCTCGGGGCTGTTGATCCCTTGGATACCCTGTCCCCCTTGGCGGTGGAGCATAATTTGTATTTACATATAGATGCGGCTTTCGGAGGTTTTGTGCTTCCCTTTTTGGAATCCGCAGGGTATCCCCCCGGAGGGTCAGCCTTTGACTTCAGCCTGAAGGGGGTAAGTTCAATCACCCTAGACCCCCATAAAATGGGACGCTGCCCCATTCCAAGCGGGTGTATTTTGTATCGGAACGAGGAGATCTCCGGTTCCAGCACCACCCATGTGTCTTATCTTGCCGGCGGAAAAACACGACAGAGAACAATTGTCGGCACCCGGTCGGGGGCTGCGGTTGCGGCGGTGTGGGCAACTTTGCAGCATTTAGGTTTTGAGGGGTTTACACAGGTAGTGCGCGAATGTATGGAAAATACCTTTTTTTTAATGAATCAAATTAAGTTGATGAATGGTGTTGAATCGGTTGTTCAACCTACCATGAATGTAGTCGGAATACGTCCCACAGGATGTTCTCCTGATGAACTTGCCCGGCGTTTGCGCGGACGGGGATATGCCTTGTCCCTTTTTCCCGGATTTTTACGTATTACCCTTATGCCGCATCTTAATCGAGAATACCTTGAAAGTTTTTTAACGGTGTTGCGGGAAGGAGTTAAGAATGGATAAGGAAAAAAACAGCGGTCACAACAACTCTACTGGATTTTCTCAGGTGTGGTCGCACCCTTCGAAGGATATCCTCGGCTCACTCTCCACTGCTTTGCGGGGTAAAAAAGTTGCTCTTGGTATTACCGGCAGCGTGGCAGCCCTCCGGAGCAGCGAAGTAGCCCGGCTGCTTATGCGCTACGGTGTGGAGGTTGTTCCGGTGATGAGCCCCGAAGCGTGCCGTATTATCCACCCGAACCTGATGGAATGGGCCACCGGCAACCCCGCGGTATGCGCTCTCAGCGGTGCTATAGAGCATGTGGCCCTGGCCGGAAATGTCGAAGGCCGAGTTGACGCAGTTGTTATTGCACCCTCTACTGCGAATACCCTAGGTAAAATTGCCCACGGAATTGACGATACCCCTGTTACCACCCTTGCTACAACTGCAATCGGCCAGGGTATTCCGATGCTGCTGGTCCCGGCAATGCACGAGCCCATGTACCATCACCCGGCGGTCCATCGAAATATTGAAATACTTAAGAACGACGGGATTCATATCCTTATGCCCCACATCTCCGAGGGGAAGGCTAAAATACCGGAAACTGAGGAGATTGTCTTTCACACCATCGATATGCTCCGGGGGGATGGTCCCCTGGCAGGTACCGAGTGGATAGTCACCGCCGGCCGCACTGTAGAATATCTGGACCCAATCAGGGTGCTTACCAACAACAGCAGCGGCAAAATGGGTATCGAGATCTCCCGGGCCCTTTATCTTGCAGGTGCGGATGTGCATGTAGTGTACGGGAAAGGAACCGCTGAGGTTGTTCCCAATGTACCTACCTACCGAGTTGAGACGGCTTCCCAGATGCTTGATACAGTGCGTACCCTTTTGGAAAAGCATCATATAGATTGTATGGTGGCTGCCGCTGCTGTGGGTGACTGGCAGGCGGGGGAAACGGCGGAAGATAAAATAACCACCCACGGTACGGACACACTGAAGGTAGAGCTTGTTCCCACCCCGAAAATTATAGACCAGGTGAAAAAGCTTTCGCCTCAGACTTTTCTAATTGCATTTCGTGCTCTTTTTCATAAATCCGTCGAAGAGCTTAAGACCGATGGAATAGCACGAATGAAGAAGGCCCGGGCGGATATGATTGCTGTGAACGATATCGGAGCCGAGGGGGCCGGTTTTGAGGGCACCACCAATGAATTGCATCTCTTTGATAAGGCAGGCGGGCACACCCACATCCCCCTTACCACCAAATTTAAGGCGGCGGAACAACTGATCGAAGCAATACGATTATGCCTGTAGAAATTCATCGACAATGGAGTCGACATCATCCTGTTCAATGTCAAACTGGCGCTCGTAGGCAAGCTCCTGGTTTACCTCCCGCAGTTTTTTCAGCAAACTGTAGACTATGACCATCAATATTTTGTTTCCGCTGGTGGGATACTTTTTTATAAACTGAATAAAATCTTCACGAGTGATATGGAGTATAGCTGCCTGGTCGATACTGTGAACGTGGGCGGTCCGTTTGACCTTCATAAACATTCCGGCTTCGCCAAACACCTCACCGCTTCCTATCGTACAGATGTAGACATTCTTACGGCGCCCTTCATCCACCGCAACTCCTACGGATCCACTGATAACCGCATAGAAAGCCTGCTCTACTTCACCCTGCTGGACTATCTGCTCATCCTTTTCAAACACCTGAACTTCACACATCCTAAGCAGATCTTCAATTTCCCGTTCACTTAAGAATTTAAAAAGAATTATATCCTTAATTCCATCCCGGTACTGCTCGGTATTATTGTCAATGTACATCAATCAACTCCACTATCGAATTGTAATGGACATATATTACATTTTTGTTTCTTGGATGTACAGTAGTGCTTGCCGTGTTCAACTAGAAGGGCATGAAATTCATTGTATACCCTGTGTTCCGGGGGTAATTCAGAATGAAACTTTTGCTGCAGTCTATCGTAGGTCCATTCCTTCGGTGCCGCCGGCTGCCTGCCGGATGTAAGGCCCCTGCTTTCAAGTCGTCGGAAAATTCTCACGCTATAGGCATCAACCACGCACACCGGCCGGTGATACGCATATAGTAATATGGAGTCCGCGGTTTCGGGACCGATACCCCAAATAGAAAGCAAGTCCTTTCGGGAGGGAATTGTAAGATCTCCCCTATTATCCAAATAAAAGGAGGAAACAGCCTTTAACTTTTTTGCCTTCTGGTTAAAATACCCGCTTGAACGGATAATTGCCGCCAGTTCGGAATGGTCCATAGCCAAAAAAAATTCCGGCGACAGGATTTGTCCTTTTTTGCGACATACCTCGAGCAATGCCCCCATACTACTGCGTACATTGGTCCAGCTGGTGTTCTGGGTCAGTATTGCACCGGTGATGATTTCGAACTGTTCATGGGGCTGCAGATCATTTTTGTAGATCCCCGGGTGATACCCTTCCTGATCATACCCAGGCAGGGAGCTTCGCTGCAACAGCGGCCACCAGCCCTGTGGACCGTACACCCTCAGTAATTTCTTATAGACGTTGTGACTGTTCATTATCTGGAGCTTAGATATTAAAAACAAGGGGACCATGAAGGCCCCCCTGTATTAAAATCTCTACTTTATTAAGTCTTCGGCTACCGCCTGGGCTGCAGCCAATCGTGCAATCGGAACACGGTAGGGGGAACAAGAGACATAGTTCAGTCCGTTGCGGTAACAAAACTCAATCGATGAGGGATCACCACCATGTTCACCGCAAATCCCCATTTTAAGATCTTTCTTGGTACTCCGCCCTTTTTCAACAGCCATCGACACCAACTGGCCTACACCAGTCTGATCGAGGCTCTGGAAGGGATCGTAGGGAAGTATGTTCTGATCGAGGTACTCTCCTATAAAACTGCCGATATCGTCCCGGGAATACCCGAGGGTCATCTGTGTCAAATCGTTCGTTCCAAAGGAGAAGAAGTCAGCATCTTCAGCAACTTCATTGGCCGTAAGAGCCGCCCGAGGGATCTCAATCATAGTACCGATTTTGTAGTTCAAAGTGCTGTTGTTCTTTTTCAGCACCTCCTGCACCACCTTTTCGGCGTTTTCACGAAGAATTTTCAGCTCATTCCTGGTACCGACCAGGGGAATCATTATTTCCGGGAGTACTTTTACTCCCTCCTTCTCTACCTCACAGGCGGCTTCCATAATCGCCTCTACCTGCATATCGTAGATTTCGGGGTAGGTAATACCCAACCGGCAGCCGCGATGTCCGAGCATCGGGTTCATCTCTTTAAGATCCTCGGCCATCTGCTTGATGGACTCAGGTTTAAGGCCGACTTTATCGGCAAGCTCCTGAACATCTTCATCAGTTTTAGGAACAAATTCATGGAGAGGAGGGTCAAGCAAGCGAACGGTCACCGGCAAACTCTCCATCGCCTTGAAGATACCGACAAAGTCCTTCTTTTGCAGGGGAAGCAATTTATCCAGGGCCTTCTGGCGGGCCTCCTTGCTCTCGGCTACGATCATTTCCTGAAATATTTCCAGCTTGCCTTCGTCGAAGAACATATGTTCGGTCCGGCAGAGGCCAATACCTTCGGCGCCGAAATGTCTGGCCTGTTTAGCATCTCCCGGTGTATCAGCGTTGGTACGAACTCCAAAGCCCTTCTCTTTTACGCCCTTGCGATCGGCCTTTTTACGCACATCGTCGGCCCAGGCGAGAAACTTAGATAAGTCGTCGGTTATCTTCGGGTCTACCAGGTCAATTTGACCTCCGTATACCTCGCCATCGGTACCGTCAATAGTTAACCAGTCACCCTCTTTGTACTTTTTTCCTTCAATTGTCAGGGTTCCGGGGGTCACCACAGCCGCTTTACAACCGGCGACACAGGGTTTTCCCATTCCCCTCGCTACAACCGCCGCATGGCTGGTCATACCACCGGTGGAGGTCAAAATTCCTTCTGCAGCATGCATACCGCCGATATCCTCAGGGGAGGTTTCTTTACGGACCAGAAGCACCTTTTTGCCCTTTTTTGCCCACTCTTCGGCCTCGTCGGCGGTAAACACGATTTGTCCTGTAGCCGCACCGGGTGAGGCGTTCAGGCCCTTGGCAAGAACATTCAAACTTCCCTTGGTAGAGGGCTCGATTCGAGGATGGAAAAGCTGATCAAGCTGCGGCGGCGTTACACGGCCGACGGACTCCTCTTCGCTGATCATCCCTTCTTCCACCATATCGACGGCAACCTTAATAGCAGCGGCGCCGGTACGTTTACCGTTACGTGTCTGCAGGAGGTAAAGATCCCCCTGTTGAATGGTAAACTCGATATCCTGCATATCACGGTAGTGCTGTTCAAGGCGGTCCTTGATGGTAAACAGCTGTTCGTAAATCTTAGGGTTAATTTCTTTGAGATATGATAAGTTTTTGGGAGTTCTAATACCGGCAACAACATCCTCTCCCTGGGCGTTTTCTAGGAACTCACCAAAGAAAACTTTTTCGCCGGTGGACGGGTCTCTGGTAAAGGCAACACCGGTACCGGAGTTTTCGCCGAAGTTACCGAACACCATAGACTGTACGTTTACAGCAGTTCCAAGCAGGCCGGTGATATCATTGATTTTACGGTATTTGATAGCTTTTTCGTTCATCCAACTTCCCAATACCGCATTGATGGATTTGTACATCTGGTCCCTCGGGTCTTGAGGAAAATCCTCTCCCATCTGGTCCTTGTACACTCGTTTATATACTTCTACCAGCTTTTTCAGATCGGCGGCATCAAGATCGGTGTCTAGTTCGACCCCCTTGGCCTCTTTTGCTTTTTCAAGCTCCCCCTCAAAAAGCTGTAAATCCAGCCCCATAGCGACATCTGAAAACATCTGAATAAAGCGGCGGTAGGCATCCCAGCCAAAACGCTCGTTGCCGGTTTTTTTGGCAAGACCTTCCACAGCTTTGTCATTGATACCGAGGTTCAGAATGGTATCCATCATTCCGGGCATCGAAATAGCCGCACCTGAACGAACAGATACGAGTAGGGGATCATCGTTATCGCCGAGCTTTTTACCCATCATCTTCTCGAGTTTTTCGAGATTTGCGTCGATTTCCGCCTCTAATCCCTCCGGATATTGTTGATTTTTTTCATAATAGATTTTACATACCTCTGCCGAGATGGTAAAACCGGGGGGTACCGGTACACCGAGATTCGTCATCTCTGCCAGGTTTGCCCCTTTTCCACCTAGAAATTCCTTCATACCGGAATTACCTTCGGCCTTTCCTCCACCGAAAAAATACACTAATTTTTTTCCCATAAAAACTTATAACCTCCATACATTGGGTATCTACCAATTTTATATCTCCATCCAAGATGGTAAGATAATTAGCGTGCCATGTCAATAAACATCTATATATAACTATATGCTTAATGCTCGGGCGGCCGGCTGTAGCCGGTTTGCCTGGAATGCCCGGTTTGCCTCAAGTGGCCAGTTTGCCGGTACACAAAAAAAGAGGGTGCCCTTTAGACACCCCCTGTTGCACTCTGCTACTATGCGGTATACGACTCCAAGTGCATGCTTCGTGAAGGATGCTGCAGTCGCTTTATTGCTTTTTTCTCGATCTGTCTAATTCGCTCTTTAGTTAGATTGTACTTATCTCCAATGTCCTTCAGAGAGAGCGGTGTTCGGCCGTTCAGGCCATAGCGGTACTGTATGATTTCAGCCTCTTTTTCGCTCAGAGTTCTAAGGACCTTATTGATATCATCTTTGAGTGAATTCTCCATCGCCACCTCTTCAGGGGCCCGGTAATCACGGTCTTCAATAAAATCACCGAGCTGACTGGCTCCCTTATCAGCATATACAGGAGTTTCCAAGGAAACCAAATCCTGAGAAATATTGATGAGGTTTGCAACATGGTCTTTGTCCATCATCGTTGCATCAGCTATTTCCTGTACTTCCGGGTCCTCGGCCTTTCCCGACTGCAGCTCCTTTCGGGCCTTGTCGATCTGAACCAGCTCATTAGCACGGTTTAAAGGCAAGCGGATCATTCGGGCTTTTTCGCTGATTGCTTTGAGAATTGCCTGTCGGATCCACCATACCGCGTAAGAGATAAAATGATACCCCTTTTCAACATCAAAGCGCTCAATAGCATTCATAAGTCCGATATTCCCTTCGTTAATGAGGTCGGACAAGGGCAAACCCTGATTCTGATACTTTTTCGCAACATTGACTACAAACCGCAGGTTCGCGTTTACCAGTTTTTCCTTCGAAGCCTCATCTCCCTGTGCAGCCAGCCGAGCGTAATGATTTTCTTCTTCCCGGGTAAGGAGCGGTATTCTATTGATCTCTTTAAGATAAAGAGAAATAATATTTTCATCATCATAAGAAGAGGATTGCGTTGTTACTCTTTTATTTTTAGTTTTCGTTTCCATACGTGCCTCCTACCGATATATAAGCAAGAAGCATGCCATTTAAATAAGAAATTAAACAATTTTTATTTTGTTACAATACAAAGAATTAAAATTTTTTATTTTTTTAATAATATTTACCCTTTTTCTCTGTGGGTCATTTATACCCAGGCAGCCGAAAAGCACTGAAATATATAGTAAAAATGTCACACAATTTCCCTCATTCCGGTTTTACGTGGTCAATTTTAAGAACACTGTTACTTTTTAGTGTAAAAAGTCATAGTTGTCGGAGAGGTAAAGAGGCCGGCAAAGTCAATTTTAAACTCAAAAAACAGTGCCCTTTTTTCTTGGGGTTCCATATTTTCTATAATACCAGAGTCCTTGATCTCCTGCCAATATGCATCGATAATCTGCATTACGTATTTCCGCTCCATATCGGAGTAAAAGAGGTCCGACTGCTTGGTGGAAAAGTAACGGTACAGCTGAATAGACTTGAAAGTATGCCAATCCTCTTCCTCCCGGTTTTTGTGCCGTTTGAGCATACTCCCGGCAGGTCCCTTCGGGTTAATTGATGAGGCGGAATACCAGCACTCCCGGGCATTACTATGATACCCAAGCTTCTGCAGTGCAACTCCACACAGATAAAAAATTTCCCCCATTGCCTGCATGTCCTTTGAGGGGCATGCCTGCAGGGCTTTTTCAAAACAGTGGGCCGCATCTTTCGGGTTATGGCGTGCGAGAAAAGTTTTTCCGCGATTGGTGTATAAGAGCCATTGCTGCATATTCTATCTCCTCTTTTGTTAATAAAATACAAAATATATAGCCCGCGGGCAAGAAAAGGGCAAGGAAAGTTTTAATTGCACAATAGGAACAACTGTTTTAGAAAACTCCGATTTTTGGATTTACCTATGCTGTTTTTTGATATTTCTGCTTGACCCGTATAGATTTCATTCGTATATTTTTATCAAAGTTCCTACACATGCTTTAATGTGAAATCTATTAAATACTAATTCAGGAGGAAGGTATGAAGATAAAGCCGCTTGGTGATCGAGTGCTTGTCAAACTGGAAGAGGTCGAAGAGAAAACTGCCGGAGGCATTTTCATACCGCAAACGGCCCAGGAAAAAACACAGTCTGGTTCGGTAGTCGCGGTTGGTGATGACGAAACAATCAAAGTAAAAGAGGGGCAGAAGGTAATGTATGACAAGTACGCAGGTACTACCGTCAGCATGGACAACGAAGATCATCTGCTCATCCGTTACTCTGATATTCTCGCAGTTATTGAGTAAGATTTTTCGAAAATTTCAAAACGCAACAGAACAGCTGCTCCTTGGGGGCAGCTTTTTTATACCCAGTACCTTTGCCATAGTGCCTTTGCCCCTGTAGTCTGGCATAGTACCTTTGCCATAGTGCCTTTGCCCCTGTGATTTTTCCTGGCGGCGGGCGGGGTTACTCCAAGTAGAAAAAATCTTCCATTGCCCTCAGCACACTCTTGCCGTTCTCAATTTTACGACCCGTAGACGGGAGAGACCCCATCAATATTTTTCCGTAACTTTTATGGATGATACGAGAGTCAAGAATGCAGACCACCCCGCGATCACTCTTGCGACGCATAAGCCGCCCGAACCCCTGGCGCAGCTTCATCGCCGCTTGGGGGAGGGAATAGTTCATAAAAGAGTTGCCCCCCTGCTTTTCCACCGCCTCCATCCTCGCCTGGACCACCGGATCGGTTGGCACGGCAAAGGGAAGCCGGCAGATAATCACCAGCCGCAGGGATTCGCCCGGGGCATCCACCCCCTCCCAAAACGAATCGGTTGCAAAAAGCACACTGGAAATATCGGAGTGAAAGTGGGTAAGAAGCTTCGATCGCTCTTCTCCGCCCTGTTTTAATACGGAGATACCCTGTTCTTCCAGGAGCGGGGCAACCTGTGCGTAGGTCTCCTGCAGCATACGGTAAGAGGTGAACAAGACCAGCGCGCTGCCCTCCGAAATCTGAAGCCCCTCAGTTACAAAAGTACTCACATACTCCTGGTATCCCTCCTGATTGGGCTGAGGGATATCATCAGGGATAGCCAGAAGGACCTGTTTTCGATACTGAAAGGGAGACTCAAGATACAGCGTAGAGAGCCGGTCCTTAAACATACCGTTCAGCCCCACCCGGCTGAGCCAGTAGTTGAACTGTTTTCTCACCGTCAGCGTAGCCGATGTTGCTACCACGGTTTTATGTGGTTCATACACCGCCTCCCGCATCAGCTCTGAAATCTGAAGGGGCGTACGGATAAGGTGAGAGAAGGCTTCCCTTTTGGAGGTAAAGCCCTTCTCCATCCAGCAAATTGCATCCTCCTGCTCATTGTATCGCTCGATAGAGCCCAATACCGCCGCCAGGGAAGCAAGCCTCTCCATCACTATCTCCGTTTCAAAGACCTCCGACTCCTGGGCATACTTATCTTCAATTTTGTTCATCCCCTGCTCAAGTGCCGAAAGCAGCTTGTTGAGGGCGGTACGCATATGGCGGATCGGGTCCAGCACCGGCTCAAGCTGCCGGGCATCGGTGCTCTCCTTGATCCAAAAGTTGTTGGAAGTATCGAGGAACGACAAGAGCTGGGCATCCAATTTGTCCGCCTCGCTGTGCAGCTCCTGAACAAGCGAGGGGATCTTCTGGAACACCTCCTGGTTGTCGGAGTATTTCTGCAGCTGCAGGGCCAAACCGAAGGCACTGTTCCGCCTTCGGGTATACAAGCGCCGAAGCTGCTTTAAGAGGGAAAACTTGTTATAGCGGTCGGAAAAAAAACTGGTAGCACTTTTTTCCAGGGAATGCGCCTCGTCAAATATAAGATGCTCCGCCGGCGGCAGTACCGCCGTACTATCGAAGCCTGCTCCGTCAACCCTCGCCGCAAGATCCGAAAAAAGAAGGTGGTGGTTCACTACCAAGAGCTTAGAAGCGGCGGCTTCACGGCGTGAGCGAATTACGAAACACTTCTCCCGATAGGGACATCGCAGCCCCATACACGCATCTGACTCCGAACACACCCGACCCCACAGTTCAGGGGAAGGGAAAAACGATAAATCCTCCCGGCTTCCTGTCTCTGTAACCTCCACCCATTTTTTTATTGCTTCGAGCTCACTTTCATTCTGACTGAACAAGGCCATTTCTTCCAGGGTATCTTCAAGCCGGCGCAGACAGATATAGTTCCCCCGCCCCTTTACCAGCTTTGCATGTACCTCGGTACCAAGCAGACTCTCCGCCAGGGGGATGTCCTTATCGATCAACTGCTGCTGAAGGTTGATAGTTGCGGTTGAGACAATTACCCTTTCCCGGTTCTGAAGCGCCCATAAGATAGCCGGAAGCAGATATGCCAAGGACTTTCCGACCCCGGTCCCCGCTTCAATCACCGCCAGCTGCCGGCTGTTAAAGGCGGTACCCACCGCCTCAAGCATCTCGATTTGAGGTTCCCGGGACTCGTAGGATGGAAAATTGGTGCTCATGACACCACCGGGCTTGATAATATCTGATAAAACAGAAACATTCAGAGGGGTTTTCGGTTCCTGCCCCACCGGCTCGCTTACGCAGTATACACTGCGGACCCTGTTATCAACTATATAGAAACCGATCCCCTGGTTCCCAAGCCGTGAAGCCACCTGGAGGTCGGCATCACTCGGGCGCAGCACACCGGAAGGATGGTTATGAATTACTACATCCCCGCTTTCCATATAAGGAAACAGGGCGGGTGCCGCCGACTCATTTCCCCGGCCGGCAGCATCTATTTCATGAACCACACCTTCTCCATTGACTTTTCCATAGAAAAGGACCTCCTGCCCCTCCGCATCCTCGATGGCCTCTACTATTGTGTGAATTACCTCAGATGTAAATCGTTCTCCACTTTTCATGCCGTGATTATAGCCTCTTATCGATTTTTTTTGTATGATATACAGTATGGAATTCGGATTCTATAAATTATTTATTGCTAACCACGATTATATATTAATCAACGCATTCAGCAATAAGATATCAAAAGAAGATAATATCACCCACCTCGTACAGCGATTATGCAATCGTCGCGAAGGTATCGGGGGTATGGGGGTTATTTTTATTTCCCCTTCCAGCGAGCAGAGTGCCTCCCTTTCCTACTATTCAGGGGAGGGAGAGGAATTGTCTCCGCCAATAGAGGTACTGATGTGCGCCGGCCGTTATGCCTTCGATTTCGGATTGGTACAGCGGGGTGAACTTGTATTCGATACCCGTACAGCCACGGAACGGCTTCAATGCATCGACAGTTCACACTTCAGTTACCGTATCGGTGAGCCCTATTGCGACCCGGAGGTACAAATTGTACCGGGAAGTTCCATTGATTACCAGGTAAGCCTTCAGTCCCACACTCACACTATCCAATCTACCCCGGTTATTTTTCACAACCCCTATGCGGCGGTATATTCAAGCGCCGACTCTTCACAGGACACTGGAAATGCCCCTCGCAGCGTGCCTATCGCCGGAAGGGCGCACACAATCGTTCTTTATCAGGTACACAGCAGTGAAGAAATTCATCTTACCGTACCCAATTCTCTTGAAGAGCTCCCCGACATCGTGGAAGCGGCGGCAGCAGCCGGAGTTGCCGCCGTCGCCAACGGGTTCTGTGACCGGGACCTGGTAATAAGGCTGTCCTCCGGGGGAAGGTTCTTTTTTGAGTGGAATGAACGCAGCAATACGGTATATTTGGCGGGAACTCCGCACTATGCCTTCAGCGGTTCCTACTCATCTGAAGATGAAGAGGACCAGCAGTTTTTCGACGGAGAGAATTATGGACCCTCTATTTGAACGATTCCATCGTCTTGTGCGCTCCTACATCCGTTTTGGGGCCCCCTCCGATGAGTGGTTTGAACAACACAAAGTAGATAACGACTATCAGGAAGCCTGGGAGGAGCTGAATGATTTCCTGCGGTCCGGCAGCGGTACTTATACCAGCGGCGCTTATAGAAACAGCAGCGGTACCGCAGGGCGAGGTGCCTCCGACTCCGCACCACCCCTGCCTCCGGAGGAGCTGCGCAAGGATTATGTACTTTTGGGGGTCGAATTCGGCGCCGGCTTTCAGGAAGTCCGCACCGCCTACCGCAGCCTGATGCGAAGCCACCATCCGGACCTCCATGCCGGCAACCAGGCAAAGCAGCAGGAAGCTACCCTCAAAACCCAGGAGTTAAACACCGCCTACCAGCGTATTAAAGCCTGGGAAGCGGCCAAACGCGGCGCATAACCTCAGTAGGGCTCACTCCTCCAGCTTATACTCCTGTATCTTCCGGTGCAGGGTTTTCCGGCCGATGCCCAATACGTCCGCCGTCCGTGACTTGTTGCCGTTTTCTCTATGAAGGGTGGCACGAATCATCTCACGTTCTGCATCTTCCAGGGAGTTGCCGACTTCGATTTTAACATAGTCGGCCTCCGAACCGGAGGTAACGGTAGGGGGCAGATCATCATAGGAAATAATGTTTCCTTTAGTCATTACCACCGCACTCTCAATACAGTTTCGCAATTCTCTGATGTTTCCCGGCCAGTGATAGTTATAAAGGGCTAAGCGGGCCCTCGGATCAATGCCTTCGATATTCTTTTGGTTTTCTTCGCTGAACTCTTGTAAAAAGGCGGAAACAAGCAGGGGAATATCATCTTTTCTCTCTCGCAGGGGGGGCACATGAATGTTTACTACATTTAAGCGGTAGAAGAGATCCTCCCGGAACCGTCCCTCCTCTATCTCACTTTTCAGTTCTCGGTTCGTGGCGGAGACAACGCGCACATCCACCTCCTGGGTGTGTTCGCCTCCTACCCGCTCAAACTTCTTATCCTGAAGAACCCTCAGGATTTTTATTTGTACCTGCTGATTTATCTCTCCTATTTCATCAAGAAAGATGGTACCCGTATGGGCAAGCTCAAAACGACCGCGTTTCATAGAAACTGCACCTGTAAAAGCGCCCTTCTCATGGCCGAACAATTCACTCTCCAACAAGCTTTCAGCCAGGGCGGCACAGTGGACTTTGATATAAGGATTGTCTTTACGGTTGGAAAGAGTATGAATCGCATCGGCCACAAGCTCTTTTCCCACACCGCTTTCACCGGTAATCAGCACACTTGCCCGGGTGGCGGCCACCTGCTCGATCATCTGCATGACCTTTTGCATATGAGTGCTTTTTCCGATAATCTCCCCGGTTTCGCGGCGGCTTTTCAGCCGTTCGACCTCTTCCTTCAGGGTGCGATGCTGCAGAACCAGCTCTCTGTTTGACAGTGCCCGCTTGACCAGTAAAGACAGACGGTCAAGATTGACCGGTTTTGTCACAAAGTCAAATGCACCGTTGCGCATTGCCTCTACCGCCGATTCGATGGTGCCGTGTCCGGTAAGGATAATTACCGGTATGGTAGGATAAGAGGAGCTGATGCGCTTCAGTAAGTCCTCACCCGACATTTCCGGCATCTTCAAATCGGCGATCACCAGGTCGACATGTTCCTCGTTGACCAGACTCCAGCCCTTCTTTCCGTCCTCCGCCAGCAGCACCTCGTATCCGTCCATCTCCAGTGATTTTCCAAGGCCTTCACGGATGTTCTTTTCATCATCTACAATGAGAATCGAAAATTTCATTCCTCCTCCCCCTTCCAGTCAAGCAATCTTTTTTCGCTATCCGGTATCGGCAAACTAATGGTAAAAGTGGTCCCCTGTTCTTCCCGGGAATGGACGGAAACCTCCCCGTTGTGTTCCCGTACCACCTTATATACTACTGTCAATCCCAAACCGGAGCCGAATTCCTTTGTCGTGTAATAGGGCTCAAAGATCTTTGACAGCTGTTCTTCGTTCATTCCGATTCCACTGTCGCTTATATCAATATGCACGTAACCGTGGTCTTCCCGTGTTACAATTGTAAGGGACCCGCCCTCATTCATTGCAGCTACTCCGTTTTTAATAATATTGATAAGCGCCTGCTTCATGTATTTCTCATCCAGATCGATCTTTGGAAGATTTTGGTCCAGTTTAGTTTTAAGCTTTACCTGATTCTCTTCCAGCTCGTACTTAATAAATTCAATTATTTCTTCCACCACTACATTGACGGTGGTACGCTTCATGCTGGTGTCCATCGGGCGCACCGCAAACAGGAAATCAACCACAATGCTGTTGAGGCGCTCTATCTCTTCTGTAATAATTTCAAGATACCGGCCCGCCGTCTCTTCATCGAGGCATTGGTTCTGTTTTAGGGCCTTTTGAATAAGCTGTATATGAATTCCGATAGAACCAAGGGGATTCTTAATTTCGTGGGCAACCCCTGCCGCCAGGGTCGTTAAGGATGCTAAACTTTCCGCCCGCCGCAGCCGTGCCTCCCGCTTTCTACGTTCGGTGATATCGGAGACAAGCACTAGGCTCCCCCGGTGTTCACCCTCTTTGACAATAGGTACCAGGGAGAAGGAAAGAGTACGACCCGCACCGCTTCCCTCGAGGGTAAACTCTTCTTCTTCTATTCGCTTCTGTTCCTGCACACCCTCACGGAGAAAAGTGCTTATTTCTTCGTCGGCAATTGCTTCCCACAACAGATGTTCCTCCGGATCGCTGCGAAGAATCGGCAGCAAAGAACGCACTCCCTGATTCACAAAACTTATCTTATGCTCAAGATCGGTAACCAATATTCCGTCGGTCATAGAATTAAGAACCATCTCAAGCATTTCATTTTCCGATGCCAAATCAAATAGCAATGCCCGAATCTGTTCTTCATCTAGTTTAGAAAGTTTGTTGAGCGCCCTCTGGATAAATTTTCTCATACCATCTCCTTCATCGAGTACAGCAAGCCTTCCAATAGCAGGTCCGGAGCTTGATTGTAGTGCTCAAAATTGATCAGCGCTGTTTTAATCTTGCGGCTCCACAGTTCTAAAACCTCATAGCTCACCGGTAAAGGGCGATCGGGATCAGTCATATATTCGGACAGGGCTTCACTCAGTTCCTTGAGAAAAGGGACAAAATATACCTTTAGCTGCGGGTCGGCAAGGAACTCATCAAGCTTCTCCGGTTCCCACTCCGATTCACCCCATACATAACTGAAGAAGTGTTCCGAATGGGCCCTTAATTTTTCTACGGGCACCCCGCGCCAGGCAAGGAAAAAAGAGCGCAAATCACGATACTCAGGGGTGTCTATTCGAAAAATTTTCTGCAGTACCCTATGCTCGGTCTCCGTATCTCTTTGGGGAAAATAGTACTGTCTGACCCTTGAAAGAATAGTAGGGAGTATACGGCCCTTCCGTGCGGAAAGGAGGATAAAATACGTAGCCTCCGGGGGCTCTTCGAGTGTTTTGAGCAGGGCATTCCGGGAGGAATCGCCCATCTTGTCGGCATTTTCAAGAATGATAATCTTAGACTGGTTGGAGCTGGTAGTGTGTACCCAGGAGTTTACCGATCGTATTTGATCAATCGGGATAGTGTCACGGGGGACCACTTTCTCCAGCTCCTTGCAATAAGTACTTACCTTCTTCAGTATCTTTTCCAGCTTATTTTCTTCCGCAAGTGCTACCTCCGGATAAAAATTTTCCAATTCATCTTCAAGCTTTGTAATCGGGTCCTGGATCTTTTTCAGTTTTTGTTCATTTCCCTCCCACAACATTGGGTCAAATCGACGGGTCAGTTTTCTGACCGCCCGAATAAAGAGGAACCGGGCCCCTTCACTCCGACTGTGTAAAAGGGTATTGCCTGCGGCGGCTATTTCTTCGCTGAAATAACGCGAACCAAGCATTAAAATATAGGGATGATCCAGTACGCGGTGCTGTCTACAGGAGCTGCAGTTGCAACTCCAGGCCCCCTGCTGTTTACAGGTAAGCACCCGGGCCAGTTCCAGAGCTGTTGAAAGCTTTCCGGTATAGGCTTCACCATAAAACAACAGCCCCCCGGGCAGCGTTCGATGTGCAATTTCCTGTGAAAGTTGAGATATGATCCGATTCTGTCCGAGAATATTTTCAAACACTGTAATTCTGCAACCTTTCTTCTAAAAATTGTGCCCCCACGGGAATTATTTGCTGAAGGAACCGGGCCAAAAAGCTCTCTTCTAAGAACGGTCCGATTTCTACCACGGACTGCAACTGGAGCACAAACACCAGTAAAGCCAATAAAAGAAAACCTTCAACTACACCGAGGAAAAATCCCAAGGCCTGATCGAGCTTTTCCAGCTGCACTCGCTCTATGATACGGTAAAGGGTTGATTCAATAATTTTTATCAACACATAGCCTAAGAGAAAAATCAAAAGAAAAGAGACAATCGGCGTCCATATAGTCTCACCAAGATAGGGCGCTAAAAGGGGAGACAGAGCTGATGTAAAAATGAGCGCCGCCGCCAGACCGGTGATTATCGCCAGGGCCGATAAAAACTCCGCTACAAAACCGCGAAAGGCACATCGTACGCCCCCCGCCAGAAGAATAAGAATTCCGATTATATCAAATACAGCTAAATTCATTCGCCCTCTGCTCCTCTTTTCGCAGGTATTTGTGCATATATAAGCCTGGCGATCTGCCCCGCGGCATCCGACGGACATAACTCCCCGACTGAACGCCCCATGTTCTCCCGTTCCTGCTTATCCAGCAGAAGCCGTTCAGTAGTGTGCAGTAATACTTCGGGGGTGAGAGAGGCGCCTTGCAGTACCACGGCACCTCCCCGCTGGGCAAACAGCTCCGCATTTCTCACTTGATCCCCCCGGGAGCTTTCACCTCCCAGGGGGACAAGAATTGATGCCTTGCCTAATACCCCTGATTCCCAGAGGGTTCCCGCCCCGGCCCTTGAAATCACAAGGTCCGCCGCGGCTAAAATATGGGAAAATTCAGAATGAAACAGCGGGGTGGTAATATAACGCGGATTATCAGAGGGCCGGTAGTCCAGCTCGCCCATCTGATGGACCACCACCGCCTTCTCTAAGAGTCGGGGTAAAATCGCCCCCAGCAACTGGTTTATTTGTCGGGCCCCCTGGCTTCCGCCGAGCACTAATAGGATCGGCTCTTCCGGAGGGACATTCAGCAACTCCCGTCCATGAGCAAAATCTCCGGAAAAAAGCTCTTCCCTCACCGGATTTCCCGTCACTAGGGCCCGCTCTTTTTGATCTGAATAATACTCACGCAGTGTCGCTTCGTAGGGCAAAAGAACAAAATCGGCATAACGGGCTGCTATGCGGGTAGCCAGGCCGGGATCTCGGTCCGACTCATGGGTGAGAATCGGTATTCTGAGAAGCCGAGCCGCTAGAACAGGAGCAACTGCGACATACCCCCCCTTAGAAAAAAGCACTTCCGCCCTTAACTTTTTCAAAAGATACAGCGAAGAAAAAAAGCCGGCAATAAGCCTGAACACATCCAGAAAATTCTGGAGTGAAAAATACCGCCTGAGCTTTCCCGAGGGGACCGAGTAGTAGGGAACATCGAAACGGGCGGTTATACTCCTTTCAATCTCTTTCCCTGAACCTATCCACACAATTTCCAGCTGATGGGAAGTGTCCATTTTTTTAAGTTGTTCGATTACCGCTATTCCCGGAAACACATGACCGCCGGTACCTCCACCAGTACACGCTATTGTGGTCGACACAGTTACTTACCTTCCCGGCACTTTAACTTCAAAATCGTTGCCTTTGCTTGTATTTTCGTAACACTCAGCATATCATAACCATAGATGGTATTCAATCTTAGGTGATAAAACTGAAGAATTGACTGAATTAACACGTTTCTAACATTTTTTTAATAGTAACTTGACCTAAATTTCTTGTTATACTTTCATGAGATTGCGGCTATTTTAAAAGGAGAAGTACATTGGAAGTACCACGACATCGTTTTTCCGAAGCTATAAACCACCTCAATAAGGATATCCTGAAAATGGGTATGCTTGTTGAAGAGGCGATGCAAAACGCGATGCATGCGCTTAAGGAAAAGGACTACGAGCTTGCTAAAAAAACTATTGAAGAAGACACAAAAATCAATCAGCTCGAACTGGAAATACAGGACAAGTTAACTATTCTGATTGCAACGGAACAACCGGTAGCCCGGGACCTTCGTCATATCGTCACCAGCCTCAAGGTTGTTACACAATTGGAAAGAATGGGCGACCATGCGGTCCATATTGCAAAATCTGCATTTCGCCTAAAAAACGAGGAGTACATAAAACCTCTCATTGATCTTCCTAAGATGAGTGAAATCGGGGTTCAAATGCTCAACGAGGTGCTCACGGCCTTTGTCGAGTGTGATGATACACGGGCACGGCAAATCGCCGAAATGGATGATCAAATCGACAATTTGAATGATCAGGTATGGCGCGAGCTGATTACCTATATGATGGAAGACACATCACTCATTCGACAGGCAACATCCCTTTTATTTGTCTGTCGCTGGCTTGAACGGTTTGGAGACCATATAACCAATATCAGTGAATGGATTGTATACGATGCAACCGGGACCCATACCGAGCTAAACTTATAATTTTATAATGCAGGCGGAAACTACAGATGTCCAATAAAACAATATTAGTAGTAGATGATGAAGCGGATATACTCCAGTTGATTCAATACAATCTTGAAAAAGAGGGGTATAACAGCCTGACTGCTGCTTCCGGTGAAGAGGCAATTCGTGAGGCCCACCGGCGTTTACCGAACCTGATTATTTTGGATTTAATGCTCCCCGGACTTGACGGAATTGAAGTATGCAAACAGCTCCGCAGTACCGAAGACACAAAGTATATACCTATTCTTATGGTCACCGCCAAAAGTGAAGAGTCGGATATTATTACCGGCCTTGAGGTAGGTGCCGACGATTATATTACCAAACCCTTCAGCCCGAAGGTACTAATTGCCAGGATCAGGGCCATTCTGCGGCGCAGTCGGCGAAACCCGATAAAAGAAGGCCGTGAGCCTTACATCAAAATTCATGAGATCCAGATTGATACCAGCAAACACGAGGTAATCAGCTCTGGAACCCCGCTTTTACTCAGTGTAACCGAATTTGCTATCCTCGAGTTTCTTGCCAGGAACCCCGGCTGGGTTTTTTCGCGGAATCAGATCATCGGCGCGGTAAAAGGAGAAGACTACCCGGTGACCGAACGCTCGGTGGATGTACAAATACTGGGGCTGCGCAAAAAGCTTGGAAACCAGGGGCATATGATAGAGACGGTGCGCGGCATCGGCTACCGGATGAAAGAAGAGTAATGGTACTAACCTTGTGGTCTTACAAGGCTTGCCGCCATATCTACAGCACCCAATCTCAACACCCCTTGACACTTCCAGGGGCCCTTAGTATTTTGTAATTAATGTCGTGGGGTGGTTCGTCGAAGGACGAGCCTGAGAACATACCCGTCGAACCTGAATCTGGATAATACCAGCGCAGGGATCAGGACAGACCAGGCTGTTCCCCCTCAGACAGAATTATTTACCCACCATAAGGAGCATGCCATGAAAAGAATGCTGATTCTCGCAGCAGCACTGGTAGTGGCCGCCGTTGCGGCTTTTGTGTTCTTCACCCCTGGTCAAAGTGAAGGGCCCCAAGGTGCTGCAACAGAAACCACTGAGGGGGCGGAGGCTTCCCCTGAGGGGGCGGAGGAAAGAGTAGTCGTGTATGCCTACGACTCCTTTGCATCAGAATGGGGCCCCGGCCCTGAAATCAGCCGCCGGTTTGAGGAAGAGTACGGAATATCGGTTGAACTAAAATCGATTGGTGACGCAGGACAAGTCCTTCAAAAGGCCGTTTTAGAGAAAGAGGACCCTGAGGCGGATATTTTGTTCGGCATTGACAACAACCTCATTACCCGAGCAAAAAAAGAGGGGGTATTGCAGCCCTACTCTTCTCCCCTTCTGGAAAAAGTGCCGAAGGACCTTATCTTCGATACCGAACACTTTGTCACACCCTATGATTACGGCTACTTTTCAATAATCTACGATTCCAAAAAAATAGAGAATCCACCGAAAAGCCTTGAAGAGTTAACAGAACCAAGGTTCAAGGATAAACTTATCCTGATGGACCCTCGCACCTCAAGTCCGGGACTCGGATTTCTTATGTGGACTATCCACGAGTTTGGGGAGGATTTTGAAGAGTACTGGATGCAAGTTCAGGACTCCACCTTGACCATCACGGAAGGATGGGACTCAGGGTATGGCCTCTTCACAAGCGGTGAGGCCCCCCTGGTATTAAGCTATACCACCAGTCCGGCGTATCATGTGGAATACGAAGATACACGCCGCTACCGTGCCGCCCTTTTCGACAAGGGTCACTATATGCAAATAGAGGGGGTCGGTATTGTGAAGGACGCCCCTCATCCGGAGGCTGCAAAAAAATTCATCGATTTTGTACTTACCGAAGAATTTCAGGAAGTAATACCACTTACAAACTGGATGTATCCTGTTTTGCCGGAAATCGAACTCCCGGAATCTTATGAATTTGCCCCGCAACCGGAGGAACGTTTCTATTTTAAGGCCGAAACAATCGATGCCAACCGTGATGAATGGATCGATACATGGTCGAAAGCAGTGACGCGCTGATGAACCTGCCCTCGGTGCGTCGATGGGAAAGGCCCCACCCGGCCTTTCTCATCCTTGTTGTATTTTTACTTCTCCTCTTTTACCTGCCCATCGGGAGCGTACTCCTGCAAGGCTTTTTTCCTGAAGGTAATTTCGATATATCGGTTTTTATTAAAACAATTTTCTCCCCGTATACTCTACGTATATTGTGGTTTACCCTTTTCCAGGCGGTCCTGAGTACCCTTTTTTCTCTACTCCTAGGTTTACCGGGGGCCTACCTGCTTTCAATGTACACCTTTCCCGGGCGAAAACTGATAAGGGCCGCCTCGGGGGTACCCTTTGTGCTGCCTCCGATTCTTGTAGTGCTGGGTTTTGTGATATTTTTCGGAAACAGCGGCATACTAAACACGCTTCTCATGCAGGTGTTCGACCAGGCAGAGCCGCCGCTGCGGGTACTCTACTCCTTAAAGGCAATTATTCTTGCCCACGGCTTTTACAATTTCCCGATTGCCCTGCGGCTGATCGCCTCCTTATGGCAGCAGCTCCCCCCTTCCCAGGAATGGGCAGCTCAAACCCTGGGAGCTCCGCGGCGGCGTCTCTTTTTTACCATAACCCTGCCCCAACTGATGCCGGCAATACTGGCCGCATCGGCGCTTATTTTTATGTTCTGCTTTACCAGTTTTGCCATCATCCTTGTACTTGGAGGAGGGCCCCAGTTTACCACTGTTGAGGTAGAAATCTACCGTCTTGCTAAAACCTCCTTCGACATCTCTGCCGCGGGGGCCCTTTCAATCGTTGCCCTGGCACTGACCCTTGGAATTATGGGGCTTTATGTAAAACTGCAGAATAAGCTTGCCTTTCATCAAGAACTCAGCACCGGACCGGTACGACCCCGTACGTATAATCGACCCTCGCCCCTCGGGTATGTCGGCATTGTCGGCTATATTGGGGCGATGCTGTTAATTGTAGCCGGCCCCCTTTTAGCGGTGGTAGTGCGTTCTCTACAGAAACCGGTCAGTCGTGCCGGAGAACTGCAGTTTACCTTTGAATGGTATCGCCAGCTCTTCGGTTCGGGGGCCCGTCAATTTGGGCGAATTGCCCTGCCGGCGGTTCGTAACAGCATGATAATTGGAATATTAGCGGCGGTGACCGCTGTGGCGGTGGGTACTGCCCTCAGTTACCTGACTGTAAGATACCGACTGAAATTCGGAAAGCTTATCGACACCCTTTCTATGGCCCCTATGGCGATTTCTTCCGTTATTTTAGGACTCGGTTATTTTTTAATTTCCAGGTCCCTTCCCGAGCTGGGCCGGGCCCGTATTTTCATGATTGTTGCCGCTCATTCGGTCATCGCCTATCCCTTTGTGGCCCGTACAGTAAGTTCGGTCTTAAAAAAGATACCGCCGAGTCAACTGCAGGCGGCTATGCTGTTAGGGGCACCCCCGGGAAGAGTTTTCCGGACAGTGGAATTTCCCTTGATGCTTCCTGCTTTAACAGCCGCCGGGGCCTTCGCCTTTGCAATATCGATGGGTGAGATCAATGCCACCCTGGTGTTCTCTTCTTCAACTGTCACTATTCCCCTGGCGATTTACCGCATGATCGGCTCTTATAACTTTTTCGGGGCCTGTGCGCTGGGAACAATCCTTGTTGCAGTCTGCGCAGTTGCATTTACTTTATTTGACGTCTCCGGGAATACAGAACTTTGAAGCAGTGTAAGGAGCATTTGTAATGGAACTTTCAACACAAGAGCTAAAACGCAGTTTTGCGGACTTTACCTTTGAGGCAGATATTCATGCCGCGGAGGGTGAACTCGTATGTCTTCTTGGTCCCTCCGGATGCGGAAAAACTACCGGTCTCCAACTGATTGCCGGAATTCTGGCCCCCCACAGGGGAAAGATTTTTCTCGGCCAAAAAGATATCACTACTCTCCCCCCTTGGAAAAGAAATATCGGACTGGTATTTCAGGATTACGCCCTCTTTCCCCATATGACGGTATACGATAATATTGCCTACGGGCTCAAGCAGAGAGGTACTCCTTCCCACATAATTCGTTCCAGGGTCGAAGAGCTGCTGAAGTTAGTCGAACTGCCCAATTATTCCCGGCGCCGGCCTGAAGAGCTTTCCGGCGGAGAAAAGCAGCGGGTTGCCCTTGCAAGGGCCGTAGCACCTTCACCGGCGTTGTTACTGTTGGATGAACCCCTCTCAGCTTTAGATGCACGTCTGCGCACCCAGCTGCGCCGTGAAATCAGGAATATTCAAAAGCGTATCGGTTTGACCACCATCTATGTGACCCACGATCAGGAGGAGGCCCTCAGCTTAGCTGATAAAATAGTGGTTATGCGGAAGGGTACGATAGAACAGAGTGGAACTCCCCAGGAACTCTACAATAAGCCTGAAAATGAGTTTGTCGCCCGGTTTATCGGCAACTCAAATTTAGTGCCCTGCGACCCTCAAGAGTGCAAGGGACATGAATACTACTTCTTCCGCCCCGAAGATACCAGGGTAGGAACCACCGCGCCCCACCATACAGATGATATTTGTTTTCATTTATCCCTGAAATCTTTGGAGTATGCGGGTCCCTATTATATTCTTGAGGGCACCTCAGGAGAGAAAACCTCCGGAGGCTATAACGTCCGCGCCCATGTAAGTGAGCAGGACATCGGGAGGCTGAATATTCGGGATTTTTCCCCCGATTATCCTCCACAACTGTGGTTCCGTATAGACCAAAGCAAAACAAAGGTAATTCCAAAATAGGCGTACAGACTGGTACAGCCATGCTGCGGTACTGGGGTGCTGCTACAGAGCTTTGATGAGCACCACTTGCACAGCTCCTATCACAAAACCGAGCAATGCTCCAAAAAGAATAATCCAGCGCAGGTGGGTACGAATCACTATTAAAATCAACTCTTCAACTTTTTCAATATCAAGACTGTTGATTTTATCAACTACCAGTGTTTGCACATCCACGCTCTCCAGAATAACAGGTATTTGCTCATCAAGAAGACGAGCAAAGAAACTCTCAAGGGCTGTATCGAGACGCTGCTTATGCTCTTCTTTAAGCTGAAAAATATCGCTAAAACTCTTCTCTCCGGAATTCGAAAGAGTATTGAAGAGGGTCCTGAAAAAATTTATTGCGGCAGCTTCTTTGGACTCAACTTCTCTGACAAGCTGGGCAATCCAATTTGAAACCTGAGAGCTAATGTTTTCACTAGAGTGGCCAGTGAACTCTTCAAGTACTGACCCAATTTCCTGTTCACCGTATTTTTCTATCACCCTACGTACCAAACCCTGTATCCAGGACACTGTAGTCGGTGATTCAGCTAGTTTGAACAACGCATCTACACCCTTTTGGATGTCCCTCGGGAGGCCCTCGCCCCACACCCCTGCTATGTCGGATAATGTGTGGGTGCGTATCTGCTGCAACCAGCCGGTTAAGGTGTCTAAAAGCTTTTTACGTGTCTGTTCATCGGCAATTGCCGTCTCAAGCTGTTCCAGCAAATCATCCACTATCTCGTCCATCTGCTTTTCAATGTTGCGATCATACTGACCTGCTACAATAAAAAGCCGCTGGAGACTGCTCAGACGGGATATTGTCTTCCGCAGAACTGTGCGCCCTTTTTGCTCTATAGTTTTATGGATGTGGGGGGTCCGTAAAAACTGCAGGACCTCCCGCGCCGCCGAGGGATAAATCCGGTTAAGGGCCTTTATGATACCTTCAATAGAATTCGGAGTTAAAAGGTACTCGAGGGAAACATTTTTCCGTATTCCATCTTCCACCAGGTCTCCCGCTAACTGACGAAGCGGAGCCCGTAGGCTACTGATGCGCAGGTGTCGGCTAAAAAAAAGGTTAAGCCTCTCTCCGTCGGTACCGCAGAGGACCCTGAGTTTTAATTGCAAAAAACTATTCAAAGCCAGGGATATTGACTTTTGAAGGGCAAGAAAAAAACTATCCGAGCGAAAAAAAGCGGTGAGTACCGACTGGATCAGCATAGTATCCGCCGGGGTTTCGTTTTGTACCGCTTCGGCCCGGCTTGTCTTTTCCTTCCGGCTTGCCTCTTCCTGAGGGGTACTTTCCTGGGGGTTATTTTCCTGGGGGGCACTTTTTTTTCCGCCTCCCTGTCGAAACTTTTCCTGCAATTGAGAAAAAGGCGTATACACTACAAAGCCTGTAAAATCACGAATTCTTTTACTGAGGGTAGCCTTGAAAGTTGGTGAAGAAATTTGCCGGCGAATTGCATCTTCAGTAATAAGCTCACGGGAGACCATCAGACCGATACTGTCGGCCAGTTTTTCCCGCTGCCGCGGTATGATACCCGGAGTAAAGGGAATACGGAGCGGCCCGATGTGCCGGGCTTTTAAAGGACGAAAAAGCATTTTTATTGCGATGTCGTTTGTGATATAGCCGATAACGGCGCCCACTAGGGGAGGTATTATCCAGGCGGAATAGGAAAGTAGTACTTCCGGATTTATCATCTGTCAGAGGGCCCCTTTAATTCTCACCCGATTCGCGTGCTGCTCTGCGGGCCTCATTTTCCGATTCAAACATTTCCAGATATGCGCCGAACACCCACCCCTGAATACCGTCATATGCAACCTTATACCAATAGCCGCTTTTATCTTCTACTACCATTTGAGTTTCATCACGGGAAATAATCTCAAGCACATTGTTCTGCCATAGAGTAGTTATAGCACTACTCTGAATAGTTGCCTTTTCACGCAGACGCAGATGGCTTGAAGACACTACCGCCCATTTTGAACGGACCGTCAATACGGGAGTCGGAGGCAGTTCAACTTTGAAATCTTCTGCTTTTTCCTGACGACATCCTAGTGCACTCAGCAGAAGCAATATTATCGCTGTAGAATATAAAATTTTCTTAATCACCGTTGCAAAATACCTCGAAACAGTTCAGCATAGTAGTATGAGCTCTGCAAAAACTATAACACTTTTTACCTTCTTTGTCACAACCTTCATGCTGTTCCCTGTACAGGCGGAAACCTTCTCCTTTTCATTTGCAGTAGCTCCCCATACCGCAATTAAAAAGTCCCAAGATGTAAGTACAAAAGCCCAGGCCGGTATTACCGCCGACACCGCCTTTTCACTTGAATTGTACGAAAAATACTTTATAGAACTTCGGGGACGCTATATCTATTTTAGGTCTTCCGGTGCGGGGGACGACTGGATACTCTACCGCGGATATTCTTCTATCGGAGCTTCTTTTGGTGGGGGTTTTTTGTTTCCCGACCAAAAACTGTTTGGTGAGTTTCCCGTCACTCCCTCCGTCGCCTTACGGGGGTATGGAAATTTCGCCTCTTATAACCATACCGACATTTACTTTTTTTATCCGTCCCTTGAGATTGAACCCGCCGTCACTATAGCCCGTTTTTATAATAACCATTTGCAGTTACACCTCGGTCTGCCGATCGAGTGGAATTTTCAGCGGGACCTGGACCTTTTTATTTCAGGGGGTATTTCCTTTGGGGCCTCCCTCCATTTCTAAATAGAACCAACCATGTATTTTTACATTAACATGAAGGATAACCGATAATATAGACAATGGTAGCACTTATATCTTTTTTTGTAATTTTAATAGTCTCATTAACTATTGTAAGGGTCGCCGAGGTAATGCTGGAGCTTACCGGTATAGCCAAGGACAGCGCCCGTTTTCAAGCCCGATCTGCCTTTACCGGCACCGGCTTTACCACCCATGAAGCGGAGATGATCATAAAACATCCTGTACGAAGGCGGATTATTTCCAGTCTGATGATTATTGGGAATATTGGATTTGTTACCTTTATCTCTTCCCTGGTCATCTCCTTTCTCAGTATTAGAAGCCAGGAACGGGCATTGTATACCTTCATCATTTTAATCGGCGGCCTGCTGCTGATTTACCTCATCAGCAGGTCTCGTTTAGTAAACCGCCTGCTTGAAAAGATAATTCAACAATTTCTTAAAAAAGTAACAAAAATCCACACCCACGACTATGAAAGCTTACTTAACCTTGCCGGAGACTTTGAGGTTATTACCATAAGCATAAAGCCTGAAAGCTGGCTTGCAGATCAATTTCTTTCGGACCTAAAATTATCAGAAGAGGGAGTGCTGGTTTTGGCGGTCCGTCGAAGCGACGGCTATTTTGTCGGCTCCCCCAGGGGAGAGACCACCGTATACTTGGGGGACGAACTGATTATCTACGGGCGGGAGAACGCCTTAAAGAATCTAAGCGAGCGCCGACAAGGCCCTGAAGGGGACTTGCAGCACAAGCTGAGTGTAGAGCAACAACTACGTCTTGAGGGAAAAAGGCCCAAACACCCGCGTAAGAAATCCGGCAAAAAGGGCGGAAACAAACCCGGCGAAAAATATAGAGCCACCTCCGGCAGGCCCGGAACTGCTGCCGAAATCCCCCAAAAAGTTGCCGGTACGCTTGGTAAGATTTTTCAAAGAAAAGAAAGATAGGGTATAGACGGGTGTGCAGCCAATTTTTTAAGCCGTCGAAATTGGACTTAGCCGGCTTTTTCATTATCCGCTGCATACAATTGTTTTTTACGAGCTGCTGAAGTATATTACCACTATGCTCATTAAAATTTGGGTGATGAATGCCGCAAAATTGCGGCGCCCGGGAATTACAGCTTTTTTGTTACTGACCGCACTTTTTTTTATCCTTATAAGCACATCTTGTAAGATAAGCCCCAAACCCCCGGACCGCTACGCGCTGGTGTATGG
>Ga0102934_1000261_pt1 | contig 33709 bp, 18 predicted proteins | sample SalPonR2_A_D1_MG_FD_78175 | JGI IMG/M metagenome (GOLD analysis project Ga0102934, IMG submission 78175) | Salt pond soil microbial communities from South San Francisco under conditions of wetland restoration - Salt Pond MetaG R2_A_D1_MG | ecosystem: Environmental > Aquatic > Marine > Intertidal... | reverse complement strand
GGGGCTCTCTCGCGGATGCCCCCGCAGTAACAAGTGAGGAGGGCGAGTCGGAGGCCTTGTACCCGCCGGGAGAGATCTTCCACATCCAGCCCTGCCAGAGCCCGGGGCCCGCCGCCCGGGAGGGTTCCAAGGAGGCAGGCCGTCAGGGAGCCGCCTGCGGGTACGAGCTCCGACGGGTGAGAGACGTCCGCTTCTTCGACGGGATCGTCCTCTCATCGGACATGTTTTCGGCCCATCTCTTGTCGAGCGTGGTCCGAAGTCTGGAGGCGCTGGCCGGGGAGAAGGACTGAGCGCGGGTACGGAGGCCACTTGCCCAGACTCGGAATTCGAGGGCGAGGCTCTCCGAACAGATTCGGGGGGGAGTCGGTACGCTGCGGGCTGTACAGAGATGTGGTCGACGTTGGAACGAGGGGCGTACGACTAGCATCCCTTCAGTGTCAGGTGTTCGTGACTTGAGATGCAATGTAAAGGGTATTTCTCGAAGTATTGAGATGCCGCGAGCTCCGAACAAAATAAAAAGTGAACGTTCTCAACCGTCTTTTCTAGGTGGCTGACTGCTTTTAAATTACAACGCGCTGGAGTATGGCATATGACCGCACACAACATGTTCTCAACGAATGTCCCGCTGCCGAAACCCTCCGCCCCCCTGCTTCCCAGCCGCGTGCCTCTCTTCCTATCCTCATCTTCCCCTGACAAATCCAAGCACTCCACGGCGCCGTAGGGTGGGAGGGGGTGGGCTAGTCTTGAGGGAACAAGGTGGCGAGGGAGGAGTACGTCCCGTAGGAGATGAGGAGGGCGCCCGTGGCGGGCGTGACCCAGGAGAAGCCGTCTCCCCGCTTGGCGATGAAGGAGGTGACGGTCCCCGACAGTAGGCCGGCCAGCAGGAGCGGTGTCGAGTACCCCAAGGAGTAGGAGAAGAGCAGGCCCGCGCCTAGGTAGGGCTCGCCTGAGGCCGCGACGAAGCCGAGGATGGAGGCCAGGACCGGCGTCGAGCAGGGGGAGGCGATCAGGGCCGACGTGGCGCCCAGGAGGAAGGCTTGTAAGGAAGGAGGAAACCTCTCCAGCTGCAGGGCGGCGTCGAAGGAGGGGAGTCGCAGGGAGACCAGGTCCAAAAGGTTCAAGCCCATCACGATGGCCACCGCAGAGGCCGTCAGAGGGAGCGCGGCGCCTAGGGCCCCTGCGCCCGCTGAGCCGAAGAGCTTTCCCGCCAGCGTGGCGGAGAGGCCCAGAACGGACAAGGACGTGGCCAGCCCGACCGTAAAGGTGGCAGCGCGGAAAAGCAGAGTCCTCTGGTCGCGCGCGGGGTCCGTGCCGTCGTCTGTCAGATAGGCCATGGTCAGGGGGACGAGCGAGAGCGCGCAAGGGGAGAGCGAGGTCAGGAGGCCCGCCCCGTACAACACGGCCCCACTCACAGGCGTGAGATGTGTCAACTGCGTATCGACGAGCTGCTTGGCCCAGATCTGTATATCATAGAGTGCCAAGCCCACATCGACCGAGCACCGGACGTCACGATTTCGCGTCCGTCGTGGAGTCGGATTCATGCCTAATCTAATTGCGCTGGATGGGCTCGAGACCGGCTTCAAGGTCAAAGAGGGTGTGGTTGTCCGTGACAAGCCGGGCGATGACGATAATGGTATAAAAGTCGACTGATACCGCGACGGTCTTGAGCCTGCATGATTTGGAGGCAGAGCAACAGCACTGCTGCACAATAGGAGCACCACGCCGGCTACGCCCGCCAGCACCGACGACAGCGTGCGCATTCGAAGATGAGGAGCCCATTCACGCAAGTGCTGCTCAATCTGAGTATTCCTGAGGGGCGGCTGACTTTCCATGGTCAAGCTTCTGCTTTCAGTCGACGCTGGCCAGGATCCTGAGCTCTGTCCACTTGGGAACCGAAACACCTCCTGCGACCCGTCCTCAATCATATACATGCCTGTCTAATGTCTAAATCCGTGAGGAAATTCACGGCTTTTCATGCATAATTGAGCTCGACACACCTGCCATGAAAAGACAGCAAGGAGGTGGTAGTTGCGATGGTCTAGGCGAGTTGTCTGTCGCTGACTCAAGGAAATGCCAAATTATGACACCGCGGGCCCGTCAGACCACAAAGATGGCACCGCCGTGAACATACCACAGCGCAACACAATGCGATCTCTGAAAGAAAACGTTCGCGTGACGGTTGCTGTGCTGCGAGTTCATACTTTCTTTTCTTTTTTATACTTTTCAGTGCCGTTAACAACTTGCACATGACTCTATGAAGATCTCGAGGCAGACCATCTCAAACATCGTGCCCCTGCTTGACGATTTACTTCCTCACGCTACCAGTTCTTATCTGTGTCACTACGGCAACATGGCCGATGGCACGTCCTACAATCTTGTCATGTGAAGGCCAGTCTGACTGCCTTTTAGTTGTTGCCCGTACTCAGTCCTGTCCTGCAAAGACATTGCCCTTTCCTTGTTGAGCCCTCGCTTGTTCTATCTACAACCCTTTAACGTCCAACGAGAAGCCTCATCCAGCGCAAATAGGCTTAAATTTCTTGCTGATCCTATCGTTCACTCGCTCGTGCAGTTATCAATTATCATCCACTTCGTACACCTTGTCTCCTTTTCCTGAAAATTGTGCAATGGCCACCGCTGCCCAATGAGACTCGAGGGATGCTCGTTACTCAGCCAGAGGTGTCAGTAAATGGAGGCTGTGAAGGGTCGATAAAGATGTGCTGCCGCTCCTGCAGCCGATAATCCCGCTCGTCGCCGTCCTCGTATCGGACGTGGTGCTTGCCAGAGCGAGGCGAGAAGTGGGTTACCACCCCCCTATAGTGCTCGTCCCCACTCCACTGGATATCAATATGCCGCCCGACTATTTCCTGCGGGTCCATGTCGCTGTCGTAGTCCAAAGGCAAATTTTGGCCCCGTGACAGGTTGCGAATACCTGTCAGAACACGCTGTTGCACGGCCGCGCCCGACCTCACCCCGCTTCGCGCGCCTGCCGTCGAGCCTGCGTCCCCATGGTACTGGGTCTTCGACGAGCCCCCCCCCATCCATCCGGACGTGGTGGCGTTGAAGAAGTCCCCCTTTCCGCTCCCGCCCGAGCTCCGACCCTGCTGGTCCACGAGCCACTTCTCTGCCCACTGGGCCTCCTCTCGACACACGATCTTTCCCTTTTTCTCCTCCTCCGCCGATGCCCCTCCGCTTCCCCCCTTAACAGCCCCACCACCGAATGTCAGGAGAGACGTGAAACTGGATGTCCGCTTCGGCGCCTTCTCCCGACGCTCAGGCGAGGCCACGGGTGTGGAGGCCAAGACAACCGCCCCGTCGTGGAACCACTGGCGGACCAACATGTTCTCTCTGGCCAGGCGCATGAGCATCCAAAGCCCGAGTTCCGTCGCCCGCTGGCGAGACTTCTGAGTCTTCAAAGCGGCCAGGATCCGCGGGAGCGACAGGGACACTCGCTCTTCGCGCAAGGAATCCTTCACCCCCAAGACAAGCATCAAGCTGCGGAAGACTGGCTTGATCACCCCTATCCCTTCGTCGCTCCTTCTCGAGGGGCTCTCCTCCTTCCGTTGGCCGTTACCTCCAGTGCCCCCTTGCTCTAACAGCCGGACCATTGCCTCCTGGATCTCCTGAGTCCGTGCCGAGTTTTCCCACAAGAAGTGCTGAAAGAACGGGCGCATCCTCGCTTTTGCCTCGGGACTATCCACCGAGAGGATAAGGCAAGAACAAAAATCGATCGAGCAGACCATTTTTCGCTCTGCCAGGCTCATCACGTGATGCGGCTCCAGGGCCTGCGCAGACCACTGGGTCATGGGAGGCGTGGCCCCGCCCGGTGTTGGGATCACGCAAGCTCGTAACAGGGTCCCAAGCAAGGGCTGGACGGCCGCAGGCACGTCCAGGTCGTCGTCCTCCCTCTCGGCGCTGGCAAACGTGTCTCGACATGGCCCAATATCAGCAGCCGCCTGCTCTGCACTTCCCAGAAGGAGCTCGGCCTCCCGCCTGCTGCCAAAGATCTTCCCGACCGCCCAGACCTCTAATTTCTTCTTCGCAATTTGCAGAAGATCCAGCAAGCACGTGCCTGCTGCATCCTCGAGGACCATTCGACGCGCCCCTTCCATTTTACTCGCCAGCAGCCCCAGCAGGTAGATGTACGAGTCGACTTTTCCGATCCCTCCCGTAGGTCTCACAAGCTCTGCGACGCGATGTCGCATCCGGAGCAGGGCTCCAAACAGACTCAAGCACGCCGTGACATGCGCCTCGGCTGGACCTCTCCTCTCCACACCCTCGTGCTTTGTGTCTTCGTCGCTGTCCGTGGAGCTACCCTCTAGCATGATCGTTACAACGTGGTCAAGGAGCTGGACCACCGCAACCCGCCCCTCCTTCTCCTCCGTATCCAAGAGCAGATCCCACAACAGCCCTCCACCCTCGTCCGCGGGCTGCTCGTCGCAGCTTAGCATTCCAACAACCCACATGCAAGCCGGCAAGCAGCGCGCGTACGCCTTTAGCAATCGAGGGGCCCAGGTTCGCACGCCCTCCCAGTCCCGCGCCTCCGTCAGGGTTCCCAGCATGAACTTCGTAGCCAGCCGTAAACCACTCTCCAAGAGCGCGGCCTGTCCAGGATCTTCGGCTTGCTCTTCCCGCTCCACCGCCGTAGGACGGTAGACGGGCTCCAGCAATTGCTCCATAAATTCGAAGTAAGGCCGCGTTAGGATGTTTGTCTTGCGCCAGAAGTCGAGGTTTTCCCGCAAAATTTCCTCCAAAATCGGGGTCGGAACTTGTGGGCGGTGTGCCACTGTGTTACGGGCGTCGTCTTCTGGTCTAATATCGCATCGATCGTAGACTAGCAAGAAGGCGTTGCGGATCCGCTCTCTGGCCCAGTTCCGCCCACCATGGTACCCCCCACCACCGGTTCCTCCCCTCGTTTCCTGGCCTCCGAAGCACTCCACCTCCAAATCGGCTGGGTTGAAATCTGTCACCACGGTGTCATTAAACTCAAACCAGCCGCTCCTTTCACCGCCTCTCTCACGAATGTATGAATAGTAGTGCCCGCTGTTCGCAGTTCCCATGTGGATGACCACTCCTGCCAATCGATACAGGTAATATTCTGGCGGATGCCCAGCCGCACTTTGGGTCCTCTCTCTCAATTCCGCAGAGTCTTCTGCATTCCCAGCTGCTGCGATACCTGTTCCGCCTTTCCTCACTGCCGTCCTCCCCTCCAGGGTGTAAGGATACATGTCTAGATCCACAGGAAATTCTAACCGATCATTGATTTTTATTTGTTGCATGGTTTCATAATCAAATTCAAAACGCTTCAGATGGAGAATCAAATGCCGTGGCAGTGCCGCCAAGCTTGCCCGCTTTACTGTCGGTGTAGCCTCTTTCACAGCTTTGCCGGTGAGAGGATCTTTCGTTTCCCAGGTGTAGTCGCTTAAGATCTCTTCCGAGATGTAAGCCTCTAGAGCCTGGTCGAGGGTTTGGATGTTCTGCACCATCACTGACAGAAAATAACAAGGCTCAAGCCGCGAGCTGTAGCGCCCTCCCTCAGCAATAAGCTCATGAACTAGCGTTCCCCCGAAGGCGTGGCGTAGAACCTCTTCACACTTTGTACCCTGTGTCATACCCTCCACTTGCTGGAAGAACATGAGCAGGAAGTCGGAGACGTCCTGCTGGACGAATACATCTGTAGGCTCCCCGTCCCAATCCTTCAAGGCGTGGCAGAAGCCTTGCGGGTTGTAGTACGCTTTATCGCTTTCCTGCAAATGGGCGAACACGCGCTGCAGCTGATACATCAAACTCTCCTCCTTATCTTCCTCCGCATCTTCAAATGCCAAGATCCCCTCTCGAAAACCTTTAACGTGAAAGAGCTGTTGCAGAGTGCTGTTCATGTAGCAGATGCATCCAAGGTTCTTAAGGCCGACATATCCTGTCCGGTTCTTGCTCAGTCCGCATTGCAAGGACGATGCCGCAGCTGAAGACGATGCTGCGTTCAAAGCAAGCTGACCGGACGCACCAAGGCTCCCGCTTCGCTGCCTGCCCCATATCTGCCCGCCTCCCCCGCCCCCGTGCTGATTAGACTTCTGGCGCCTCCGCGCTGCCTTAAGCCGTCGCCTCTCTTTCTCGTCGGCCGACAAGCCCAACGGATTGTGCCTTTCTAAGACAGCCACTACCTTCCTCAGGTTATCAGGACACTCCGCGCTGAGCTCAAGGACGAGCCCCAAGGCCAGATTCCGACTCACCGGATGTTTGCACTTTGGAGGAGGGGGCGTTTCGATGTACCGCGCGGTATTTGGGTCAGTAGATGGCATCGCAAAGAGGCAACGGTCGAATAATTCCTGAAGTAGGCCTCCTTGGCCAAGCATCACTTTGACCGACCGCGTCCCGTCGCCTCGATGCGGCAAGAAGGCGAGGAGCGCCCGCAAGGACGTCAAGAGTCCCTGCAGAACTTGGTCCTCGTCCGTCTCCGATGCCTCCACGACGCGACGCCGCCTGATTTGTCCCGCTAGCTTGCAGGCCATGCCTTCCGGGTCCACCTCAAGAAGAGCGTCAGGAGCCTTGAGCAAGCGAGTGAGCAGCTTGAAGTATTCCACACACCCGCCTCCCTCTTCGCCAACGTTCTCGACCAAGTCGATCAAGGGGTGCAAGAAGCCCCGTACTGGGTCTAATACAGCGCGGTGTGATAATGATCTCGTTTCCTTCGAAATTTTATTGTCCTCCGCAGAAGTCTCGATGTTCCTCTTTTTCCGCCCTTCCTCCTCCTCCGCCTGCGCCTCTTTTCTTTCCCTTCGCCGACGTCCCTCCACACACAAGCGGTGCACCCCCCGGGCGATGGCACGACGCAGCGCTTCGTCAGGTGCCAGCAGCAAACCGAAATGAAGGAGCTGCCTGAGGAGTGGCGACCCTAGAATCACGTCGAGCAACCCTTCTCCGCCTGCTCCTAGCGACACCAACAAGTCTAGGGTGGTTTCCACGAGGGCTACGTCTTCCGATGCCGGCGTTGGTACCGAGGACTGCTCCCGCTTGCTCCCGTCCGTCCCGAATAAGTCGCCTGTCCACTCCTTCTGGTCGACCCAAGACGGCCGCCGTAGCAAGTCTCTAGCCCCACGCAACCCCATACTATCTCCCGCCCCTCCCGCCGCCAGCCTTCCCCGACGCGAGCCCTGCGCACGCAGGTCACTTGTCTTCCCAGCACTGGCGGTTGTCAGGGAGGCTCCTCCCCCGGCCACGGCGGCGGGATCCCAGGAAGAGGACTCTTCGTCGTCAGAGCTGTCGTCATTGCGGGCGCGGCTCGGGGGAGGCCGGTCACGGACCGACTTGGTCAATTCGTACAGGACCTCCACCAACCGGTTTGTCAACGCTCCTCGGTCCACTCGAGCAAAGACAGCAGCAGATGCAAGGTGTATTCGCAAACGCCGGCGTTCTTTATCCCCCTCCTGCTCCATCCGTGTCAGGGTTTCGACATCCGCCTCCTCGTCTCGACCTCGGGCCAAACTCGTCCGCGCCGGTCTGTTACCGCAAAACCCAGACACGAGCTTGACATCAGCCATGCCTGTGGCAAGCTCACCTGGGTCTTTCTCCTCCATGTCGAGAGCCACGTTCCTTATTATCAGTCCCTTGCCCTCCATAACCCCCCCCTGTTCCTCTCCTTCTTGCGCCCCTCGGAACAAGGAAGAGGACGACGAAAATGAGAGATGGTGCCGCCGGCCCGCGAGGCTTCCACTTCTCGCAACCCCAACCTCCCCGACACCATTCAAATACCTTATCGGCGGCATGAAGGACCCAATCCTCTCGATCAGAGCCGAGAGCGCACTTTTGTCAAGAGAAGGATTCTTGCTTTGAGACGCAATGTCCCAACCGGCCAGCACCTCGACCAGATAGGCCAGCCCCCCCATTTTCACAAACGCCAACTCCCAACGCAAAGCCGCGTGATGCTCTCTAGTGGAGGCGTGAGAATCAGATGCGGGGGCCAGAATTTTATCTTTTATAAGTCGTAGGTTGTATAGGAAGCGCATTGGGGACCGTCCGTGGAGAAGGCCGTCCCAAGTGGTAATGTTGCGACAACTACTGTCCCTGTTGCTCGAATGCCGGCTAATACGTCCTTCCACTTCTATCTTTACAGTGTCCTTTGATGACAAGTCCGGTTGATCGACTGGCAAAGCCCCCCCGAGGCACCGGATGGTCTCCTCTATAAAAGGGATGTCAGGCACCATTTCGAGCAGAGCCCAAGCATCTTCTACCAATCGAGGCTCTGGTGCTACCAGCGCAAAGACCCTCTCGAAAAATGCGCGATCTTGGCAAAGATCCAACAATGGGGCAGATTCGTCTTCCCCCTCCAGTAAACTAACGCCAGGCCGGGTTTTCGGGTTCACATGAATCGTGTCTGCCATTGGCTTTGGCAGCAGCACCGCGTGAAATCGCCGCGGCAAATTACTCTTCCCACTGCTCAACAAAAGGTCGTCGTGCTGGTCGCTATACATGACTTGGTTGGCTGTCGATGTCAACCGCACTTGAGAGACCCGGTGCTTCATGTCGGCTGCGACTCGCGCCCGCAGTGCTCCGATTGAAACAATGTCCCGGAACAAGTACCGCAGCTGCTGGCTATACGCCCCATGCCTACCACCACGAACCCCGTTTAGACCCTCCTCCAATTGTCGCACGTCAACCTGGACCGCGACTTGACCTGGACCGGGGTTCAACGCGGAGGCAGCGCTTGCTTCGCGGACTCTCGGCGTCTGCAGCTCCTCCAGGAAAAGACGGAGTAGGGCTAGCGCCCGACGGACCATGACTGGCCTTATCGGTGTCTGAGCAATTTCAGTTCCTGTGTCTCCTCCTTCCCGGTCGTCGGTCGACTCGTGCATTATTACCTCTTTGCAATGTCTCACCAGATCCGCCCAAACACTGGCGCGCTTCAAAATTTGAGAATTGCGAGACTGCAGCCGCGAATGCAAATTAATCAGGAACACACAAGCAGAATTTACCACTACTTTACACGACGCCCGCCAGTACACACGCCATATGGCCTCTAATCCCTCCAAACCGTCGTAATCAGTCACTGAAAATTCTGTGGCGCTTAGAGGTAAGGCCAAGCACTGCTCCGTTCCATTGACAAGCCGGAAGTAGCGTTCCAAACATTGATAACCCGCAACGCCATACTCTCCTGCCCGACCTTCGGTCAAGCATCCCCGAAAGAGATCGTGCACGGTGGCGGGATCCAGGCAAGAGCTCACGTAAGATGAAGAAAGCTGCAATTGAGGTTGCTGTGATGAGGGTAAGGGCCCCCCATACCGCAATGTCGAGGATGTGGTAAATGGAGACTCGTCCGGCATGAGCGTGAGCAGCCATCGGAAAAAGAGAGTCCTCTCTGCCCGACAAAGGGGTTGTAGAACCAGCATCTCCCAGAGCGGCCACAAATGAGACTGATATTCGAGCTGCTGCTCTTTCTCGCTGTTCTCGGAAACATAGCGCATGAAGTCCAGGCGGGTCGATACCTCCTCTTTGTACGAAAGGTGACTCCCACCGTCTCCCGTCATCGTGGCGCCCATCAACAAGCCGTCCTCTTCCTCCTGCTCTTCGTTGTACTCTCCCTCCTCAGTACTCGCGCTACTGCTCCAACTAAGCTGCTGTCGCACGCCTTGCATGTGCCAGTCTCCTTCCTCTACCATTGCCTCTTCTTTCTTTTTATCTCCATCTTGCTGCAACAGCCCCTTTGCTATCGCCGCTCTCCGCGCCTTGTCCCGATAGTTTTTCAGACCCTCTAATATAGTACATAAAATTCCACCATCTCCGGCACAGCCACTCAGGAAGTTCAAGAGCGTTGCCCTAACTACTTTCGCTTGCGGCCTGACATGCGAGTGCTGATGATGGTAGGGCTCGGTCACAGGTTGTTTTTCTGAGAGATGGTAAAGGAGATAGAGCACGCCAGCTACACGGCGACCTCGCTCAAGGGCCAGGACAGACCGCTTCATATAGCGGGCGAGAACATCTTTGTTCCCTTGTTTGATAAGGAGGGAGATGATCGCTTGCACGCAGACTTCGACCGCCTCCCTTTTTAGAAACATTCCCATCGCTGACGTGGTGCCAGGCACCGTAATGGATGATGAGAGAGAGGACGTGGACGACACAGAGGGCAATCCGACGGGCGGCTCGGTGGGAATGCTCGATGCACCGGCTGCGTCATTCTCGCCCGAAGGCCCTACTACGGCATTCCATAACAAATTCAGTCCCAAGGGGTCAGCGAGAGCATCCTCACCCTCGACGCCTTTACCCCTCTCTTCTATTCCTGCTCCCTCACCCTCGTCCTCGTCGTCCTCGTCCTCCTCGCCGTGTTTGCCACTTCCCGGCCTAAGCCCGCGCTCCCGGGGTAGGGAGTGCTCCAAGGTGATGGCGGCCTCGGCCACGGCATGAATGAGCTCGATGTGCTGTGTCTCGTATGGCTGCGGTAAGTCGCTTTTCAGCCGAGCATGCATGGCCAAAAGCAAAGACCGATTATTTCTCTGCGCGAGCTTCTCCGCCACAACCCCAATGAGCCGGTAGACGGTGCGGACTTGGGCGTCAGGGTGCAGCGGTGACGCTGCCCACCAGAGGGCGTCCAAGTGGTCCGTGTTCAACAGCCCGTTGTCGGCGAGTACAGTAAGGAGGAACTCTACTCGCCGGACAAGCTCAAAGTGAGTGTCGTCCAGGCCCGGGTGCGTCCCCAAGGCCTCCGGGAGCCCTAGAACAATCTCCAGGACCCGTTCGCGCACCACCCAGCCCAAAAAAAAGTCCAGCCTGAGCCATTTGGTCACATTTTGATTACCGCTTGTATTGCCGTCGGCATTTCCGTACCACTGTCCTCCCCCCAATGCTGCCCCCCCGGTAGCTCTCTTGCTCTCTTTTCTGAGAGCCATTTCCGCCAGCTCGTTGATTAAATGCAGGCCGCGAATGCGAAAATTCAGGTAGGGGCACGTCAATAAGCGCCAGGCATGCCATAAAAGCGTCATTTCCTGAATTTCTTGTAATTGAGGCCCTTCTTTGTACCATACACTTAGTAAACGAAAGGCCTCCCGGTCCACGCCGTCCAACACGTCTTGCGCCGCGCTTCCCCTGTTCAGAACGCCCAGTTCATCGTTTGTTATATGTGTCAGTCTACCCAGGGCATGTCGTCGAACCCCTTCTATGATATTGTCTCCAAACGAACGATTCGCCTCTCGCGAGGAGTAGAAAGGGAAAGCTCGCTGCAGGTGCCCCAGATAGACCGTCACCTCCGCCAGCGGGGCCTCGCGGATGCGAGCCATCATGGCGTCGAAGCCTCCTGTGGCCGCCCAGTGATTCAGGAGAAGGATGAGGAACGCGGAGACCTCTCCGGCGCGGTGATATTGCGGGTGGTGTCGGCCTGTGCTGGCATTGGTGCGAGAAGGCCCGGGCCCTAAGCTGTGTGCAAGCGCGGAGGCAGAGCTTGTCGCGCTCAAGTAAGGGCAACTTGCAGGTTTTAAGATCAGATCGCGCGCTGGCCCGAACCCGTAGGTCTCAAAGAAATATGAGCAGGCTGGATCGGCGTGGAAGACCATGGAAAGGGCCCTTAGGAGGGGCAGCGGGCAGGGAGCCTCGCCCAGGCGGGAGAGCACCCTGGCGAGTAGGGCGTAGGCGACCTTCAGACCCTCCAGCATGCCGAGCAAGGTTGCGTCGTCCTCTTCCGCCGGATATGAGGACGCGAGACATACCTCCATAAACGCCGGAAGCGCCTGCCGACAAAAGTCATCCGGCTCCCCGGGCCCGCCGGCCTCCTGCCCTTCCACTTCCTCGAGGCGCGCCTGCATCCGCGCCACCATATCTGCCAGCTCCCCTGTCGTCCAGGCCCAGAGAGCGCCCTGCGGCCTGACGGACATCGCTCCTTGAGCATTTTCACCCGTTTCGCCTTCCACCGCCACGCCGGTGTGCGTACCCGCCATCGCCAGCCGCGAGGAGACCAAGGGCAGCTCTTCGTCCCAGTCCAGGTCCCGGGGCCGTACTGACACCAGCTCCTCCGTCACCAGCCGCACCTGGGCCACGCACCACTTACCAGTGCTGTCCTTCAGATCCACCATGTCCCCGACCCTCACGCCCTGTGTAGGGGGCCATCCACCCGCTGCTTCCCCCCCGCCGAAGCTGCGGGCGCGCCGGTAGCACAGGAAAAGCGGACGCTCGCTCCTACACAGGGGCTTGTCCAAGCGAACAAACCCTTCTCCCGGGTTTTCATCTTGTCCCACGATCACCACATCCACCAACGGCCCGTCCTCTTCTGCGTGCGCATCCTCCTCGGACCCCCCCTCCCCGCGGTCGGCTATCCCCCCGGCCCCCGATTCTTGCGGCGGGGAACGCGCCCGCCGAAAACAGAGGAAAGACCGCTGGTGGCTCCCTTTGCTCATATCGCGGGCTACCTTCACAAAGCCTTGGGGCACGGGCTCGTCCTCGTAGATGACGTCGACGGCAACAATGGGCTCGCCCCTGTTCAACCCTTTGTGATACCATAGGAATGTCCTCCCTGCGCCACTACCGGTCGCGCCCGCACTTATGTCTGCGCAGTCCTTGGCCGGGGTTGTGGCGCGACTAAATCCCTGCCAAAGAGGGAAAGAAGAAGGAATATGATGCCTTGTTTCGCGTGGCTACAACATCATTCCCTTATGAATAGAGCCATCGCATCGGTACCATCACGAGACAGTAGTTGCCACGTGCCATGCTCTGGATCATCTGACCATACAGCAACATGAAGGAGGCCCCAGAATAGCATGGAGAGGGGGAAAGTCACGCGTAAACCCTTGAAAAACGTAAAATCGAATCCTGCAAACCGGCACAGATGCATACGCGACTCCAGAGAGAGGAGAGGAGATGGCAATGTGATGTTTCTGACATGAAGCTCCTCAGGCTCCGCGCTTAAAATTATACACGTACCGCGGGTGCAAGAGCATCTCCGTATGTGACGTCGAAGTCTCGGATGCTCATGCCCTTGGCAACTTTTTGAACGCCTCTCTGCTTGTGCGCTCAGTACCTCTCCGCTCGCTCGCTTTTTTAGTCCCCAATTTGCACACAGTTCGAGCGCGGCTGCGCGCTCAACAGCATTCGCAATGACAGTCGCCTGTGCAAGTAAAGTGACGCCACAATTGATATTGATGCCGTAAAGCGCATTTCAAGCCCGGTTCCAGACTCGGGGAGCCTCAACATGATGAGAAGCGCCGAGGCCGCAGCCGGTCACTGCACGAGAGAGCTGGCGGCGTGGTTGCCGTCCCTCATAGACTCAATTGAATCAGGCACCCGTCACGCGGACGACCCGCGACACGGCCATCCACGCCGCTCCTACGCACTACTGCGCGGTCCTCTTCATATGAATGATCTAAATCTGTAAAACTCAGGCCCCAAGCTCCTAGGATCGGCTCTGTTGAGATGAGCAGGTCCATGCTGGAGGAGGCAAGGAAGCAAACGCGTTTTAACTCTTGCAGCTCGAAATTCAGGCAAGCATAGCACGAGACTCCATGCTTTTTCCCCTTCAGTCCTTGATCGCTTTGTGAAAGGTGAGAGAATTAGGAATTTGGGTTATTTTATTTAATCTCGTGGGTCTCAAAAAGCCCAACTAGGTCGGACAGGAGATCGTCGATACGAAAAATAATCTGAGACGCTGAGCACGCTAAAAAAACATGAGAAAAATCAGGGAACATCACAGAAACCATCTGCTACGATACATATCTTCACACATTAAAAGAAAGTACCAGGCACGCACAGGCTGGTGCGACCCCTACTTTTTATATGCTATTTTTCTTGTGTTTTCACCTGACTCGACTCCACAAGCTTTGTCAATGTACATGTGCAAGGCGCCGCATCGCGTCACCCTTCTTCACCGTAGTCCTCATCTAAGTCTAGCATGTGGGCGTGCCCCCCCACGGCAAATTCACCGCGTGCTCCACTTTGCGCCCCTTTGCCGGCTGTCTTATCTTCAGCTTTACCTGCTACAACCATCGACGCAACGACATCATCCTCGTCGAAATCGTCTTTATCGTCAGCACCACCTACCCTAGCGTGGCCATCATTGATCAACGCCTTCAGACCTCGCACCCTGCCTTTGCTAGGAACTTTCGAGGAATTCAACGTTCGTGTCCGGTATCCCTCTAAGTAGCCACTCGCCTGGCTTTCCCTCACGCGCTCACCAAGAAAGTGAAGCTCTGGAGCCGCGAGGACGAACGATTGTCTGTGAGATTTATGCGCGTGCGACCGTGTCAGAATCAGTCTGTCGAGAAGCCAAGTAAGATCAATTATTATTCTGCGCTTACATATCTTCCGGAGTGATTGTGACCGAATGAAGACCATCTGGCTTTATCCCGCTCTGCCTCGAAGAAGATGCTCGAGCATGTGCAGCTGCACCTATCAGAAGCCTTTCTAACATCTCCTGAGAGGCTATTCCTGCGTTTGAGATGCACAATAAATTGTTCCATGTTGGTATCGACGTGTGAAGGTATTACTGTTGCTTCACGTACCGACTAAGGCGACCGCATCAGCGCTTAGCCCCCCTACGTTTGGATCTTGTTTTGCAATCGCCTTTATTCGGGACTGTGAATGTCATGCGTGCTGCTGAGGACCAGAAACGTACGTACGTCTCTTTGGCGGTTTTTGTGACTTGACATACCTTTTTCACCACAAATGAGCCTTTAGCGGGAGCACTAGAGCGGCTTCGACATTTCGATGATAGATTTTGGTTTTCTTCCTTGTTTCTGATGTTGCCAATGCTTTTCTTGCCCATACCATGCTGGGCAGACCACTGCACGCTGAGGGGCAAGTTGGGGGTGGGGGAGGTCACAGGGGGAGGAGAGGAGGCTTACGGTCTAGAATGGCAGAATGGCAGGATAAGCTTGCATTCGACTGGCATATTGGCATCGGAATCAGCTACCACACGCCAATTTCGTGAAACAGAACAGGGACTGGGCTTTCAGATCTCAAGGCGCTCAACTTGTAGCGCGTTAAAAGAAAGCGACTTGACTCGCCGTCTCCCATTACGCTCGTGTCGACGTAATCTGCCTCGATCATGGTATGTTCTATTTTTTTTAAACCCTGATCGTACCATGATTTACACCACTACAATGACAGCTCCGACATCGTGCGGGTGCGGCGGCCAAAAATGATGGGATGACCCTAAAAAGCTAAAATGTTGTTCAAACACCAGCTTCCTGGACCGGTGCGAAGCGGGGTCTCGACAGTGCTTGATGTATTGGTCCCTGCAAGCTCCCCCACTTCCGTGTACATTGCTGTCACGTCAGGAACTTCGCGTCTCTATGTTTATCGATGGGATCGCTTTCTTGGGGTCGTGGAAGCGCCCAATGCGATTACAAGCTGTAGACTTGTCCTGATGAGAGGCGCCATCAAGCCGTCTGTGTCCCTGTTCATAGGCTGTCAGCCTGCTGCCGTGTTCATCGTCGAGAATTTGGAGGCCACGCTTACTGGCATTGACAACAATGGTAAAAAAAAAACTCCCGCCGGCTTTTTGCGCTTGGGAGTGGATCAATTTCGCTCTGTCCTACCTGAAAAAGCTCTCAAGGTCATCAGTTTCGAAGGAGGGGCCGTCGGAACTGCTCTTACGGAAGACATTTCGTCCGGAAGAGACGTTTTCGCCGTCGTGGAGACAGAGGCTGCAATGGCTGTGTGCTGCGTCTCCAGCTCTATGCAGGGTGATGCGCGACTTCCTTTCATCATTTTGTCGGGTCGGCACAACTGCGGGCGAGGGCCAATGTTGTGTACCTCGACTGGGGCTCATCTCTTGCTTGTTATTCATTCAAGAACCCAACAGCAGGTATCGACGACTGCTTCTCAACTTTACAGCGCACCTCTCCCAGGGGCGCGCTCTTCACTACGAAGCGACGCCGCGCCCTGCCCGGCCGGCACGCTGAGGAAAGGGTTTGCGAGCAAAGTCATCGCCTTGGTTGAGTTCGCCGCCGGCGAGGCCAAAGACGTGGTCATTGCTGTGGAGGAAACCGGATGGTTGTCCCTGCTACCCGTTTCACACGTCGAGGACATGCCCGAGAACGGAAAAACGCACCGGGTTCGCCTCAGGTTGGGAGCCACCGATAAGAGGGTCCGAGCCGCAGTCGTTGTGGGCGATTTCCTGGCCTGCCTATCCTCTCGAGGAGTTGTGTGGCTTACTCCCTTGTCCAATTGTTTTAGCAAGCTGCCAGATGAGGGACCGCGCTGGGAGGAGTCGATGGCGGTGCACTGCGCGCGCCTAAACTGCGCCCCCAACGTGGTGGCCGTGGCCGCCTCCCCATCATCTTTGCTCCGCCCTGCTCTCTTCGTCCTCACACAACAAGGTCGCCTCCTGTGCTTTCAAGACCTCCCGTTCCCCCCCCTATCCTCCGAACCCCCTCTGGACGCGCCAGTCAGGGTCGTGGAAGCGCGGTGCGAGGAGAAAGCCTCCCTCCAGGTCGAAGCGATCCTCAGACGTGTGGAGGACGCCTGCAGACGAACACAGGCCTCTCACCTGGAACTGGCGAAGACCGAGGAAGATCTGAAGAGGCTGCGGGCAGCCTGGGCCGTGGCTGCGGGCAAGGGTTTCCTGGTCGCTTCGATTGACGTGACACACGCTTCCTCCCCTGCTACAATACCCGCCCCGAGCCTCAAGGTGCGCTTGCAAAATGCCACTGAGGACGAGGCTTTCTCTTTGCAAGGATGGTCGCTTATGCTAAGAGTCGAAGGGGCGGCTCCCTCCATGTCGCCTGACCCCGTGGGCGGCCTCCTCCGAGCCCTGTCGCCGCCCGGGGCGGGGGTCCTGGTGGGGGCAAGCTGGCCCCTTCCAGACCTGGGGCCGAGGGAAGACTTTCAGGCAGAGACACCGCTTCCTGACACGGGCTCTCTTCTCCCGCTGACGGCACGCCTCTCGCTTTGCTTGCCTTTCCTGACTTCCTCGCCTAGTGCTAGGGGAGACGCAGGGATTGCAGGAATTTCGGAGCAGGCTGGCGTGTGCCTGGAGCTCGGCTCGCGGCCGTTGGACATGCTTGATTTGGCTCATCCTGTAAAAAGTGTACCTGCCACTCCTTCAGAGGTGCGGGCCCTGGAGGTGGAGGCCAGAAAGCAGGGCCGTGGTCCGAGCTGGGAACGGTGTCTGGCGCGGCATCTGCTTGCGGACGTGCTTGGGAAAGAGGGAGAGGGAGGAGCTGAAATTAGAAATCTCAGTCAGAGGGAAGCGCCCAGGGGCGCTGAGCAAGGGGGTATGTTGGGGTCATCGCCGAGGCCCCTTCTATCATCGACACTGCGTATCTTGTGGCCTGTGCTTTCCACAGGGAGGGAGCACCTTCAAAACTTCCACGGAGATGCAGCACCATGCGCCGCACCGTTACCAGCTTTAGCCGATATTCTAGGTGCATGTGACGGAGCTAGGATGTCAATGAAAGGGCAAGAGCGGACATTGGCTATCCAAGCTCCGGAGGGCGAGGTCTTACTCGCCCGTCTGCTGGCCGGGGACATGCGGGTCCGGATGGACGCGAGTGAGGGTATCGAAGCGATGGCTCTTCAGCTAAAACTTTATGGTACAGACCAAGGCCTTCTTAGCTTGCTCAGGGCGACATGTTGTCAACGATTAGGACCGGGAGCATCAGTGCGCACGCGGAGATTGTTGCTAACCGATACGCGTATGAAGACGCTCGAATCGGTTCATCATCAGCTTGCCGCGCTTGCAGCAGAGCTACAGAATGGATATGACGTTAGAAATGGGAAGGAGGAAACAGATCGGAACCGTTTCGGGTGGAAATTCGATATGGCGCGACGAACAGCAAGACTGGCAGTCGTGCTGAGTCGAGAGGTCGACGAGGCTTTCCTCCTAGATCTGCGACCGGACTTTCATGATTGACTTTTTGAGTGGAATGAGCTTGTATAAAGTAAGTATACATAATCAAGATAGAGTTTGTAGATAGAACATCGCTTGAATGAGCGCAAATCTTGCAAGCGCGATCGCAGACTCCGCAGGCCTGGGGGCGGGGCAGGAGGTTAGGTGCTTAGTAACGGCAAATTTGAACGATGGGCCTGAAATTGATCCCGCTTGGCCCTGACACGCCGTGCTCAGAGCGACTCTCAGTGCGCATTTTGCATTGTTTGAACTCAACCATACTTCGATTCCATTCTAGTCCACTTGAAAGCCAATACTTTTCCGCGCGGTGCATCACGCGTCGGTGCCGAGCTAACTGAAAGTACCCGAAAATCGTGCGATGACATTCCCACGAGCTAGCTGTCTACTTCTTGACAACTGTCTTTTCCCCTCCCCCCTACATGAAGGCTCGCTGCTTCCGGCCTTGAGCAATGACAATCTCAATGTCGCCAGCACAGGAACCCCGGACGGTGCCGTTGGTGTCCCGCCGAGTCACGCCAACATCTCGTCATTTACCTTCGAGCCCCCCGTCTCCTCCATCCGCTGCCAAACTCGCAGCAACCAGGCCAATAAATACCCTCGCCCTTTCTGATGGACGAAGGGATGATGTCAAATGCCCCTATAAATGTCGTGCTCCCCCTCTGTTGATAGGCCTGGGAGATTCTGGACGTGTCCATGAGCACAGGACAGAAGAAAAACCACCTTCCCTCCCAGAGCGAGAGACGGTTGAGAGGCTGCAGCGAAAAGTTTCCCGACTGGAGACCGAAAACTTGTTGCTGCGGCAGCAAATGAAATTGCATCTACCAAACGCATCCTGGTCGAAAACTCCATCACCCTTTGCGCTGCAGGGCACTTCTGCGATGTCGGCCTCTAACACTCTCGCAACAAAGGCGTGCGAGCGCTATCAAGAGAGCGTGTCATCACCCTCCTCGACTTCCTCTTCAGCGTCGCCAAAGTACCCTCTCGGTGTGTCTCGATTTTCCTGGCCACCTGGAAGGAGTATGAAGGAATGCGTGCAGGAGGGCGAGCGTTCAGATGATCCGGGCTTCCCAACTGGCGGCGATGATACCCGGGTTCAGTTTGGGACTCCTCGACGCACGGCCAAGATCATGATGGGCGCAGCAAGCCGAGGTGCAACACGAACTTCCATGTCGCCGGCGGCAGTGCTGTCCTCGACCCCATTCAGTGAGTTTGCCATCGTCGGTATCCAGGAGAGCATCCTAAAGGGGGAGGTGTCCCCCGCCCCTTGTATGCAGCCTGTAGAGGCGATGGAGGTCGTGATGGGTGAAAGCCCAGAGGAAGAAGCCAAGCCTAGGGAGCTGAGCCGGATCAGTGAATTTTGCTTCCCTCAGGGCGGGCGCCTAGATCTCGCGCCTGCGACGCAGATAAATGTGTGGACCGGGACGCATCGCGACCAGACCCATGTTCTCCAGTTCACGGACGAGCAAGGCGCCACGTCTTATGGCGTTTGCTTGACCATCTACGAGGCGCGTGTCGACTGTCCTCCGTCGCTGATTAAGGCCTTGCAGGCGGTGCGGAGGAAGCACGCGGCAGCGCGGACGCTGCAGTACTTTGTCAGGCGGCGCGTTGGTCTCTCATCGAGGAGTAGCAAGACGCTCCGCCGTAGCAAGAGCAGCCGAAGCAGGAGCGGCAGCTACAGCTACAGCGACACAAACAGTGCTATCGTCAGATCCAAGACTAGCGTCGTTGCTTGCCAGGCTGCAGGCAGCGACCTTGCGGGCGTCATTGACGAAGGTAAAGGTGCCCGCCGAGGGCTCCTGGACCATGTCAGGACCGGCATGCGCAAGCTACAGCAAGGCGGTGGATGGGGCACGCCCAGGGGGGATCGCCAGCGGACTAGAAGTCGAGCAATGAGGCTGGAGGGACAGGATTGGGAGCGGTCGCAGCTGGGTAGGGAAGTGTCGGGGGATGTGGATGAGTACCGCCGACTCGTTCGCGCCACCGAAGCTTTGTGGGGGAGTGCTGTGGTGTCCACCTGCCGCTACGGGGTTTCGCCTACTTACAAGCTATATTGCCAGCAGGAGCGAGAGGAGATAGATTTTGTGGTGGTGGCGCCGCGGTGCTTCTGCCTGATCAGCCACCAACCCAATCATCCCCTCCTGTGCAAACTCTTGTCTATCATTGTCGAACGGGAGCGCACACAGCCGCAGAGGGAAAACGTGCTGTCCGCGTTGAAGCGACGACGCAGCTGCAATGCGCTGTCACTTGCATGCTCGCCCTCTGGCAGCCTATGTTCATCCCCCACTGTTGCGGGCACCTTGATGGAGAAGCACGCAGGCGAGGTCGCAAGCGGAGCGGGCGTGGGAGCCATGGGCGGAGCAATCTATTACGCTCCCGATGGGGGACACTGCAGTGGCGACGACGATCTAGTTTCTTCGCGGCGACGGTTTTTGCGGTATATCCAGCATGATGTGGTCTTCCCATCCACAGGGATCCTCACGCTCTCTTTTCCCCCGTACGCCCCCTCGACAACCCGCCTGGACCTCCCTCTTGTGCCACTGCAAGACTGGACTGTAGCAGTGCTTTTCTCGCACGTCTCGGTGGATGTGATCATCAAGTGCGTCAATCTTCTCCTCCTTGAGCAGAGCCTGGTTGTTATAGGCGAGGACCAAGGACTGGTAAGCGCGATTAGTACGGCTTTCGTCAGCCTCCTCCAGCCTTTCAAATGGGACGGGGTCTTCATTCCTCTGCTTCCAACAGCCTTGAGCGACATTCTCCAGTCTCCGGTGCCCTTTGTGCTGGGCGTTCAACCTCCTTTCGACCCCACTCGTAGCACTCCTCACGCCGCCGCCTTGCACATCGGCCGCTGTAAGGAGCACCTTCGTCTTCCCGATCTGACCGTCAAGTTGCCCCTCTGCTATCAGCTGTTGCAAGCTCTCAAACAAGCGTCAAAGCTTTTCTCTTGTCGTCGGTCCAGGTGGGCGAATCTTCATTTAGCCACTTATATGGCTGGACTCACAGGAGACGAGAGACAGGCGTTGGCGTCCCTCCGAGGTATCTTTCATGAATACGTGCAAGGGCTTTGTGGAGACCTTGCCTATCCAGGGGCATGGAGGAAATACGGAACTTTTGATAGCACCAGCGAAACATTCGAGTTCTTTCCGAGCTGGTTCTTGGAGCCGATGCGGATGATGTTGGAGTATCAGAGTGCCTTCGTTCACACGCAGATGTTCTCCTCCTATGTCGACAAAAGAAGAATCGAGGACATGCAAAAGTCTAGACAGAGCCAGCGATGTGGGGCCTTTTTGGCGACCTTTTTGGCCTTTCGATACCGGATCAGGCGACTGCGGCGAATGTCTAGTTTTGCCGTTCAAGTTCGCGAAGACGTGGGCAACTTCGGAGGCAACGAGTGGATGGCTGAAGCGAGAGAAAGTGTGGCGAAGGAAAGTGAAGCGTCTACGGATGGGGTGCGATATCCCTTTCGGGGCTATGTTGCGAGGCCATCGCCTTTGCGCATTGAGGAAGAGGAACATTAGAAGGGGCTGAACACGTCGTAGAGTACAACGTAGCGCAGACAGTGTACATAGGCATATATCCATACTTGTGCCGTGAGTCGGGTTCCAGTGTACAGAGCCATAAGGAACCTTTCACAAACACAGAATCAATGTGCAAATATTTTATCTCTACCTGTATGATCTCAAGTGTCTCATTTTCGAAAATTTTATTGTGGAAGTGAATTTACATTTTCCGGTTATTGTGTACTTTGGCGTCTGACATCCCGCCCGACCGCGCTCTCAGCCGCCGCACCATACGGGGCCTTTTACTGTGTTGTTCCCGCCCAAATTCTGACGTTTAACAAATGCGTCTTCTACACAATACATGTACATTTACACAAGAAACATGTAATGCCCTTCTACACAGAGGCAGACAAGGTCACAAGAACAACTCACCCTCCTCAGCCGAGTCCACACCGTCGTCCACCTCCTTCGTCTGCACCGGACGGGAGGCCGGCGGACAAGGAAGGGCCTGGGACGTGTGGCCTCTTCCGTCCTCGGAGCCCTCATCCTCGTCCTCCTGGTCCTCCTCCTTCTCGTCGGCACCGACCTCGTCGTACCACTTCCTGAGGCCCGCCTGCCCTGTCTTCCGGGCCTGCAGGGGGGTGGCAGGGCAACGCAGATTCGTGTCGCCCCTACTTTCAGGCTCCTTCCGAACCTCTTTTCCACCTCCACCAAGGCCACTGCCCGTCTCGATCCGCTCGACTGAACGCAATCGTTTCTTGCAGACAGGGGATGCGTGGTGCGGGGCATCGGCATCAAGAAGAAGCAGAGGACTGCCACTTGGAGAGACCGGATGCTCGTCCTCCATCTCGAAACTTGCATCCCCTCCCTCCCTTAACGTTTTATTTTCCTTCCGACTCCCCTCCTCGTCTGCCTCCTCCTCGTCCAGCAAGACCACATCCGCGGCCAGGGGAAGGGGGGAAGTGCCCGCGGGGTCCTCTAGGGAGAGAGTGGGGGTTGCGTCGGGTGAAAGCTGCGGAGACGACAGGAGCGCCGCATCCCCCCGTCCTTCCTCTGATGCATGGACCGGCAGCTCCGAGGGAGACAAGCCATCTCCGCGCCCCTCACCATTTTCTGCCTTCAAGTGTTTCGTTCGGAAGGTCATGGCTGTTGGCTCCACGAGTTCCACCAATCCTTCCTCCTTCGTCGAGCCCCCGACCTCCTCTTTCCCTCGCACAGGTTTATGCGCATCGTGCGCTGATGCGATCGGTAGTTGAGCGGGGCCGAGCTGGAAAATGGCGGGAGAGTCCAGGTCGGCGTGGGCGCCGGGAGGGGAGGCAACCAAGGGCCGCGCGGCCGCTGCCACCATCCTCGCAGCCTCCTGCGACAAGAATGGCTTAAGGAGGGTAAAGGGGAAGCTCTCGGCCAAAAAAGGGTGCATAAGCGCCTGAAAAGCTGAGAGGCGTGAGCGCGGGTCGAGGTCGAGAAGGCCACAGACAAAGCCGATCAGGTTCGAGTCCTGGGAGCGCAGGAGCTCGCAGACGAGACGGCGATGTCGGTCCCGGTCGTACCGGAAGGCGTTGGGCGTCCCCGCGGGGTCCGTGAGGGCCGTGGTGGCCTGGACCGGGTCGTCGGGGAGGGAGAGGATCTCCCGCCGCAGCCGGTGGTCGGGCCCAAAGTAGGCCGTGTAGAACTTGCCCGTCACGAACGCGCGCGCAGGGAGAGGCCCGAGGACGGAGAGGATCCGCTTGACCATCAGCGCTTGGGAGGAGGCGCGGAAGAGCGGCCGGCCCAGGTAGAGCTCGACGAGGAGAACCCCCAGGGACCACATGTCGATCTTGTGGTCGAAGGCTCGCCCCCCGCACCCCCCCACCAGGACCTCGGGCGCCCGGTAGCTCAGGGTCTGAATCTCGTAATCATCCCGGTACAGCTCGACCTCACGACTCTTGATGGCGTTCCCGAGATCGGTCAGACGCACGTGCTGACCCCAAACCCCCCAAGGGAAGTGCTGGCCTCTCCCCTGCCCGAGGGCCCCGCCCATGGGCCCTGCGAGAAGCACATTCTCGGGCTTCAGGTCCGCGTGGATCACGTCCTGATTGTGTAGGAGCAGGAGCGCTTTGACCAGGTGCAGGGCGGCCTCCCGCACAAGCGGCACTGTCAAACCGGGGCCTGCCCCTCGCCCTCCGTCCCGCCTGCCGTCTCTGCCCACCGAGTGCGGGGACGCCTGCAGGGGCTGTCGAGAGAGCTCCGGTCGGGGTGGAGAGCCTGTGGACAGTGGATGGATGTAGTCCTGGAAAGATCCGCCCACACAGAGCTCCATGACAATACAGAAGTGGCCCATGAAGTCGAAGGCGGAGTGGAAGCCTACCAAGGCCGCGTGCGGGCCCTCGGGCATGTCATGGATCATTCGCAAGCACAAGGCCTCGCGCTTACCGATTTCCGCATAGTTCAGGTTCAAGATTTTGATCGCCACCTGTCTCCTCCGTGGATGGAAGGTGTCCTCGGCGCAAATGATCTGTGCGAATGTCCCTCGCCCTATTGCACGAATAAAGCGGTACCGGGCCAGCATTAAAGGCAAATGCGGTCCCAACCGCAAGGTCCCGTCATCCGACGTGAACAAGTGCGTCTCAGAAGTGCTGAAGGCTCTGGGTCGCCGCTTCTCCCTGCTCTCCCGTACGTGCTCGTAAACCCTAGCCAGGCCCAGAGTAGCCTGATACAGGAGCGGGGGAGCCTCGTGCGCCCGGACCCTGTACCCCCTTGACTGTTGGTCGACAAGGTCTTTGGTAGCACTGCTACAGCCAGTCCCATACCGTGTGAAGCCCTGAGGAAGTACCGATGCTTTTCGTGCAATGTTATTACGCTCTTGCACCGCGGAAGCGCCTCCATCGATGAGCCGGGCCGGTAGCGAAGGTGGTGCGGACAAGGGAAGCGGAGGAGGGGAATCTTGGTCCTCTTCCATTATAGTATCCCTGTGCCCGGCTACCCAAACGCAACAGATTCACGACCGCGTCGCGCCATTCATCGAGCTTGCTTTCGGGCGCCTCTACGGGTCGAGAGAAATGACGGAGAGGAAATGGGTTCATGCGCGGGTACGAGAAAGCACGATCAGCCAAGACTGCGCAACAGTGAGCGAGAAAAATACCCACGATTTACGTCGGGAATGCTTCCCTGTTGGTTGTGCCTGGCTTCTGCAATTTTTCAATGCACTAATTCACGCGTGGTCACGAACATCGATATTCGTGTGTGGATGCGATTTTAAGGCAAATTGCCTCCCATGATTGAGGGGGTGTTTCTCGCTCGAGGAGGTACCATGGCAAAGGAAAGATCAAAGTCGACGGCAATGGAGAGGCTAATTCTCCTCGAAAAGGAGCTATAAATTAAAAATGAATGCTTTTAGTTTTAGAATCTCTCCCCCTCCCCCCAATACCTCGCGAGGAGAAGCAAGTCCGCAGCCTGCCATGGCACTTTTTCGCGCAACACCCCATCCACGTCCCTTATCCTGTACACGTTTCCATCCACGCATTTCACCAACAGGCAGGCTTCAGTCCCGTCATCGCCTACGTAAAATTAAACCAAATACGATATCAAAAGGTTATAAGGTACTTGCTGACGAATATTGTGACGAGATAATGTTAAGCATCTCAAAAATAACCCGTTACAGTCGCAAAGCATTACATTCCCTCGACACGTAACGCGATCCTCGAGAACGTACCTTTTGAAACCGTATTTTTTTCGCTCGTAGAACAGATCTGTCTTAGAAGCGCCGAGATTAACGATCTTAGGGCAGCCGTCGCGGTCTTTCTCTTCTTGCGTGCACTCCCGGCAATAGTAAGCGTCTGAAATGCCTGGCCCGCCACATATCACGCATCGACCCTCGTAAGAGCCGTAGTTGCCTAAGAATTTTAGTTGCGATTACCGAAATATATAAGAAATACAATCTTTACGTCCAAAACTTGCCGAGAAGGAGCAAAGTCCACAAGTCCGAGTCCGCCACACGTATCCATACGACTTCTCGAACCATACAACTTACACTCGTCGCAAATCCGGACTAGGGTGGAGGGTCGGACGTAACTATCACAAATGACACATTTTCCGTCGCACTGTATGAGTGATTAATGAAGATGCACCGTGAGTGTTGCTCAAATGAGTGCGTTTACCGGTCTTCATCGTTTTGAAACTCTTATCCAGCAAGACTCACCTTTTCACATAATCGACCGATAGCAATACCCGGCTGCTTCCGGCACATTACCAGATCTATTGCACATGTTCAAGAAAACACCAGTTAGTATTTTTCTGATCCCAGCAGGATGGGTTGAGGCAGCTAGTTGTTCCTCTCCGCTCTCGGTCACCAAATAAGCAACGACGTACCTGCATGGTGCTTGGCCATCTAAAACAAGAATATATTCCGAGAAGAAGAATCACGGTCGACCTGATCAGCTTCGTAAACGTTTCGAGATTAAAAGACCAAATGAGAGGATGTGAAATAAACATTTTGTTTCATCAGCCTGAACCGTACCACCGGCCATACTACTCATTTGCCGAAAACGACGTGGCTTGCGCGACACGGAGGGTTCCAACCCGTGTAAGGTGTCAGAAGATGACGGCTAAGTGTTGCAAGCTTTGCATAGGTTCATGAGAAGTAGCAAAAGGCTCGCTATCGAAAACGTGAGGCCGCGGGGCAATGATCCCCTCTGGCGAGCAAGAGCGTCCCAGTTGGGGGGAGGTTATCCTTGCTGCGTACAAAGTATCGACGTCTTTAACGATACCTTACCCTGCTTCGCTCCGACAAAGCAGAAAAATGATTTATAGAGACAAAGTGTCGAATTATGAAAATGTCGACGGCGATGGGGAGCAAGACTTGACCGCGCTTGGGTTTTTGTTCGATGCGGCGGCCGCCAAGGCGTGGGTACGGCATAAATTTCAAGCCCCAACGACCGGCCCTTTTGATTGCCATGCCGAAGATAAGGATCTGAGAAGCTCGATTGAGGTAGAAGTACAAGTTATAGCCGACGAAGATGGACCAGGAGCCCTGCAAACAGGCCAGCGTACGTGGCCAGCAGCGCCCTTTTTAGCCCAATACCTAGTCGAGCACTGGGCTGGAATAACATTTGATCGCAAGTGCGAGGTCCTGGAGCTAGGGGCTGGTTGTGGACTGGTGGGACTTACTCTGGCGCAGCTTTCTGGTGTCGATACCATCATTATGACAGATCATGATCCCGGTTCCTTGAAGCTGATCCAGGAGGGCATATTTCGTAATCAACATCGGTGGCGTGACGGAGTGCGTTGTGAAATATCGCACATGGAATGGGGGAAAGAACTCAATCGACAGATAGTGTCACTCGTAAACATAGAACGCGTCAATGCAGAACATGGCAGTTGCAAGGAAGGCATCATGCTTCTCCTCGTAGGCAGTGACCTAGTGTATAGTTTGGACGTGGTGGAAAGCTTGTTCAAGACTGTGGCAGACCTGTTTCGTCATCGAGACGAGAGCGGAAGAGGCAGAGGCCAGTTTCTGCTCTGCGGAAGCTTCGCATTAGGCGATGAAATAGAAAAGAGGGTTGCGGAGGTGACGGAGAGGCTGAAGCTTTGCACTGAAAGGTTAATTCTTGGCAGAGAGGATGAGAGGAGGGGCATGTGGATAACTAAATATAACCTAGCTTAGTGTTCATGCCAATTAGAAATCAGAGAAAATCACTTCGTTCTGCAGGTTGCCAATCCTCTGCATTTTTTTAATTTGTCTGTCGGTGCTTCAAAAGACATGCTATCATACATTTTCAAGGCACCCCCTGGGATGTCTAGATCAATTAATTTCATGGAAGTCGTCTCAATTTTCAGACTGCCTCACGCGGCAGTCATCATTAAAAAAGAGCGCACGCCTGTCTCTACTCTAACTAACTTCGATGTACACCAACCAAAGTCCCTCCCTCCCTCCAGCCTTGGGACCGTCCCGCGCGCCCTTGGCTTTTGGGGGGAGCTCGACCCTCCGAACCCCCGCCCTCTACTCGACAACGCCAATGTTCAGCATCTCCCTCAGCTTCTTCAACGCCCGACGCTCGCTCTTACTGACCACCGCGGTCGACAAGCCCAACTTCCGCGCCACTTGCGGGCGAGATAGGGGGCTGTGGCCCTTCAAGCCGTAGAGCAAGGACAACACCTCCATGTCCTGCGGCAAGAGCTCCTGGGCAGCTCGGCGCAGGAACATGCCAAGCTCCCACGCCCGCTTGCTCTCGTCTACAATTTCATAAGCGGGCCGAGTCGTCTCCGGGTCCACACCAAACAGCTCTGCGCGCCGGCCGCCCACACCCAAGTCCCCCCTGGCCCCGGCCCCCTGCTTGCCTGCGCCCACCGCCTCCGCGATTACCTCCTGTGCGGGCCCCATGCGAGTCACGCGGCGCATCGGCCCAAGTCGCGGCCGTCGTCCCGGGCGAGGGAGTGGCCTTCGGTAGAGGGCGGCTTCGGCAGCCTCCTCAGGGTCCTCCTCCTCCCCTTCCTCGGCCCCATGCTTCCATTCCCCGTCATCCTCTTTAGCCTTGACGTCCTTCCATAAAAGCTCAGGTGGAATTTCCGTCGTGGACACAGGCCGAGAGCCTCCTAGTCCCGATGCTGCGGCCGGCAATGCCCCGGCGGTCCCGGCAGGCAGGAGGAAGCTCGCGTCGCCCCGCCCTTGCGTGCCCGGTGGCAGCCGCATCGAAGCGGCATTTCGTGTCGACGAGGGGGTCGCATCAAGATGGAGTTCTTTCCGTGCCGCCGTGATCATGGCGGACATGACATAGAAGTAGGAGAAGGCACGGAAGGTGGCCCCGGTCGCCTCGGCCTTGCCCCGGTCGTACCGCTCCAGCGCTTGCATCGCGCCCCTGTACCCCTCCTGCACTAGCTCTGCCTCGTCCACCCCGAACGTGGCTCCGTACTTGCGGGCCAAGGCGGCAATGAGGGAGTGCATGGAGACGAGGATGTAAGACCGCGCCCTGAGACCCAGCTTGTAAAAGGCCGCCGCCTCCTCGGGAGAGAGGCCCAGCCGCGCCGCGAGCATCCTGGTCGTGATGCCTCGGGCTCCCTCGCCAGGGGCCGACTTCTCGACCATCTCGGCCCGGACTTTCTCCATCCCCATCACCATCTGGGCGAGTGCCAAGAGCCGCTGCTCCTTGTCGAGCCAGACGAGTTGGTGGGCCGCACGCGGGCGAAGAGAGGGCAGGCTGCTTCCCCCCCCCGAGCCTGCAGCTTCGCCGGGCCTATCAAGCGCCGGGGGCAGCCGGTCCGCCCAGTCGAGCATGACGTCCAAGTCCGCCGAGGGCACGTATAGGTCCACCGTGTGAGGTCGAGAGGGGGGGGTGAGCCCGGGCGCCGCGCTCTCTCCATGCCCCCGGGCGCCGAGACGGGAACGGGGGCCATCACGAGTCCTTAGGCTCGCTTCGGTCGGGGAAGGGAGCATGTAGCGGGTGGCCACGTTGCCCCTCTCTTCATGCGCCCCGCCCTGGCCCTCCACACGGAGCTGCCTCTGGCGTCGACGAGCAGCCTTCCGAGCTAACCTTGCCTCCCTCCCCGCTGAGGCCTCAGTAATGTTCCTCGCCACCGCCGCGTGGTCTCCCTCATCTTGCCATGGAACTGTCTCGTCCGCTACGCGAGTGGCGCCCAGCGAGGAGTGCGAGGCTGATTCCCAAGCCCGACCTGCCGCTGTCCATGTCCATGGCCGACTTCCGCACGCGACATGGGATTGATATGGCAGTTGTGCAACGAAGGCAGCACCTCTGGGAAGAAGCATGTGCAGCAGCACCACATACAGGAAAGGCCCGTTGAGGGACCGGAACATTCCATGTGAAGGAAGCGGCGCCTTGTGTAAGACCCGCTGTGCTGGCACTCGAATGCGCGTACATGACGGCGCAGATGATCTTCGACGCTCCTCAGCCCTTTGCCGTCTCCTTCTCATGTCCCCCGTCCTATGCTAATGCCAAAAATTGGTGTCGTTTTGGCCCTGGTGTGGTATGTCGACGGCCTCAACTTGCTGTACACGAGCCTCGTCGTCCGAGCCCAGGGGCCCCTAAGGGGGTAGATAAGGGGAAGGTTAGTGGGACGCACAAAACGGTGCACTGCATCCACGCGTTGCCAGTCACAAGTCCACTTCACAAAGAAATCGGAAACTGGCAATTCACACGGTCATGCACACCATCCCGACCAGCCCCTTCGCGGTGTGCGAGGCCAACTCACGCTGTCACAGACCTGGCAAGGCCCCTCCCTCCCTTCCGGGCGGCGAGCACCACCACCCACGACTACGCGTGTCCGCGACACGGCGCTCAGGCCAGGAGGCAGCGTTTGTTCGTGTCGGACACGCTGGGACATTTGATGCACGATGCCTTAGAGGTGGTGCGTGGCAACTGTGTGGTGTACGGTACTTGTCGCGAGGGGAGTGCCTCACTACGGCATAGCGGGTGGTGGGGAGGCCTCGCTTTCTTAGGCTTTCGCGGCCCGGCCTGTGTTCGTCTGACCACTTGGACGGAGACCAGGGCTACGAGATGCTGGATCGGGTTGTTCATTATGCACGGCAGCATTGATGAATCTTGCAAAGCCGGGCATGGAGCTCAATTTTCGAGAACTTGATGTCGTGGGGGGGGGTTAAAGCCACTCCACACCGTCGTTTCCTCGCTCCTCATTCCCTTCCTTCCTCCCTTCGATGGCTTTCGTCCACAGGCACAAAATGAAGTACAGCCCAAACGTCTCCTCTTCGCGGCGTAAGAGTCGTAAGGCTCACTTTACTGCGCCGTCGCACATCCGACGGAAGCTCATGACTGCGCCTTTGTCGAAGGAGCTGCAGGCGAAGTACAAGGTAGGTGATGGGGCATTGAGCTCACACACTTAGCCATGAATGACAGAGAGCATCAAAAATGCTTGCAGACTTCGATAGCCTCCAAGCTATGATAGAGGGGCGCTTCGGCGCTCAATATGTTAGGAATGTCGGCTTCACGTCGTAGCGCGCGCTTTGTGAACTGATGTTTGCGCAGGAGAAGTTGAATGCCAGACTACCAGATCTCACTTCATTTTTTAGGCACGAATGCGCCCACTTGTTCGATGGTTATCAGTGTGAGGCGCAATTTAAGGAGCCTTCTGTGGAGTCATGAGCTGAGTACACCTCTCACCTCTCCCCTTTTATTAATCTCGACCACAGGTGCGATCAATGCCTATCCGGAAGAGTGACGAGGTGCAAGTGGTGCGTGGAGTCTTCAAGAACCGTGAAGGAAAAGTGACAGCGGTATACCGGAAGAAATTTGTAATCCACATCGATCGCATCACCCGGGAGAAGGCGAACGGGGCGACTGTTAACGTGGGCATCGACGCGTCCAAGGTGCATATCACCAAGCTGAAGATGAACAAAGCACGCAAGGAGATTTTGGAGCGGAAGGCACGCACTGGGGCCGCGGGGAAGGGGAAGGTAACGGAGGCCGAAGTTGGATCTAACATGGGTGGCGTCGATTAGAGTTGAGAGGCACATAGAAAGGATGAGTCATTCCTTGCGCTCTCCCTGCCATAGCTACGGCAGCGATGAGATTTGTAGAGAAGAAGGCTCCTATTTTTTGACAGTCATGATATCTCTGATAACGTGTGGGGTGACGGTGAGAGCAAAGGAATTGTTTGTTTTTCATTCTCTTTTTCCAGCGCGAAACTCACCCAGCGAAGAATGACGTGAAGAATAAAATGATTGTCGGGAAACGACGTACTTCGTTTCAAGTTATCAGTTGTTGCGCGCGCACAATACTAGATGGGCGCCTGGCAGAAATTTCCAACACATGTCCGTTGAACTTTCAAGTCTTGCTTTCGTAGTCTTTTTTATTTGATCAGTAATTGGTGTAGACTGCGTGTGAGAATCGCAGTTCTTGCATGACGTTCTTACCAGGATAATACATTCCCATGAAGCTTGCCTTCCTCATGCGTGGCTTCATGTGGAGGATACAAGGCCCAGGGTGACTTCCATCGGAGCGTAACACGCAGTATCTCCCTTGTACTGATTCTGAAGACAGGCAACGTCATTCAACAACGCATTTTTTCTTCTCATTATATTTTTTGTTGAAAAACAGCACATGCGTGGCTATCTCCATCCCAAACAAGGCTGCTCAAGCTCTGTGAAAGACGCCATCCCATCCATCCCAGGAGTATCAGAGCACGACCATGGCAACCTCCCCACCCAGTGCCCCAACTGCCTTCACCCTCTTTCGTGCCTTTCCGATCACGGAGGGATGGCTGCACGACGTTTATATGGCCATTGAATCAGTGAATGTTCTGGGTTGCGGCGTGTATGGGTATGTGACTCTCCAGCTTGCTGCAACGCATGAGGAAGGCTGCTCACTGGTCTTTCCGGCACGAGTCGTCCCTAGGAGGGGCGTGCAACAAGACCACGTCCTGATGGCTGAGACAGCAATGGTACTTTTAGATATTCAGATAGGTAGTAACGTTAAAATAGTGGTGTGCGGAGTGGGAAAAGGCTCAGGCGCCCCTCTCCAGCTGATTCCTTTATTTGAGGACTCGCCGCAGCTCCCTTGTACCCTTGTTGAAAGGTCTGCGCGCAGATTGAAATCTCCTGGCGATGCAGAGAGTCTCGTCTTGATACGCTACTTGAATTTGATTCATCCGTACCGCACGACCAAGACAGGCAAAAGAGACAAAGGGGAGGTGACCGAGAGGATGAGGAATGGGTTGCGCTCCGTGGACGGAGCGGAGGAACGCGGAGAGGACCGTGCGAGAGGGAGCGAGGAGGATCTGCAATCCAGAAAGTGCAAGCGTCTGGAAGAGTTCCACATAGCAGCACTCCAGCAGATCTTGGAGGTTGTGGCACAAAACCAGAGCAGGCGTGACGCTTTCAGGATTGGAGGCCTGCTCCTCTCTGCCCCGAAGGGGGGAGGGAAGACTGTTTTCGCGCAGAGACTCCGGCAGCTGCTCCAGCCAAGAGTAAAAATGATTTACATGACGGGTCAGGATGTACTGGGGGCGTTAATGGCCTCAGAAAGCGGCGCATGGGAAGGAGGAGTGTGGACAAGTAATGGGGGAATAGGAGGGGAGGAAGAGGTGCACTTGCGGGAAAGGCTGGGCCTTGGAGAGGGAGATGACGCACAAGATGTGGTTCTGTTCATCGACGACTTCGATGAGCTGCTTTCGGGGAGAGAGGCGGGGATCTCGCAGGAGGACGCGAAGGGTGCGAGCGGTCCGGATGTGGACGGGAGACAGGGGGGAATCGGCGAGCAAAGCCGTGGTTTGAGACGGCTGCAAGAGCTGCTGGGACGGTCTTCAGAGCGAGGCCGCCTTCTTTGCTGGGTATTGGCGACACGGGAGCGAGTCCGCGGTGAGGGAGGCAGCGGGATGGGCGGTGCGCAAGGGTGCCTGATGCGGCTCCAGGGGTCTCTCTTTGACAGGGTCCTGATGCTGCCGGCGCCCGACCTACGCGGGCGCGAGGCCATCCTCCACGTCCTGGTCCCTCGATTGGCCCCCGAGCTGTTGGAGGGTCTACCGGAGGGCGAGGGCGAGGGGCAGGGCAGGAATCGACTCCTACAGCGCGTGGGGGGGATGACGGCGGGGTTCCTCCCGGGGGACCTTGTCGCGCTCACGCGGGTGGCCGCACTGCACGCGCAGATGGGGTCTGCGACAGGGCCCGATGCTTGCGAAGGAGAGGGTGGACCCGTGGACCCGTCGCAGGCGTTGGCGAGGACGTTGTCGGCCTTCGGTGCCGCGCGTGGACGCGTCTCGGTCGCGGGGTGGCAGGGCCTGGCCGGAGGGGGCGAAGCATTAGGGGCCAAGTGGACAGACGTGGGGGGATATGAGGAGGTTAAAGCCCGCCTGAAGAGGCTCGTGGAGTGGCCCTTGCGCTATCCTGACACCTTCGCACGCCTGGGCTTGCGGGAGCGTCCCCCCCCTCCACCCTCCTCCCCTTCCTTTCTCTCTTTCCCCGCCTCACCCGGACCCTCGCCCTCCTCGTCCCCATTTGCAACGGGCGGCATCCTCCTGCACGGCCCCAGCGGCTGTGGCCAGAGCCTCCTGGCGCGCGTCATCGCGGCGGAAGTGGGCGCCAACTTTGTGGAGCTTCCGGCCTCCGAGGTGTTTTCTCCTTATCTCGGCGACAGCGAGGCCCGGGTCCGCGATGCTTTTGCACGGGCCCGCCGAATGACACCTTGTATCCTGTTTTTGGACGAACTGGACGCTATGGCGGAGGGTCGCGGCATGGGCGGTGAGGGCGAAGGAGGGCCAGGGAGTGGGGGAGTCTATGCGCGCGTGCTCTCTACGCTTCTCAACGAGATGGACGGCGTCTCAGGACAGCAAGAGGGCCTGCTGGTCCTAGCAGCGACCAACCGCCGCGACGCAGTGGACGAAGCGCTTCTGAGGCCGGGCCGGCTGCAAGAGTCGGTGCTCGTCACCTTTCCGCGACCCGACCTCGATT